>Ga0065711_1003466_pt1 | contig 27844 bp, 10 predicted proteins | sample Hoacrofraction12_FD_59098 | JGI IMG/M metagenome (GOLD analysis project Ga0065711, IMG submission 59098) | Hoatzin crop microbial communities from Cojedes, Venezuela - Epithelial fraction 12 v2 (version 2) | ecosystem: Host-associated > Birds > Digestive system > Esophagus > Crop | place...
AGCCGCCTCAGGGCCGGGCCGTCGCCGTCCACATTCCGGCGGGCGGGCGGGCGGATAGCGGGCGGGGGCGCGCGCGCACCGCTCCCTCCCCTCGCTGACGGGGCGCGAGCGGTGCCTGAGGGCGGGCGGGCGCGGCGATGGCTGCGCTCCCCCCTCAGCGGGGCCTGCTGTTGTTAAATAGCAAATAGAGGCGTATGTTTACGTAAATATCAGCATTGTTTCTCTTTAAGTATGCTTAAATAATAAACGGTTGTCTTGTTGGTTTCTTTTTTTTTTTTTCTTTTTGGAGTGTGAAACAAATTACAATTTAAATTAACCACAAAACGTACACAGCTGGTGCGCGAACTTCCCCGCTTAGCTGAGGATCGGCAACGCAGAGCACAACTTCATCACTTGGCTGCGTCCTGCTGCCCCGCCACGTCCGGGCTCCCGCGCGGGCACCGCGTGCGCGTCGCGCTCTCGTCCGCGAAGGCCGCGCTCCCCGTGACGCTGGCACGCTGGTGCGTCTGCTCCGACAACCGCGCGACGACGCAGCCGCGGCACTCCCACGCCACGCTCTGCCATCAGGGCGCGTGCGGGGAGGCNTTNGGGGACGGGCGTGAGGCACCATCACTTGCAGCAGCAGAACCCCAGAAGGCTCGTTTTGGAGAGCTTCTTAACGGACTCCTGAATGCTGAATCCATCCAAGCATTTAATTCTCCTCAGCGTTCATTTGTATGCTGTAAGAAAGGCAAAGCAAACTGAGAATACGCAAGCAGGCCGGGAGGTGGTTGGTTTGGTACGTGGTCTTTTGGCGTTGCGATGCCGTACCAAACCAGCCTCCGAGCTGGCCAGGCCGGCAAAGGAGAGCATTTCCCAGGGAAGAGGACAGCGGGACTGTCTGGCCAGCTGTATGCCATGCCCGTCCCCCACGCTGTAGTTGTTGCTATTGCATCTCTTTCCTCGTTGTCTGCAGCTGGTGTAACTTAAATTATCTTCAGATTATTTTTATCACACCACAGCGTACAGATAAACCACAGAAATGTGGAGAAAGAAACAAAATTAAGGGGGGGGAGTGGAATGATTTTACTGAGTATTACAATAGAGGAACAGCATGGAACAGGCTGCCCAGGGAGGTTGTGGAGTCTCCTTCTCTGGAGATATTCCAGACCCGCCTGGACGTGGTCCTGTGCAGCCTGCTCTGGGTGACCCTGCTTCGGCAGGGGGTTGGACTGGGTGACCCACAGAAGGGCCTGCCGACCCCTGCCATTCTGTGATTGTGTGTAAAAAGGTTCCCTGACATCGTACTCGGATGCTGCACGTGTATGTAAGAATACGGCTAATAAACAGCAGGAACCAGAAGTCATTATAGTCATAACCAAAACTATTAATAAATTGCCATGACTGCTTATTGTTATGGAAAGGTGGAGTGTTAAGGAAGCACAAGTACGGGGATAAGGATCATAAGGCGCAGAGCTAGTGAAAATACTTGGATAATGGCAAAAAGGAAAGGAACAGTGTCCCAGCAAAGACCCGTTAGCAACCCACAAACGAGAAAGATCAAGCGCATGGTACTTTAATTTGAATAAAATCCAGCAAAGCATAGGAACTGGTGATGATATGACTTGAACTAGCTAGACACCTACTCAGAAAGGAATCTGGGAGTCTGTATGGGTGACGGTGGTCAACTCAGAAAGGAATCTGGGAGTCTGTATGGGTGACGGTGGTCATAAAATAAGTTAATGACTCTTCAAAAGGGAAAGAAACCAATGGACTTGAAGGAACGAAGTTTCGGTAAACCCACAGTTTGAATGCCAAGTCCCACTGTAGCACATCCAAGGTAAAGCACAGTCTGGAAAGTTTGCAGTTTCCTATAGAACCAATATTAAGGCCACAAACAGACCATTGCAATGAGAAAACAAGCTAGCAAGAGACTGGCCACATCTAAATCATTTCAATGGCTTGTACCTTTTGAAAAACGCAGAATCTAGGTTAAATTACTAAAACAGACAACAAAGTGATTGTTGTGATACGTAGGGAAAATCCAGAAAGACTAACACACAAAATGAGCTAAAACTATCAAACAACCACAGAGCATAACAACAAAAAGCTTATGTGAAAGATGACCAGGGAAGAACCGACCTGCTCTCAGGTGGGTGAGGACACTATTAGCACGTCATGCGAGGAAGGCCAAAGCCTCATTTTTTTGCTTTGTTCTTCTCCAAAACATCAGCTGTCATCAGATAACTTACACAGTTAACATTATCAACATAAAAACAAATCATCAAGCTAAGCTAAGCAAAGAAACAGAATCCACTCAAGCAAGATGCTCATGAAACTCAAGTTCCAGGTAAGTTTCAGCCAACATGTTTAGCAAAATGGCTAAGCAATCTCAAAGCCATTAACAATTAATTACCTTCAAGAAATCGGAACTGTGGATCCATGAGAGCAGGAAGAAGGAAACGGTGCCTACCTTAAAACAGAAAGGAAGGAATGGGAATCAGAGGCCAGTCAGCTTTACTTTGTATCAGGCAAAATATTGGAAGAAATTATTAAGCGAATTATTTGTAAGGCCTTGGACAATAAGATTAATAATAATCAACAATAACATCTCAAAACAAAATCATGGCATCTTGACTTCAGCGAGGCTTCTGACAATGTATCATCCAATACTATCATAAGAAAGAGAGGAGCACTGGCTACACCGAACTTCTGTGAAATGCTCAGAAAATGGCACTCAGAAGTGGTGTCAAATGATTCACAATCAAATAATTAGTTTGTAGCAAATGAGATCTGCATATGCGTACATCCCAAGTCCTGAACTGCTGCTGTGATGCAACAGGAGAGAGAATATTTTTATCATATTTGTGGAGGATATCCTGTTCAGGTGAGAGCTGCAAGCATTTTGGAAGATATAATTAGAATTAAACAAATCATGACGAGTTGGAACAAAGATCTGAAGTAAATAGGATGTAATTCCGTAAGGCAAGAAACTATTGCGTATAGCTGGGAATAATTGACTGCAAAAATGTAAGCTGGAGACAAACTGTCTAAGCAATTACTTTAGAGAAAAGTCTCGGTTCATAGCAGTGCACAAATAGAAAATGAGTCAACAGCGATTTGGTGTTGCAAAGTGTAACTGCTTACTGAAATGTAGAAAAAGACTGTCAAACACAAGAGCAGCAAAATCATTCTCCCACCCCACTGAGCCACTGAGCACAAAAAAGGCTTTGGTGAAGAACAGTTCTCAGTTTTGGGCACATGCTTTCAATCAGCGAGATCTCCGTGGAGAATGGAAACAACTCCCAGAAGTCTGGACAACCTGACCTCGGGTCACACTCAAGTATGACTGAAAGAAGTTCAGCTGGACATCTGACCAGCCAAAGACGTATCAATGTACAGCCTAGAAAAATACGAGAATTTGTGTAAAAAAAGCAGTCTGTATGTATACAAGAGAAGTGAATACACATACCAGCCCATCTGTTTGATAATGGAAATAATGTTTTTCTGCACCATGAACTCTCAAGCTAAAACATTTAATGAGATTTTATTTTTTAGCATACTTAAAGCCTATCCTTAATATCCTGTGAGGTGTAACAAAAATCCTGAAGATGTAGAGCATCCATACATTTAGGGGGAAAAAAAAAAATCACTTCCTTTAAAATCCACCAAGAAAACACCCAACACCAGGCCTCTCCTGCATTAACCACTATAGGGACCTGAAGTGGAATACAGATGGACAGATGGTAATAAAGGAATCCAGTCGCACACTTAATCGGGGCTATAAAGTCTATGTGTGCTAATTTCCACAGCCTGACCTATACAGAGGTCACATATAAATATTGTCTTGATAAAGGGAATTCTGTTTAACCTTCTCTGAAGGATAATGGAAAGCCAGGGTCGTCCAGCCTGTGCCCTGAATGGGCATCTCCCGCAACCAGTCCTTCTGCCAGAGACCTGTCTGTATCGGAAACCAGGGAACTACTGGGTCTGTCCGGGGAGGTCTGACAACAGTCTTGAGCAAGAACTCCTATTTAGGAGGTAATTAAGCCTATCACTATAAACAATAGGAAGAAAATCTATAGTTCAGAATATAAGCCCCAAACTTGGGGGCAGCAATGCTGGGAAAACATATTTATGCATCTATTTTAGAATAAACTAGTGTGCAATTTGTATGGATGGCATGGTCCCAGCAATTTTTTGTGTGTTTGTATCATTCTTGTTAAATCAGAATTACCAAAATAGAAATGAAACTTCAGTGAGTGTTTATAACTGATCCTGCTGTGGTCTTTTTCTCCCGCAGCTAGCATTATCCCAGGGACCTGGGATAATTGAGGGTTGGACTAGATGACCCACAGAGGTCCCTTCCAACCCCTACCATTCTGTGATTCTGTGACCTTGCCTCAGGTCTTTACAGCATGTTTGAGCACACTAGCGTAATATATTCTTCTTACTGCTGGAGTAAGCTTTAAAACCCAGAAAAGTGAGTGACTTCTTTCAGCTTTACAACTAATAGCGTTGGAAGGAAATACTGAGGAATAGCTCATGCAGTGACTTTTCTCTAGGGAGGTTTGATACCCTTAACATCATAGGGCTGGTGCCAAACATTGTACGCCAGAGGTGAAATGGAGTCAAATTCCCTTCAACAGGTAAATTAATCAATACTTGAACCTTATGAGAAGCACTTCACTTTTTGAATACCTATTGAGACTTTCTAGACACAAAATGTGGAGAAGTTCCATGCATTAAAGATGTTCAGCACATTTCAAATACTCTCATTACAGTGACACAGCCCTGAACAAATACACTGTCCATGTAATCAAGAACAGACTATAGATAATCTATTTTATAATGTGGTTCTTAGTTTCCCATATTTGGTGGTTCAATACTACAGAAATGAGTTACAAGTTATTTCTGACAGAACAAATCGATAAGAATCTGACAATGGTTGCAACTGAAGCAATAGCTTATTTTTAGCAGTATTAAGTGGGAGAAAACACACAAAATGTTGTTTCTAGAGATTTTAAGATGAAAATGTGGCCTTTGTGTTAAGTTACAGCTATAGACTGCATTTCCAAATTCTTTTACCTCTAGCTGCCTCAAAAAATAATTATTCTATTTCACAGAGAATAAATTGAGATCTACGCTACCCACAGTCACTCAGAACTGAGACGCAATGGAATTCAGTCCTGGATTCCTAATGAACAACTATAAAGTATTTTGACATTTTAATGAAATAGTGTATAAATGCATAACCATACAAATCTATTTTAATTAAAAGTGACATCGTATCTACCGAGATTTAAAAAATTACCAACATTCTTTTTGTAGAAATCAAACAACGATTTGTAATTCTTACACATTAGTGCTATATTTTAATGACATTCAGTATGATCTTTTTGTACGTTGCAGATTTACAAATTTAGGGCTTAATTTCCTTGTAACATTTGCATGATTCATTTAGCAATGCAGTTACTCTTCAGAACATTAATACCTTCTAGACTTAAGACATCATAATAACAGAAATATAAAGACCTATGAGGAATTGCTGACAAAGGACAACTTGTGTAACTTTCCTAAAATATGCATCCAGAAAAGCAAGAGAAGGCAATGAGATAGCCTGAATGACAAAGAGCATTATAACAACTTTGTGAATTAGACACAATTTAGTTGAGAACCATTTGAAAACTACACCCAGAAGGACTCCTGTAGTATATAAATGCATAACTCTATAATACAATTTTAATTACAAGTGCAAAATCCTTTCTGCGTTAAAAAAGAGCAACAGCTCTTTTGTAGCTACACACTTTTTAGAGCTGTGATCTGTAGTTTGCAACACATAGCTGAAGGCATCCGCATAACACCATCACCATGCAAAATCCTTTTGCTACCTGTCAACATGTCCTGTGCCTGTGTGATGAGAAACAGCGTCCCTGTCTCTCACCAGGCTCAGACTTTTCTAGCTCTTAGGTTCTCTGATGGGAATAAGGTTTCCTTTCACTCCAGCTTCTCGTAATACATTTAAATTTTTGCGTTCTCCAGCCAGGTATGACTACACATAGGACTGCAAGCATGTGAAGGAATTGCACTGGGCCTTTCCCTGTGTCGGGCAAGAATGACTGGGTTGTTTGTGGCCACCTTGGCCCTGCCCTGCAACATCTGAATTCAGTGGCAGGCTTCAAAGGGCATTGCTAAACTGGGTGGCTCGGCTCAGTAAACGGTCAGTAGAAAGAAAGGAGCATCCCTTCTCCTTTTTTGGGGTAAGGAGTGGAACAGAACAGGTACCAAGGAAGCTGCCTCCTCCTGAGAAACATGGATTTGATGATTTAATTGGTATCGAGCTCAGATTTGACAGAAGAATCAGAGAAGGGGACATTTTTACACTGTTAAGTATCTCAACCTAGAATTCTTATATGAAATGGGGCTGGAGAAAATAGGTTATTTATGCAAAAGCTGACAAGGATTATACTGATCTTCTGTAGACCTGTGTCACGTATGCTATCACTTCACTGTGTATGTAATATAAATTCATTTGACAATCTATGTTTTACAGAGGTCTTATCACTACAACTTTTAATCTTTCTCTCTCCTTCTTGTGTAAGGCATTTTGAAAAAGCAACACTTGGGTCTAAATCTGTATCAAAATTACCAAACCATTAAACAGAGTGTGGGGAAGACAGTTCAGTTTTCCTTACATATTTTGCGTAACTGTTTTATGCATTCTACACAGTACACAACTTCACATCAGAAGCGCTCACTCACATGCTGTAGCCAATTATGTATCAGTCAATTAATGTACACTCTAACTGCGCTTTCCTTGAGTTGCTCAGGTGATTATAGCGCTCTATCAAAAAAAATTAAAATATTTTATAGGGTGAACAATATTTTTTTCCAATGTTTACATTTCATGCTGCTGAGTTAGAAGACTCATGTCTTGTCAATGTAGACTGAGGGTCAGATTTTTAGCAGTTTAATACTGCATTCCTAGGGTTCTCCTTTGGATTTGTGAGCTTGAGAAGTGCAAGACAAAGCCAGTTTGTCTCAGTCTCTGCCTCCTGACACTTGTGAGTTGTAGCTGTTACATCTGAGAGATCAGCAAATGAGTATGTTTGCTCTCAACAGGTTTTCAATGTCTGACTCACCTATGTAGGGTAGAGTTAGTCTTCTCTTGTCTATTTAATATGCAAATAAGTGTATATATGCATATGTGCTTCCTGTGAAAGGAAATTCAAGAAGGTGGGTTTTGTGTATGAAAATAGAGGACACTCCTTTCTTTGCTCTTTTCTTGCAGAGCACGGTGTGTTAATGGAAACACTGATAAGAAAAGTTGCCGCCTGGGAGAGACAGTGATAAACTGCAACATAAACAACCTTCTGATACCAAAATGCTGAACTCAAGTTCAACTACAGTCAAGTTGTAAAGACTGAGGACTTTACAAGGAAGATGAATAACCTTCTGACTCCTGTTTTTGCATGCAGGCAGCATGTGTCTGCCTAGCAGAGCCACCAGAACACCAAAAGCACTGGGGACGAATAGACTGGAGAGGCTGTGGCCTTATGCACAAGAGCAAGAAGCCTCCCCAACAGAACAGAAACTGTGCTTCTCGAAATATTTTGGTTTTGTCAACAGGCTAAAACTTCTGCCTATACTGTAGCCTTCCATGAGCCTCAATGAGTATGTAACACTATCCATTAATCACCAAGAAACTGATGTCACTTTTGCCAAAATGAAATTAATTGGCTGTCTTAGAAATGTATATACAATGTAAGCTCCATCTGTACTTACAGTATGTTCTGATCCTTCCACTGTTGTTTCTTTAGCAATTGTATCAGTAACTTACGTATAAAAGTAACACCAAAACTAGTTAACTAGCCAAACCGCAAATACTATCTCTTCCTGTCTGGTAATGAGAGCTCATTCCACTATTTACTATTTTTCACTCAACTTACTGATTCCCTTTAATAAATTTCCTTTTTTTTCTTCTTCTGTAAATGCTGCCTCCTTCAGCTGCTGGCATCAAAGAAGCATAGGCAGCATCACATGGAATGTCAGATTACTATAGCCTTCAACCAACAAATCACCAAGTTTGAAAAAAAATTTTGTTATTTTATTAACAATAAAATATAGCAACTTTTTATAAAACATGTTCTTTTTAACCAAGTCAAAAAATACATTTAACAGCTGGAATATTAAAAAAAATCTTTCAAGGTTAGGATTAAATTCTTGATGACAATTAACAAAAAACAAATGAACACACACAACATGAACAAGTTATACTGTACATTTACAAATCAAAAATTTCTGTTTCCTGCTGAAATTGAATTGTTGGAATGGTCACAGCTTTTTAAAAGTACAGTAATGAGAGACAAGAAACCGAGAATGCTGTGCTGAAAAGAAATTTAGAAGCAGAGGAGGAAATTCTTAGCAAAATGGTAGGGTTCTGCGTGTGTGAGAACTTGCCTGTCAAAGTAGACATGATATGTAGAATCTGGTAAAGACTAAAGGAAATCACCACACAGCTATGATCTCTGAATAGCAATCTCATCCCACATGTTTCCAATGAAAATCATCTTTTTGTAAACTGCTTATCAAGCATGCACAGCAGGTACATGTTATAAAATTGATCTTTGTTTATAGGTCTCTTCTCAAAAATCACCAAGGGATGAAATGTAAAATAAGTCCCTCTGCAATGACCTGAACAACTTACCTTTTAAAAACTGCTAGAACTGAGATCTGAATAAGCAGCAGCTACTTGAAACCCACGCTAATAAAACCACCTAAACTGACTTTATGCAGTTGTCCATACATTAGGATAAGCTAAGGCTTACTCGGTCCTTTATTTTTATTTTCCTGTGGGAATAGATAGTCCCATTTGTTGGAAGATGCACTGGGGAAGTCTTTTATCAGTTGTTCTCAAACCAAACCAGTACAAAACTTTTGAGTCTTCATGGGTGATACTAAGCAAGAATAAGTCCAGGAAATTGTCAGCCTGTTTTCTTTCACTGCAGAAATGTGAGGTGACTACAGAGATGCGAGACAGTCCAACCTTTTACTTGTAGTAAGAGTGGTCTACCTGGGAAATTTGATTGGAAAAATTACTCAGATAACAGGTTTGTCATCATGTAATTACTGTAACTTGCACAAGCGTGGAGGATGCATAAGGTGTAGTGGTTGGAACAGAAGACCAGACCACGGGGTTTATTCCTCATCTTGCTGCTGCTTGCTACGTGAACCTGAAAAGCTGCTTAACCTCTACAATTTAGCTTCCCCTGCAAAGTGAGAGTAAGGCTGTGGTTTTACATGCAGCTAAACAAATGTACTACTGACTTGCCATAGAAAATTTTTGTTGACTGTATTGCCCTACCCATCTTTCATTTCCCCCCAGTTTTACAGTTCATGAGGACACCTGCCAGAAAGGAACAAAAATTACATTGTCAATTTAGATGGTTCTTGGTTTTATACACACACCCAAGCTGGAATTCTTAGAAAATGTGATTTTCTTCATTCTTTGTCATCTCAACTCGCATATTACTTTCCCAAACTCACTAAAAAGGCTGTTGTAAAATGTGATGTAACAATGTTACAAAGGAAGAGAAAAGAACAAATTTCAACATAAACACCACTGGAGGAAGGAAAGGAAATTAAAGGTCGTACTTCTGCTTTTTCTTGAGACCCAGCAGAAAACGAAATAAATCAAGGAGCTGAAGTGCAAGATGAAGAAGTGGCAGCATATGGCACTTGGCAGAGGCTCTTTACCCTCCCCAGGGGGGATTCAGAAGCCAAACAGATGGTTATTTCAGCAGAGGGCACCAGAACAACAAGTATGCAGTAGCGACTTTGACTTGCTCTGCCCAGTGAATACTAAATCTCTGATATCCTCACAGCCTCTAAGTGGGTTTGCACTCCTGTTTGCTGCGAATTCTTGTACTTTATGATGCTTCAAAATTTTTGTCACGCTTAGAGAGAGATGTTGCTTAACGACACTGGAAGCTCCGGGATTGAAGCAAACAAGGCAATCATATGTAGGCAGAGAGGCAGTAAGAAGTACCATGAGAATCTGTGGCACATACTACTATGTCAGCATATTGCATCCCTAAATGCCAGTGGGACAAGGAGGATAATCACATGGAACAGTTAAGTGAAACTTCTCATGAGAAATTATCAAAGGGAAGTTTCTTACCTTCCTTATCACTACTTCTTTTTCCACAGCAACTGAAGCCACAGGGTATCTTTGCGTAGATTTTCTGCATTCCTACCAGCCTGAAAACACAGGTGTTTGTAACTGACTTATATTCTGCAGATCAATTATGTATAGCATCAAATAACTGCAAAAAGTTTTACAAATTTTTAAACAAATCTGACAACATTTGGTGGGTTATACAGCATTATTTGCTTCCGCAAACTGAAGGGTTGAGAGAGAAGCATTCACAGAGGAATATTAATTTTACACTTATGCACTTCACATTCTTTTACATCATTCAAGCTTCTGCTGTATAAAGGAAATCTAAACCTTACAGGTTATGGTCGAGATTCAGAGCATGTCCTTCCACAGCTGAATACTTCATTTTGCTATCATTGTCTTATTATTGTAAAATAAGCACATATAACTAGTTCTAAAAGTTGCATCTGAATTACACAGGCTTGGACGATATTCAGCATACTCTTTAATGAGTACTGGGGTTTTTTTGCAATGACTTTGTTGAGCGGATATGCTTCAGTCTTCTGCTTTTGCCAGTGGAATTTTATAGAAGTGCAGGAATTTTAGGTTTTGTTAACATGATAGTCAACCACACAAAAGTTCTAAGGATTTTCTTTTTTGTTATCTTTTGTTTTATATGATATATGCAAAAACCTTGTCTGTGTGAAATAACAAGGACATTTTTTAAGTGCTTGCAGACAGCTGGAAAAATATTTAATTCTTGCCTTTCATTCTGATATCACAGGTTTCAAAATGAGAAATTTTCCATTATTATCAGCTTTACAGGTCATGCAGAAAACTAAAATAGTAAACTGAAACATTGCCAACGCATTTAAACAAAAAAAAAATCTTTCTTTTTACGAAGACAGCTATTCTGTTACCACAGTTTTATATGGAAAGAGTAAAATAAAAATTAAATCATGAAATGATACCATTTGACACTGATATGTTACCTGTTTCTCTCAATCGTACAGGCTCATACGGGGATTCATTCATATATTCTGAAGAACAGTATTAGGGTGCTCACAAGTGTAGATTCCTAGAACCATGCCTACACATTATCCCCTTTTGGAAAGAAAAAAAGAAAAAGGAGGAATGGAAAATTAAGATGATATATTGTAGAATTAAAACTAATTCCTGTGGGTTTTTAAGGACATAAAAGAAAAAACAATGTAAATAACTGGAGATAAATTACAGCAGATTTAATAGTAAGCTGAAATGCAATATGAAAACAGTAATCCTAAAAGCAAATACTGTTTTGTGTTTCATATGCTAAAGCAGTGTGTCATGCACAAAGAAATGACGCATAACGAGTAAGTAGACATTAAAAATAAACTAGGTATCTAGTGAGATCAGTTTCCAAAGACAGAACAAGCTCATCTACAAATTTCTGAACTTCTAAAATCCAGAATAAAGAATAATCCTTAGAAAAGTGTTCCTCTGATGGAGGTCTAAAATGGGTTTTGAGATTTAAAGTACTCATCCTTGCAATGTTACTTCACAAGAACCATAGGTCATTTCAGATCCCACTTCTTCAAATTTAAACAATGCAGTACTGCGGTAAACCATGTTGTAATACTGAAAACTGCTGCTAGCAAGTAAATACTGGTAACAGAATTTACTAAGTTGTAATAGTATTAAATGCTGAGGGAAAACATAAGCTACCTGAAAATTAAAAGCTTTCAGTTTTCCGTGTACAGGAACCAAGTGTAGGAAGTGGTAGAAGCCTCCAGGTTGAAGTATTAAAAACCAGACTGAACAGAACACCAGAATGATGTACTGCATACAATCACCTGCTATAAACTAGGAAGTAACGGGATGCCCTCAGCCCTCAACCGTTTCCAGTTTCTGTGACTTTAAACAAAGGTTGCAAAGAACACCTGCCATTTTAGCCCCTAGTGCTGTCTTCTGCATCTGAACAGGACAGTGGTAACTTCAATAAGGCTCACACTTCTAGTGTAACATTTAGGAGAGGAGTCTGCAAAAGATGGCAATTGCTGATCAAAAATTTTCTGTGGTATGTACAGTTTTAAGTTAGAGTAATAGGATGAAGATGATATTTAAATTCACCTGGAGTAACGTGCTGAGATACTGCTTAGCACTTGATTTCCAAGAGGAAGGACTAATCAGATAGGAGTACAATGATTCAGATTTTTTTTTTTTTTGGAACTAAAACTATGCTGCAATTTGCCAATTAGTTATATGAAAGACTGCACTTCATGACAAAGACTCATATAATTTATACAGTCATTAAGAACTGGTGTTAATATTTCATTGGGGCATTGTAGGAAATATTATAATGCCACTATAATGATAAAAATATAATAATGTACTTATCTGTGATCATCCCTGACTTCTAAATCTAGCTACGATAGTCTTGATTAAATCATTCATTCAGGTATTTTATTGTGTAATGATGGTAACAAAGGATTCTGATGCTTAGAGATGTTGATTATTTTAATTTCTGTCTGTAGATTTCTAAATCCTTCCTGTTGATCTCTCTGAAACAACAACAAAACGGCCATAATACTTAAGGTTCACATTTCCATGTTAAACTTCCCAATTTACACCGAGTTACACTTCTTTTATAGTAAGGCTCCAACTAAGTTAAAGGTGGTCTTTTTAAAAATCTTAGCCTTCCGTGTTTGTAAGATTCCAAGCGCCTGTGAATATGGCAGGAAAACCCTGTTTTCAGAAATTCATTTAATAGCTGTTCTTTATATTATTTTATTCAAGCACTAATCCTTGATAAGTATCAAGTTTAATCGCTTTGATGGAAAATACTAAATAGAGACAATTTCTTTAGTAAAACAGAGAAATAATACATTTAGCTACTACCATGTTTTCCGTAAAGTTAACATGAAAATCTGTCTGCAATCAATACAAGAGTCAGAAATAGGAGCTGAAAATTAAGATCTCCCTGTACAGGCTTTCCCTGAAGTCCAGGAGTTCAGCTCTGTTACTTGTTTCTGTGCTTCTGCCTGCATCTCACGACCCAGCTTCCTTTTGCAGGTTGCTGTCTCAAGCCCCTGGCTCTGGGCCTGGCTACTACCGACCTGACATTGCACTGTTTTCATGGTATCTCAGGGTCACGTAGTCCTCTGCAGTTCAGATGTTGAGCTGGTAACAGAGTGCATGCTCCTTACAGTGTTATCCAGGATTCAGAAGTGATTCCACACATAGCATCCTGCACAAGGACCACGTATGAGCATCGACCCTGCAGAGCCTCCAGCTGGGGAATAAGATGGGACCACCAAACTCTAGTTTTGTTGTTGAAGTTGGAAATAAATTTGGCCAAATTCTTTAGTATTTTACACCACAGTCCATGTTCCCATAAAATGGGAATTTGATTCTACCTTGAAATATCCTGATGTTAAATAATTGGTTCTCAAAACATTGTAAAACTATCAGTATCTGCTAACTAAATGCAGCAAGCCATCAACACGTGTAAGATATAACCTCACCTCAAACTTTCTTCTGTAGCCCACGGTTACTGTGTGACACGTACAGGCTTGGAGGGTCCCCAACACATCTTACCTGTGGTGCTGGTTGAGGCCGAAGAAGAATTAAATGTGTCCTGCAGCAAAGAAAGCTGCGGGGGAACCTCCTCCAGTAGCAAGCCCAGCTCTGCGCCTTCCCACGGGCCTGGCGGGCAAGGCAACAAAGCGGTCTTTGCCCTGCACAGCATTCGTGGTTTTTCCCCTCTGAATAAGAAAATAAAACAACTCCCAAGCTCTAAATTTTAATGGCATAAGGCAAACACAGCAGGGAAGAGAGGAACCAGAGTGTATCCCGAGTAAAGGAGCTCCCCTTTACTGTGGGCCCTGAGGGAGAGAAAATGGCGGGCTGGGGGCTCTGCCCACACAGAGAGCTCCTCAGGCCACGCTCAGCGCACCAAGAGCCGCCACCTCGGCCCCGCGGCCTCGCTCCTGATCCGCGGCGACGAGAAAACGAGGTAAAAGAACGAAAAACCCACCCAAAAAGGGAAGGGAGAGCGGCAGCAGACAACACCCCCACCCAACAGCCCCCCGTCACCGCGCTCCCGCCCGTGACTCGGCTTTTTCTCCCGGTGCCGGTGCCGGTCCCGCCCCGGGGGGCCGGGCGCAGGAAGGGGCGGGCGGCAGCGAGGAGGAGGAGGAGGAGGAGGAGGAGGCAGGCGGTGAAGGGGAGGCAGGCGGCGCTCAAGATGGCCGCTGCTGCAGCGGCGGCAGCGGTGGGGCGGCAGGCGACGGCGCGGCCCCGCGGCCTGCGGGTCCCGGAGGAGCGGGGCGCTGCGGCCGCCCCCGTGTGCCGCAGCTGAGGGGGCCGGTGGCCGCTGCGGGGAGCCCGGCCCGTGGGGTGAGTGCGCTGTTCTCCTCCTGCCTCCCGCTGCCGGGCTCGGCTGCGGGGAGCCGGGGGCGCGGGGAACAATGGGGCCGGCCTCGCGGGAGCTGGCGGGAGGGCTCTGCGCGCTTCCCCGGCGGAGGGGCGGGCGCTGCGCTTCCCTGCGGGGCCTGTGCTGCTGCCGGCCTCGCTAGGCCTCAGGCTTCTGCCGGGCTCGATTTCCGAGCGCCCCCGGGAGGGAGGGAGCTGCGGGGGAGGCGGAGGGGAGCGGGCGGGCCCCGGCGGGTGGGTGGGGAGGCGGCGTCGCCTCAGGCTGCGGCGGCGGAGGGACAGGCGGCTTTTTGTGTGCGGCCCGCGCCGGCTGTCGCCTTTCCGAGGGCTCTGCGTGGTTGGAAGAACAGCGGTGGGGAGGGTGGGGGGAATAATGTCGCCCCCCCCGTTCCCGCCGGCGGTGGGGAAGGAGGGGACGCTCCTCCCTCCATTCCCTCCCCCCCCCTCCCGGAGCTGCCGCTCTTTTGTCCGCGGCGCCTGAGGGAAGCGCGGTGGCTCCCGGCCCCTCTGCGCGGGGGGAGAGCCCTGCTCAAGCCAGGCGGGTTTTAAGACGAGAAACCCCGCTTGCTCTCGCTGGCTTTTCGCCTTGGCGTCGTTCCGGGCGTTGGAGGAATGGGGCGAGGATGGGTAAGGGTCCTTGCCGGGGCGCGGTGTTGGTGTCTTCGCGTTTTAATGGGCTTTTGGGGGTGACCTGGTGTCCGTTTTTGTCCTCGGAAGCCGTTGTGAAGCCTGTGCCGATTTAAAACAGGGCTCTGATGGGTTGTTTTTTACCTAGGAACTGGGAATATGTAGTTTTCTCCAGATGCAAGTTGTCTTTTTCCTTAGAGTAGCTCTCTTATTTTTTTCCTTTTATTTCAGTCAAGTATGAATGAAAAATCCTCTGTCCCTCCGGTGTCCCTCTGCTGTTTTTTTGTGATTTTACTATATTGCAAATGGCTGAAGTGAAAAATAAAAAAAAAATTTTTGCAAAGATGATGAAAAGGTCCGAGGTAACTCGGGCTGTTGCGGAGCTGCTTTTAATAATTGTAACTGGTTTAGCAACACTACCTTCTAATGGCTCTGCGTGGAAGGGGAATGCAGTTGTTAAATTCAGCGTTTGTACCCTATTTGTGTCACATAACTATAGAGTTGTTAGGTAACGCTGCAATACTATGAAGCAGAATCAGTGTGTTCCTAAACTTGCCTTTTTTCCCCCCTTCAGGCTTATAAGGATGTGGAAGGCATTAATTTTATCAACTATAAATGTCTGTATTTCTGTGTTCGAAGTCAATGAGGCTGATAAGAGACTCCATAATTGTGTAAATAACCCAGTGTTTCCAGGAGGAGTGTGTACCTTATTGATGGTTTCTAAGCTTCACCAGTAGCACCATGGCTTTCTTCAGTCCATTAATACACAATGCTGATATGAAATTATGGTTTCGACTAACATAAATAGAAGCAGACGTTATCAGTTAGCAACCTTTTCTTTTCCCAGCAGTAGCTTATCACTTTACCTTCCTGTCCTAGAAAAGGTTCTGTCAAAGCAGACAGCTTGACAGGCTGCTTTGAGGGAAATGTAGAAACGCAGGTACCATCAGAGCAGTCTGTTTTGACAACCAGAGACTTGAGTGGTGTGCTTGTCAATCAATTTTGAGCAGCAGTAACCTTAATGGAGATGAGTGGGAAGCTACTTGAATGTTTTCTGGTGGGTTGGGGTTTTTTTCGGTCAGCTTTGTATCCAAACTAGCTTAGTTTAAAGCAAAATATTTTAGAAATTTACGAGGAGATTATTATATGCTGATAATGACTTCAAAAACTAATGTTCTAATGAACAGATGAATGTATGACTACAGAAATTGCATACATGAGTATGTCAGGGTTTGATTTACGGGCGTCTTAGGACATGGTATTATTATATAAAAGTGGTCACACTGAAGCAGACGAACATAGATTAACAAGATTGCCTTTGGAAACTTCTGCGATGTTGCCAGTGATTCACCAGCAATCTGAGTGGAAACCATTATCAATCTTGTTGAATTAAGCGTTGCAGAAGCTGAGATTGAGTGAACATGTATATTAAAATATTGACTTAACTTTTTATTTGTGGTTCAAAAGTCTTGGATGATGCTGATGGTGATCACCTCTGATGATGATGGCAGAGACTGAGATGCCCGTTTTATGTTCTGTATCTCATAACTAACAAGTGCTGCAAAAGGCTGTTTCATGATACTTGGGGAATTGACCTTTCCCATTTAGTAATATGTAATAATATGAAGGAGAATTACCTCTTTTTTTAGTTTATTCCACCCAAGAAATCATGTGGTTTACGTACTGGATACCGGGAAAAAATGCTTCATTCATGTGAAAGTACTTGTAGAGTCACAGCTTTCAAACAGCACGAAGCCTAAAGCTGAACGAGAAGGAAAGAACTCACCTGCATTTAGGCTCCCAAGCATGCCGAGCATCTCAAAATAGCTATGCAGTAGTCAGTATAAGGTGCTTCTTAAGCAGATTACCCTTTATAAAACTTTTTGATTTTTTTGCAAAGCCTGCTCAACATTTAAAATTATTTTCCCCAGTGAATTCACTGAATCATTTTGCAGATGAAACTCTGTGTGGTTTTGTGGTTCATCTTCCTGCACCCAGTAAATCGGGTGGTTGTTTGCTGGAGCATCCCAAATAATGTTGGCTGTTAGGCCAGAAAAACAGTCTGACTCAAAGTACATGAGAGATAAGCCATAGGGGAATTTGTAGTTTGAAGTTAATGCCTTGGCCTGCACTTGGTAATGAATATGAAACCATTATTGTATAGGAGTAGAGCTGCACCAGCTGAAATATCAGTGTGACCTTCAAGGTTCTATGTAGGCTGTATTACAGTAATGCAGTCTGAAGTCTATGGACTTGTGATAACTGAGAAAGAAAACCACAAATATTTACTTATGTTTTGTTACTTTCCTTTCTGTACAGAGATATTCCACAGCGTGTGCTGAATTAGGTGCAGTTCCCATCACTTAGTTTGACCACTTGTTTTTCTCAAGAAATGTGTCTCTTGATAGTTATCTTTTGCATTTGTTTTCATTTTCTCGGTTACCAGTACGGTAAAAGTTGAAATAGTATTAGATTTCAAAGGGCTATCTGATTTCTATTGAGGGTTGTTTTTTTTATTTGTGGAAATGCGTAACGAGCAAGAAGGTGCAGAAGCCCTGTCAGCTTACTGTAAATAGATTTTTCTGTTATAAAAAGACTCTCTGGTAAGAGTGCTTGAGGAAGTAGCTTTCCTGTTACTGCATGGTAGCAACTCATTGTGTGCCACTTGTTTATGATTGAACTATCCAGTTTTCTACGTTATTTGTTGCAAATTTATATTGTCTGGAGCAGTACCAGTTGTGCACTGCTCTATCTAGAAATTTGTAGAGGAGTGTGATGGGTTGTCCCCCTGTCCCTCCCTTGAGATTTCTTTACTATGCAGTGAGAAGGAAGGCAGCTACATGTGGTCTAGGGCAACTTTTTCACAGGTAGAGATGGCTTATTATATACATCAGCAACATATTGCAGGTATGTTAGGCAGGTAGACTCTTAATATTTAATAAAACTTTTTGTTTCTCAATTGCACAAATATTTGGAGCTCAAGGGGTCTGTCTTATGCTAATCTGAGACTTCTGTAGGTGCTTCAGCTGCAAGACAACTGAAGAAACAGAGCGTGTGGAGTAGTTGACGTAACTGAAATGTGCTAGTCTGGGAGAATCTAGCAGGTGGTTGCTGATTTCTTTTGATTTGGTTTTTGTTGCAACAAGGAAAGTCTGGTTGGTCTCATCTCTCTACTATGCCAGTTTAATAGGTGTTTATAAAATTAGCTAACCAGCTACTGTTTAAAAGCAGGCTGTTAATCTTAACGTAAAATCTGGGCATTCCAAATGTCATTATTTTTCAGCATGCTTCCGTGTTTATCAGACCCTGTCAGGGTAGGCTTTAAAGGTTGAGGTATGGTTGTGTTTAAACCTGCTGTTCGTGATAAAATTCTGGTTGATCTGCTGATGGAGCAGTAGTGCCTGTAGCCTGGTTCTAAAGGTCTTCTCAGAACTTCCTCCATCATTTCTAGCAATTGCTTCAGTTCAAATGGTGAACAAGTTGGAAAGTTTTTCGGGTACAACTTTTAACTTCCCTACTGTTTTGAAAGGAGGCTTCTACTAGAGTAGCAGGAGTCTTGTCTCTTTATTCTGCATTGCAGGTCTTCAGGGACCTGCAGCTCAGCTTTTTTGATAAATTGGGGTAGGTGGTGTTGGTCTCCAACTCAAATTTAAATTTGCTATCTTTTGAGCAAAAGAAGTGAGGTTCAGGGAAGGTATTACAAAGTGAATGAATTGACATTCATGCCAAGGAGGATGGTTTTAATTACCTACTTATTAATAAACTAGCTTCTGTGGAACACTCCCAGTGTTCAGTAACATTTAACTTTCTCTGTGCTTTGTTTTTAGAGTAAACATTGTTCGTACTGACTTAGCACTCCTCGCTTTTTGCAGCAGTTGTGCTTGAATGACTTAACTCTTCCATGCTTTAACAACAGTGTAACGTAAATGCCCTTGAAAAGTGAGTGAAATAAAACTCTTACTGTTGACTTAGAAGAAAAGTAAATTCTTTCAGCTTGTTCCGCCACCCCCTTTGTTATCAGTTTAGACTGAAAGTCCTTCAGGTGCTGTATGTTAGGAACTGTACAAACAAATGAAAGTGTTAAGACTTGCTTCCCCAGTGTTTGTATCTGATGAATCTGGTACTTGCCGTATGGCAATACTGAAGTGTTTTGTGCCCTTTTTTTTTTAATTCTGTGCCAAGATGCAAGAATCAAAGGAGAAATTGATTGAAATTAATAGCCACTAAATTTGAAAGAAATAGTAGAAAGTAAGTTTGGTTAGCTTACATGGTGTTCTGAAGTTGTTACATGCTGCATAAATATTATTTTATGACCATTAATATTTTTGGCAGTTATGCAGGCCTAAAGATAATTGAATCTCATGTTTCTGAATGTAAGCTGTTCTGTGGGAGGCTCAGTAGAAAATTTTCCTCTGCCTTTACAAGTGAATGTTGTGCTAATAAGATCTTGAAAAATGTGCTCATACTCATGAATCCAGTGTAGCAATCATCTTTGCGATGTTTCACAATTTAAAAAAATCTTAAGTTCTCTTTACAAAAATGAAGCCTGGGTTTTGTGCCACAGTGAAGTGCTCCGAGTGGTTTGAGAAGATACGAAATGGCAAAGTGCTGTCCTGCTTCAGACAGGACGTCTGGACGAAAGAGTAGGAGTGTATGCATACTGTGAAGCAAGTCTCAGCCTCCCCCCTCTGTAAATGAAAAGTCTTCCTAGTAATGTATGACGTATTTTCTAGCTTGGTTAGATAGGCATTTCTCTTCTAAAGCAATTAAGAAGTCTGGTTTACATGGCGTTTGGGCATTTTGTTTTGGACATGTCTGAGGAGCTCAGGTGTTTAAATGTAATGTACCAAGATGACAGAGTACCCTGTTATAAACAAGAGAACCAATTAACCAAATTTAAAAGATCTTGATAAATAGTTGTTTGTTATAGTAGTGAAATTGTCATTGGTCAACTGCATTATTACTAATTATTGTGTGGGTAGACATGAAAAAAAATTTTTGGAAGCTGTAAAATTACTAGCTCTTACTTAGCAGCTCCAAAAGGACAGTAAGTCTTAGTCTTACTCAGTTTGTAAAGAGAATGTGGATTTTGGTTCAAAAATAGATCAGAACAGGGCAAAGTCTTACAATTACTAAAGCAATTACAAAGAAAATACCACACTGCCATGTATCTTTCCACCCCTGAAATGACTTTTCTGTAAGGAGTCTTTATTTCTTTGCTTACTGAAATGCACTTGTTTTCTTGTGGGATTTTTTTTTTTGCTTCTGCTGAATCCATTGGTCTCTTTACCTCTCCTGTTCTCTTTCATGATTTTTCATTCTCTGGTACTAGCTACTTACCTTCTAAGCTTTTTTTTTAATTTAACTTTGTTCTGATACGAGCCAGTATTCAATTCAGCTAGCCAATGCAGGTAACAGAGATGGAGTATTGCTTATTAATTTTGTTGCTTTGACAATTCAGGCTTGCAGGATGGGCTGTTTGGGCACGGGAGCAACCGTGGGACTCTTTGTTCTTGGACTTTACTGGGGACTATCAAAATGTCACTGCTTCCTCTGACTCTGGTGAGAAGTTAGGGAGCATTGTTCGTGACGAGCTCCCTCGTGACTACTTTGGCTGTTGCTGTAAATTTGAAAGGAGAAAGATAAAAATAAGCTAGGCTAAACTGGCTTGATGGAATGGACTGGGCAAGTTAAACCAGAGGCTACGACTTAGGCTGTCCTTCCTGTTTATGAGTCATTCTCCTGTTTAATTGCATGAAAAGGCCTCCTGTAGAATTAATTAGAAGAGAGGTCTTAACTGAAGTTTTTTTGCAGCGCTGTTAAAACAGTGAATTTTAATTTTAGTCTTCCTTGTTTAACCAGGCTGTAAAGATGGAAGCCTGGACACTGTAACTTGTAGGTGATTCATACAAGTGGAAAGAAAACGTTGTTCAGTAAAGTGAGAATTAGTTAAACTTTGGTTGCTTGGAATAGTCCAGACTATTTTAAATGTGATTGTTTTGTTGTCAGCTGTTGCTGGATTCTACGGGAAAGGTGTGAGCCATCAGGGAGGTCTCCTGGACTCGCTAACACTTGTGCACATTGTTATTCTCATGTGTTTGTGTCCTGTATTAAATCACATGGTGACTGCTGTCTGAACACATTGCTTCTGTGATACCTTTTTATGCTGTTTATCTACTGTGTTGTACTTTATACGGAGCCTTTTCCTGACATGAAGACTGCTTACTTCATGATTCCCTCTGTTTTTCTCTTCTGAATCATCTATTGCATTTGTCAAGCTCAAGGATGTTGATTTGTGTTGAGGATCTTCAGAGAGAGAAACAATTTGTTTTGCATTGATAGTTGTGATGTAGTGCACAGAAAAGGTGCTCGGAGTAAGGGTCGACAGGGTGTTTGGAGACCATTCTAAATCATCCATCTCTCTGCTTTTTCATAGAGGTACAAGGCTGCCTACCAAGGACAGTAGGTGACTGGAGGTAACAGGAATAATAACCTAGTTCTGACTAGTGCCAGAATGCACTGGGAAACGGAGCTTTTCAGTTTTCCCTTCAGTGATGCTGCCTAGCATTTTACTGGTGACTTGGGACATTAGAGTCTGTCGAGATGCAGGATACTTCTTTTTGTTGTTATTAAAATAATCGAGTGAAAGGCTGTGGACAAAGCTTTCCTGAACAGTTTAGCAGAAAGCAAAAAGGCGCAGCGCAGTAGATAGTTTCCAGGCTAGGGACCTGTATTGTGGTAAGTCACCTTTGATGGCCTGCTTGGATTTTGAGAGTAGTGTTTCTCTTTCAACCTCTTGTTTTGAGGGCTGCTGGTAGACAAGGGCAGAGTTCTGGCTAGAGCAAGAGAGATCTGGTAGCAGAGACTTGACAGCTTTGTGACTGCAAAGCAAATTCCATAGGTTATACTTGTACTAAATTTATCCCTTTTCTCTAATTATTACCAGAGTTGAGAAGACTTATCTTCTCACTGATCACTGCAGTTTTTGCAGAATACGTTCCTGTGTGGGGAAGAAAATACTTGGCAAAATTTTCATTCTCTCCTTAATGTGTGATGTTCTGTCTCATTTCTGTAGCATTTGTGAAAAGGAAGAAATAAAAATAGGACTAATAAGATGACATAAAAAGTTGGCAAGTTGCTTTCAGGCTTTTTTTAGCATTTATTGCTGTACCAGGGAAATCAGAAATTATTCAACTGGGTTATTCTACATTTAAGTGTCAGAGTCTCTGCACTGTAGCTCATAAACATGAAATATTTCCCCCTTGGTTTTCGGAGTCTGAGGATTTACATGGCTTCAGCAAGCAGAGAGATCTGTAGTTAGCTTTTTCTGGTCACTGCTTTCTCAGTGGAACTTCTCAGTCTAATGTTTCTAACAAAATAGCACACAAGAACTGGGTGGGGATGTCTCTGGGTGTGTTTCTGAGGAGAAATTATATGATCGCAGCCATTTTTATGTGGGTTTTCAGCTTCGCTAGACCAGTTTAGAATAGCCCAACTTGAGGTCTGTCAAGCTGTAGCTTGGGCATGATGTAGATGATTTCAGGACATGCCAGGAAGAAAGGCATCCACAGAAATACTTGATATCGGTACGGTAAATTATACGTCAGTATTTGAGGGTGTAATGGTGTGGCTATCGCATTAGGCACTGCATGATGAGAACGGGGTGTGGTGTCAGTATTACTCACTAGGTATTAAAACGATCACAGGCGTATTTTCTTGTATGTAAAATCTGAAGGGAAGAAAAACACATTCCACTGTGTTTTCCTGTGAGTAATACATGAATTCACCTGCCAAGTAAAAATGTTAGTTGTCTTTTCCCCCACACCCCCTTCCCCAGGACAAGGGAAAAAGAAAGCCGTAGACCGGTTCGTTTGCCAGTTCATGTGACCGTGGTTGGGAGCCTTCAGGAAGGGGAAGTGAGTGACAGCAATCCTTTCCTTCCAGCACATCAGATAAGTTCTGAAATTACATTAATGAATTAGTGTAGCTTTTGAGAAGTGGGAATGGAGTCAGTCATGTTGATGTGACAAGCTGGTATGTGAGTTGTCATTACAGAATGACAATTGACAGTAAGCCTGTGAAAATCCAGTGACTGCAGTATGCTCATAAATACATTTAAACACTTTATTCTTCTTAGGTTTTGTATATTAAAGAAAATAATTCCCAGTGCAATTGAGGGCTTCAGTAGTACTATTTTAGGTGTCTTTGGCTTACAGGTTTTGAGAATTATCTTTTTTGAATTGTTTTTCGTTCAGTTTTAGCTTACTGTCATTGATTTGATTCCCAAAATGGCAAGTGGCTAAATACAGGAGTGTGTAAAGGGATGTTCACTGCAAGGGCGGTAAGATGGTTTCAATGCCTAGTTTTCCCTTCCCATGCCTTATCGTATATTTACATACCTGCTGTTTAATCAGGAGCTTACACAGTGCAAGATAGAGGGAGTTTAATGATCAAGTCGTGCAAATATTGCTAGTACAAGGCTTACTTGTCACTTACTGTGGCTTGATCTGCAGTGGTAGAGGTGTGATTGGCAGCTAAGTGCATCCGTTCTATTTCAGGACTCTAAAAGAAGGAGATGTAAAAAATAGAAGTAGCTTTCTGTGAAGTCCATGTGTGCAGTAACTACAAAATTTGATATTTACTCTCAAGATAGCGGGAAAGGTAATATTGCAGCTGGGGCATGTGAAGGCTCAAACACTTGCAGTCTCATAGCAGCCAGTGGTGGTGTGCCTGTTAAAAGCTCTTGGTGGGCTGTGACCACTTCAGGAAGGAGTTTGTTAATGGAAGTTACCACACCCAAATGAAGTAAAAAAAGATGCTTGACCTTGCAGCTACTCTTGTTTTCTTTCTGAGTGTCTTCCAGTCTTTAGTTTTCCATGAGTGAGATCTAACCTTCTGTGAATAAGGTCCATTAACAGAAGTTTACCCTCTGCTTTTAAATAGGTGGACTAGTTCAGCATGCTATGGAGAGCTATATACTTTTTACTAATGGAACTCTGGCAATAGTCTGTGAGATACTCCCCTAAGTCTTTTTTGGTTTACGTCATTCCAGTTGCAGATACTGCTATAGTATAGTTGTAATACGTTTTCAGAAATGAATACCGCTTTTAAGACTTCGCATTAATAACTGAGAATGAGAAAATTGTTCTTCCTGGACTGCTCCACTTGAAACAAATTTCATGCAGAGTAGGCAGTAGATAAAAGAACTTTCTTCGAAAAGACAGAATTACATGTCTGGACCAAAACGGGTGTTACAGGGCTGGAGCAGCAAAATTCGTCAGGTTGGCGGTGGATTTGTAACAGGTAACTTCCTGAAATTATATTTTGGCCTCTTGGTTGGATGATTTTCAAGTTACGTAACTTTAAACTTTTAGAACTATGGTTATAATCCGAAACCTCTTTTAAGAGGATGTAAGATACTATTTTTCCCGTTTGAATTCAGGCTCCTCCCAAAAATAAAAATATACCTCTCATCCTTTACAGCTAGGAGGATTGGTGGGATGTTGGAGGTTCAGACTTTTTCATCTTTTACACGAATGTCTTGCATTGTTTGCTGTATTAAAAAAAAAAAAAAAGGCAGCAGCTTTCATTTTTCTGGCTAAGCTGTAAGATGTTTGTTATTGGTTAACCGTAGGTGTTTAATGGAAACCCGGAGACTTGAGCCTTTTGTTTCCACTCACTAAAACCACGAGTACAGTTTTTAATGATCTTGTAAAGTTGTAAAGAAAACATGCTATTTTTATAAATCTGGAAGGTAAGTGAGATTTAACACCAAAGCAGCAAAATATTTAAGGTGGGGTTTTTGGTTTTGGGGTGTTTTTTTCCATTATAATTGAAGGTTACATGAAAAGTCTTATGGAAAAGGAGCACCTTGCCCCTGGCTATTTCTGGCCTCTGGAACTGCTCTTTTTAGCAGTGCTACAAATTGAATCACTGGGTGCCAGTAGCATTTAAAGCAAATGAGGCTCAATTACATTCTGAGTCAGAAGTACCTGAATTAACCTGCTTTTTAGCAACAGTTGTGTGACCTCTCCTGCTGATATTTAAACACTTTAAGTGCCTCGTGAATGGTCATTTAACACTACTTAAAAGTGATGAGCAGGTTTGTCCATGCTGAATAGTGTTTGGATTTTTACAACTAAACCGTGCTCAGAGGTGTGGAGAAAATCTTGAATGTTATGTTGACTAGTTTTGGGGGGTGTTTTGATGGAACTGTTACAGCAGAGCTGAAACTCTCTAGGCTCAGTGCCATATCTGCAGCAAGCTGCCTCTTAACCTTGGATGACTCCAGAGCTTTGGTGTAGACGAGGTTACGCTGTTAAAACACAGTTGCAGCCTGTGTCATGGAAACAGGCAGAGTAGTCATCTGTGAAACTTAGGTTCTTTATCTTAATATTGCTGCTGTTATTACCAGTGAGGCTACTGCAAGGCTGACCAGAAGAGGAGATCTGGCTTAGTTTGGTACCTGTAAGCTATTTTTGTGTCAGCTATTGTAGCATTTACATGATTGCTTCTGCATTTGCAACTCTGGTTCTAGGAGCAGTGAGAAAACTTGGAGTTACGGGCTGCTGCAGCAGTCTTTCATCTTTAGATACCACTTCGTTCAGTGCTATCACCATAATGAGCTGAAAGGATAGTTTTGGCTGTATTTGCATGACTTGCACTGTCAAGAAACATTGGTTAAATCTTGCTCTGAAGCATTATTTTTGAAGCATGGAAGAAATTTAGGTGGATTTAGTATAAAGGAACAATTCTATGGGTTGTTGCTGCATAAGTTCTTTCTTCCATTTCACCTACTCTCAGCATGCCAAACTGTTAGTCTAGTCATCCTCATTGTTAGGATTGCTTAACAGCATTTAAATGTGTAGTTAAAACTCAGCCAATACTTTAGAGATGGCTTCCATTAATCGAGACATACTTAAAAATCTGCGTTGCCCTGGTTGTGCCAAAATAAGCTGCTCATGAAACTACACTTAAGAACTTGATAAACCTGTGTTGATGGTAAAAGAGACTTGAAATTTCCGCCTTCTGTGCTTCCCCTGCTCTTTCCCTTATGCTTGTAGGACTGCTTGACCATTTAACAGATCTGGAACAGCTTTTGGAGCCTGTTAGAAGCTAATGTGGGAAGGAAAGGGATTTGGTTTTGACAGGCTTAGGTCCCTGGTGTAGATGACACCCGTCAGATCTGGAGTTGGGGCAAGAGTACTGGGGAGGGCAGTGCTGCCTGTCTGAGAAGCAGTTCTGACTTGCCCCTCTAAGTTGTGCATGAAACAGCACTGAAAATGCCAGACAGGTAAAGTTTCGTTATCTGTCTTCGTTGGTGGTAGAGCTAAAACTTAGATCTGGATGTTTCAGTCCTCACAAGGACAAGGTGGTTAACCCCTGCTAACTTGTGGTAAGCAGTGCAGGCTATTACCTGTTGTCTTAGTAGAGATGAGAGTCTGTTGCTGCGGTGTTAAAGCTCGCCTGGAGTATTACAGTTGTAGGTAGCAGCTATGATTTGGTCTTTGTTTACAATTCAGGTGTTTTCACTAATCTTTTAACAGTTCTGGTTTTAGTTCCAGGCAGGATGAGCGGAGCTAGACTAAAGCTGTGATCTGGGAGAGAAGTGAGGGAAACCTGTTACCTTCTATTAGCAACTGCTCAGTCTGCTTACCTCCACGTTTTGGAAGCGGTTGTTAGGACTGCAGTGTTGTGGTAAGCAGAACAGTGTTTTGACAACTGTTTTCAAATGTGCTTCTTTTCTCTGAAGTTGATGGTCCCATACAGTTTCTTACTAATGCAGAAATGATATCACGTGGTTGACTGAACAGGTGCCTGAAGTAGAGGAGCTGAATTCTTGAAGCTCATATAGTTTAATAATTCTGTCTCATTCTTTGAGAGGAAGGTGTAACAGGGTATAGAATTGTAATAAGGCTCAGGAGGTGAAAAAATTTTTTTGTCGTTGTGAACTCCTGCTATGATGAAATATGTGCCAGCAAACTAGATGCTCCATTGCCTTATGGAATAACAACACAGCAGACCAGAGATTGTTTTGTATACAACATGTAAGAAGAGAACCTTTCTTGTGATTATAATATGTTTAAAATGAACTAATGAATTAAAAAACAGGCAGACGAGCAACTACATCAGTAGTTTTGTTTAAAAATTCATTAGTTATGTTCACTGCTCTTGGATGACTTTCTGCTTTTATTAAAAGATCTTTTTGATGTTTAAGTGCAGTCTTCCAAAATAAATTGCTTTGAAGGTAAATAGAATAACTGGAGCTTTATTAGAGACTACTGTTGTGTCAACAGTTATTAACATGAAGCTGTTTGACATCTGTTTTTAAAGTGGGTGCAGCATCTCCTAAGTGGCAAGAAAAAAACCACCTCCAAATCAAAGAAATTAAAAGGGAGGTAGGGGAATGCACGACACCCACTAAAGAGGAAGTTCTGAGACAAAGTTTTCAAATGGACACTTAAAATACTTGTTTTCTGAAGGCCTATGAAGGTCTGTGTGAAATGGGATTTTACTTTCAGTGTCTCATTGCAATAGAACCCTCTTCTTTCCTATGCGTGGCAGTAGCAGGTGTATTTGGTTAATACTGCTCTTACGGTATATTTCAGCATTTCCTTACTATTGCACCAGGAATTTTGGATATATGAGTTTGGGGGGGGGGGGGAA
>Ga0065711_1007040_pt1 | contig 27843 bp, 11 predicted proteins | sample Hoacrofraction12_FD_59098 | JGI IMG/M metagenome (GOLD analysis project Ga0065711, IMG submission 59098) | Hoatzin crop microbial communities from Cojedes, Venezuela - Epithelial fraction 12 v2 (version 2) | ecosystem: Host-associated > Birds > Digestive system > Esophagus > Crop | place...
GGGGGGGGGGGAGGGGAGGAGATCCTTGTCTTTTACACTTTCCAGGGTTCACCTGTTGACTTGCAATAGCCTCAAACTAAAATAACTAGCACCATTTACACCTTACACTTTTATTGTTATGCCTCCAGCAACTGGAAGAAAAAAAACAGCAAACAAACCCTAATGTGCTCCTTCAGGAAAGACGTTTGAATAACACACATTGAAGCAAAAATATATTGCAGCCAAAATTAACAAAGAGCATGCAATAAGCTACAGCTCCAAACATCTAAAATACACATACAGGCATACACAAAATTATCATAGCATTTTCATTGTTGTTGTAAATGTAGATGCAATCTAACTTTCTTGGTGAAGGTGAAAAGAAATAACAGAAAAGACGGCAGTAGAATAGAGAAATTGCTTCACGCAACTATAATATGAAAGTGGAATTAAACCCTTTCAATTATCGTAGCAAATTTACAGAAATTATGAATATTCCTTCACAATTCTACAGGAGGAATTTAAAAAAAATGTTGTAAGGACATTAAAATTATCTGATGTAATTTGTAGGACTTTTGCTCTAAGAACTGCTTATTTCTACACGCACAGAACAGTAAATAGCAAGTAAGGATGAACACCCAAGTGCAGTATTGCACGATACACAAGGCAACATTGTTGATAGTGAACACAGGAAGGAAGGTAACATGCCACAGCTATATCTAACCTTTGGGACCCAGAACTACTTCCCCATGTCAAGAAAAGACTCAGTTTTGCATCTTCCTCCCATTCCTACCCATGCTGGTTTGAGGAAAGTAAGTAAAAATAGCTGAGACAGATAGGAACCTCTGCTTTCTCTGATGTGTGACCAGGATGTTAAACAGTTTGGAGTTTCAGGCGTTTGGGCCTGGGACTAGGCATGCCCATGAATTCACTTGTCCTCCAGGTCAGACATCAATCACCTGCCTACCTGTCTGGCAAGTTTATGACACATACGAAAAAAAAGATTTCTGACTTTAAAACTCCGTATTTGCGCCTTTTGTTTCTCCCACGTGCATCTGCATTCGCGGTGTGGTTGCAGGTCCATGCAGCCCTGTACCCTCAGCACACCCTTGAAGAGGTTCACTTGTGTTCTGGTAGTAGTTTCACCACAACGGTATGGAAATCAGTGTGGTCTTCATGTCCCGCTAAATATGCAAATGTCCCAAAATAGTGACACTAAAAAGAGTTCAGTTGACAGCAATAATCCCCCAAGTATCTTCGCTTAAAAAGTAAGGAAAGAACATTGCTCACACTTTCTAGAAGGCATTTACAGGCAAAGAGGGTCTAAGACAGAAGACAATGGGATATCAGGATTCCTCTGCTGGAGACAACTGTGTGGATGGAGGCAGTGGAGGCAAGAAATCTATAGTAATAGCCCTTTTTCAGTACCATGATACAGAGACATATCCTGAACCATCTAAGTTGTAAGCATTAGTACAGTACCTACCACAATGTAAACATGGATCTGCCTTCTCCTTGATATGTCTTTATTCTTCCTTTCCGCTCATCCCTCACCACAAAAGAGATCATACCTCTTCTCTGAATTTAGGCAACCAAATAAATGTTTTCACTGTATTTATTCATAATAATCTCAATAGTCATAACTAGCTCATCTTGCTCTGTTTTCCCTTTTTCACCTGCAACAACAGTTGTACAGAAATAAATGGCAATTAAAATGAAATTTAAATGAAGTCTGGCAATTTCTTACTTCTAAATGGGGAAAACTCATTCATATTGTTATATAATTAGTTAACTGTGTTCATTAGTTCTCCCCTCTTCTGTTGATTATATGTCTGCCTGACTTTAGTGGTGTTACCCTCTATCACAAAGAGCTGAGACCCAGATCAGCTGCAGAGTTTACAGGAAATTCAGTAAATTCAATTTGAATTAATAAGAAACAATCAAGTACTTTTAAACATGGGGCCTTTAAGGAACTCTTTTCTAAGGTAACAAATTTTTTTCTTTTTCCTCTGTGTTTTCTTTTGCCATTCCATACTAAATCCTGAACTTGATAATTTATGACATGGCTTTTCCTTCCAAAGAATGCTGGTATTTTATCTATTGTGTGCAATAATAGCAGTTTTAAAAGAAGTTATGGATTAGCCTTGGACATACTAAGAATGCATACTCAAATAAAATACTTCCTGAAACCACGCAGTTAGGTGTTATAATCATTTGCTAATAAACATTGAGTGCTACAAGAGGATGAAGTGTAAGCCAAAGAAGCAAGGTATTTAATATAGAGGAAGCAGAATTATGCTACAGAACTCAGATAATCTGTTGTTTGCCTGCTCATTTACTTACTGGAAATCACAGTAACAGGGACCCATGTAAATTTATGTCAAGGTTTTTCTAAGAAAATCAAGATCTCAATTATCACACCACATAAAAATACAGTTTCAGAGAACTGAATAGGCTAATTTGAGATACACACTTTTCCTATATAAATAAAGAAAAAAGATTGAGAGCTTATTTACAAATACGCCCATATTTGTAAGACATACATTTCACAGAAATAGCTAATTGTCACTCCCATAACCATTACTACTGTCTTTGTCTCTCATGATCCACAGGAAAAGTTGTGCTGAGAACATGTTTAGCCAGCCACACAGAAGACTACAGAAAAAGAAATGTGTGAAAAATTATATGAAGAAATCAAGATATTTAGCAGTGCATCTTCTAAGTTGTGTCTTCATTCCAACATATTTCAGATGACTTGATGCTGGATATTGAATGGAATGAGGATGGCATTTGTTATCAGTGTGGCCACTATATATTAAGTAACCTTATACATTTTCTGGTTTTGGTTTTGTTGGTTTGTTTACTTTCCTTTATCAAAGTATTTCATGGTTCTTCTCTGACCTGCCAGCTCTTCACAGAAAATGCAGAATGAATAATTTATGAGATGAGAAAGGACACATTTGACAAGTTCATTTTCCACCCATATAGAGTTTTTACTTGCTAGCCCACCCCACGACAAATAGAGAAAAAAATCATGTAGAGTAAAACAAAACAAAATATTTCAACAGGAATGACTTTCTGATGCTAGTAAATGGCAAACCTACCCAGACCTGCTGAGTCTGTAAAATGCAGAGGGAAAACACAGCAGTCAAAGATTACTTCAGATCAAATTTATTAATACTATTTTTTTGGTTTGAACATATGAGCCTGCTTCACACATAAACAGTTTACTAATTAAAAAAAAAAATCACAAAATATTTTGTGTGTAAAATTATTTACTATAACTGGAAATAGGATTTAGAAAATTTCTCTTTTCTTGTTCCTTAGTTTTAATGAATTAAGAGTATGGTGTTTTGTAAACATATTATAACACATCACATTTTTCCATGTGATTTTGAGTAGGTGCTTTTCTGTAGGCGCTCTGTAGAACAATTAAAATCTGAAAAGGTGAAATTATATCGTATATCATACATTCAAAACACCTAAGCAGTTTATAAAAGATTACCACTCATAAAGAGGCACAGTATAGATTAGTAAAAATTAAATTGCAGTATCTTTTTACAAATGTATATGTCCCTACACTTCTTTTGCATAAACATCTACACTCCTACATGGAGTTGTTTTGTCTCATAAATTAAAAACATGTTATGTAAGTATATAATTCTAAAACAGTGAGAGAATTTTGGATTGTTCTGTTTTACACAACTAGAATTTTATTATATAAGATGATAGATAGTGTTTTGCTTTACTTAGTTATTGTTAAATATTAGAATTGTCCCATTTTTTTCCCTGCAAATTATGATGTTGCAAAATTATTTCACAGATTATTGAAGAGTCTTCAAATGTGAAGTGCAAAACAAAACATACACAGGAATTCAAAACTGCTACACGTAGAATAAGTGATAGTTTGCAACTGTACTTCAAGTGATCTGCTAATAGAAAATTGGCAATAGCAGGTGGAACACTTCATTGCTAGGAAATCGTATTCTACTACCAAATTTGTCATAGCTGAAAACTCTGTTTATCATTTGGTAGAAGCATGACATAAGCAGGAAGCTTAAAATACCCATCACGGTTTGAGCTGCCTGACATATTTGTAGACAGTTTGAACAGACAGATAAAATAAATTAACCTGTTCTCTGAGCATCCATGTGTAGTTGAGGAGCAGGGTAAAGGAATGGCAATGGACAGATGTGATTTTTTTCCACAACCACTTGTTAGTGCAGAAAATATCACCGTTCCCACTACTTGCTCATCGTCGCCCCTGTTCAAGAGGTTATCATCCCTGGATTACCAGCAGAGTTGCTCACATGAACAATCAAAATGAGGTTAGCAAGCTAACACTATTTACATTCACAGCCTGGATCTCTGCTACTCATCTGCATCTGTCTTCTTTTAGTATAAAGGGCCTCTTTTCAGCAGAAGACCAGCCCTCCAAGTCTAGAAAGAGTTTGTAGGAATAAAAAATTTCAGTTAGCAAAATATATAATCTTAGTAAGTAAAGTGCTAACTTTAAGTCAGTTTATAGTCTCTGAAAGATCTTTTAGGTTCAGAACTGCCTGGGAAAAGCATTTCATAGGTTTCCAAATATGAACTATATTATTACCATGGTTTTGAATAAAATTATATTAAAATAACATTTCAGACATAATGAACAATAAAATGTATATTATGTAATTCTTATTTCTGATAAAATTTCACATATACATTATATGCATAGTTAAATTAAGAATTTTGTTTTGTGTTCTAAATCAAGACGAACAATATAAAAATCTCATTATACCCCCTTCTTTCTCTCATTTTCTAGTTCAGAACCATGTGAGATTTTGTTTCAGTAATGGCTGCTTGTTTTTAAAGTGGGAAACTTCTAGTGTCTCTGGACATACTCTGTTCTTCCCATGCATAGCTGTCCTGACAATTAAAGATCAAGGCTCCTAGAAGTTAGGTGTCTTTCTTTGCAGTCTGCCAGGCAGGCTGGTATGGAGATAATAGCTGTGGGCCAGAGTCCATTAATTCATATAACAATAAGCAAGTTAAATAAATTTCTATCAATAAGAATGTGCGGAGTTGGAGTATCTACATGTGCAGGAAAAAAAGAAAAGCCCCAGGGAGACTGAGAGAAATTATTTTAAAAAATTATTACAAAAAGTAACTTTGTAAATACAGGTCAGAATATGCAGCTACTCAACTTTTGAGAACATACGTATTAATGTAAGCACTTACATGATTAATGTTAGTATTATAAATGGTTTAATAAATTACAGTCAATGATGACTTACAGTGTAGGAATCAAGAAATAATTCCCTATATTCAGTGTTGAGAAAGTATGTTATCCTCACAGAGGCTTCAGCCTCCCTCATGCATTATGTCAAGTGATTTCCTTTCTCCTGACCTACGGGACTGAACCCTGACTGAACTTCCAGACATGGCTCTTGCTCTGGCTGCTGTGCTGGCTGGCTTACTGAGGATGTTAAGGGAGCACATAACAACACAGAGCATCATAACAGGCCTTTGGACTTTTTAAAGACTCAGAAAGAACCTAGACTGTCTTCATGAGAAAACTAAGTTTAGGTGCTAGTCATCAGTCCTGAGGTCTGATTCTTATCTGGCATATTTTGAAAAAGCTTCTACCTCAGGAAAAAAGAAGAAAGTTACATTTATCCCACAGGGTAAGGAATATCTCAACAAGAACAAGTGTGCACTGTTTCTTAGGGACAGGAAATTGTCCTGTGTGGCACAAGGCAAAAACATCTGACTGAAAGAAATACATTAAATTTTGTACTTGACAGAAAAATAAGTCTAATCTTTTTCCCTGAAAATAAGAATCAAATGTGAAAATAAGATCAAATATGAAAATAAGAATCAAATATTTTAATGCACTTTGCATATTGATAACATACTTCTCCACATTCTGTGTCCAGATATCCATACAATATTTGTTTATTTTGTTTATATTACCTGCAGAGTTGGCAAGTTGACAGAGATGATTTTTTAAGTGCTGTATCTACATTGTATACAATTCTTTCAACCCCTTGTATGCAATTCTTAAGAATTTTCACAAATATTTATTGCTAATATATACTGAATATATGAAGTGCTAAAACTGTTTGGATAGTCATTTCATCCAGTCTTATTTCTAGAAGACCATAACAATAATCAGATCATGTCTGGTGACTAATGTTAGGCTACAGAGTTAAACTCGGGGAAAAAATCAAAGTGAAGAAATTTTAAAAAATCTGACAAGATCACCCTTCATACAGATGATGTAATAAAAAGATACAATGGCTCAACTATGGAACAGGGAGATAAACGCTGGCAGGAACACAGAAACAAGGAAGCAAGTGGCATACATCAACGCATCTGTCTCTAGTGACTAGAGTAATATGTTTATTGACATTGAGCAATATTTACTCAGGTGGATGATATACTACTTTTTTAACTCAGAGAAATAAAAAAAATGCTGGGATAAGATTCTTTCTGTTCGTGTTTGAAATACACTCAGGTCACCAATCTGTGGACAGATGTGACTGTAAGCATATGTCTGAGGAAAATATACTACAGATGCTCATAAAAAGGAACTGGATCACTGTAAAATAAATTAGAGGAACAGACTTCTGAAAAAGAGTATTATGTGAGAATTTCTAGTGCCTGGGTCAGCTTCAATGGCTTGCTTTGGCTTTGGTTTTAGGCACTTTTTCATAATGGTGTTACATGGCAAACCAATCAGTGCCCGTAAGTTCACAGGGATACAGTTTTGAACTCCTAAGAAGAGGTGTAGTAGGAAAATGACGGTTAAACCCCAATTGATGCTTTGAAAATCTTCCCCCGACTGTTCTTAAAAACTATTTCTCCTATGTGGAGAGGACTAGCAGGAAGCAAGTAACTGGCTGAGGCAAGATATTCCTAAAGAAAAAAAAAAAAAAAGGAATACAACTAGAAACAGAAGTTCCTTAAATTAGAATACGCATAGCTGATTTTGGGAAGTTCAGAAGGTGTAATCCTTAAGAGCCACTTCATCTATGTTGTGACAAGGTAACTGGTTGCCTCATCAGAAGCTACTAAATTGAAAGACAAGTGTTATTTTGCACATCGAAACTCTGGAATTTTACGCCCGCTGTCATCTTCAAAAAGGAGACTTCTGATAGTTTCTCGGACAAACTATTCAAAGAAATATCATTTTTTTGTTATACATTGATAATTTTAAATGCTACTCCATACATACTCCTGTGTTCTTATGAGTTTGTTTGAAGCTATTTTTTCTATATGATTATGTCTCAAATTTGCATTTTTTCCAACAGTGAAACAGAAGATAACCGCTGCTGACCTCAGTTACAGTCGAGATTGTACAAACTTATTCATATATGCTGAATGAGTTGGTCTGTAATACAATACATATATTTATAGAATTCTTCTTTTCTACCTCCCTGAAGCTACACACTGACCAAGATAAAGGAGATGGAAATTTAAAATACATATTAACAGGAGATGGGGCTGGCAGTCTGTTCATTATAGATGAAAATACAGGAGATATTCATGCTGCAAAGAAATTGGACAGAGAAGAAAAGTCCCTGTATGTGCTACGTGCCAAGGCTATAGATAGAAAAACTGGAAGACAAGTGGAGCCAGAGTCTGAATTTATCATTAAAATCCACGATATCAATGACAATGAACCAAAATTCACCAAGGACATGTACACCGCCAATATTCCGGAGATGTCTGGAGTTGGTAGGTAAAAACTTATCTTTATGCAAAATACAAACGGATTTGAGTTGATATGGAACTTGTAAGTAAGTTATTATTTGAGGCACTTAATACTAGCCTCTGTGAATATCCACGGAACATTATTTGTTGCCAGTAATGCATCATAAGTGATTGGTTCCTGCTTTTATTTATTTGTTTCATCTTTGTCCACTTTTTAATCCTTTTTCCATAGTATAAGCTACTCTTTACTCTTTTAAGCCCACCGGAACCACCAAGGAATGCATCATATATTGTTGTCTTATCAGTACCTACATAGTTTTGCCACAGCTGAGAATATCGCTTGCATAAAATGTATCTTCTTATTATTTGCAAAGTCTAATGTACCATATCTTTCTGTACCTTTAGACACAAACACCTTTAAACACGTAAGTATGTAAATCAACTAATGTATCACAATGATGCCAAATATGTTCCTGCAAATATCTAAAAATTTGGGGTTTTTTAAAATTTATTTTATTTCTCTTTGATATCAATATTAGTAGTTGTCGGTGGTTTTTTTTAATATAGACTTGTCTGTTTGTGTTTTTTCAAGATACCAAATGTACGAAAACCTTCCTCAAAAAAATAACTCTTTTTGTTTAAAAAATGTTCTTCTTCATGGATAAAAAGTTACAGCTGTTCACAGCTGCTGAACTGAAAACTAAAAATGTGGAGTGACAGAAGAAGACTGGTGAGAAATATAGCATCAAAGGAAAATAATTCTCTGAGTTCTGTTCAAATAACATAATGTGATAGATAACATTCACCAACATACATTCATCAGAAGTGATCATGATTACCTAAGTGCTCCACTGTTTTACAGCAGAGACAGTCTGTCTGATAAGATGAGTAAGCATAAAATACATAGGCTATGGGAAACAACTGACAGATAAATTCTCAAGAGTCATTTAATTATCATGAATTACTGTAATGGTTTGCAAAACCAGTCCTGGATAACAGCATTGCTAGGAAAGACGCTAGAATACCAGTCAATATTTATGACTAATATATATCTTTGCAGAATAATTTCCAGAAGTTAATAATTATTTCTCAGAGCAGTAGCAGAAGCACAACGGAACAGGACTCTCTTATAACTCTCTTCTGTAATCATGAGAAGGGAATAACTACACTACTATGCATAATAGAGTACAAGAATGGTTTTTTTAAAGATTTATGGAAAATAGAGAAATTCTTTCCATTCAGAATTTACTTTGCTGGTAATCTGTGAAGGAAAATTGTTGGCAGTGCACCTGACATGTTTAGTTCAAAATATATTTGTAAGGAAGGTACTCCATATGAATAGATAGGATATAAAGCATGATGTTCATGTTTAACCTTACCACTTAGTCCACCTCCATTAGACTTGATGGAGAAGCATGAATAAAAGAGAACAGAATAAGATCCAGTGCTTTGGCACTGCTCCTGAAATTTTAAGTGCATGAAATGTCTATATTTGATGAGGATGTTGATAGTATAAATACCATTAGGTACTTTTACCTGAAAAGTGTCCATAAAAGACCCAAGTAAAGGTGAGTTTTACTGTGAAGACAGAATTAGAGGAAAAGGATTTAAATAGCAAAAAAAGCCCCTTAGCTTTCAATATGAAGGCAAAAAAAAGGATCTGAGTTACTCTTTGCTGTGTTTAGTTGACATTTGCTTTTGGGGATATAAAAACTACACTGGAATGGCAATTTTTAGCATTTGAATTTGAATGAAAGTAGTTTTGTAATTTCTTAAAGTAGCAGAGAATAAGAACCCAAATTCAGATCAGTCCATTCAAGAAGCAGAGATTCTATATTTCTGAAGTCAGTCCTAAGCATGCTAATTTAACAGTCAATATATACATATAGATATATGAGGAATACACAAATATACTCCTTCTTGGAGCCCCTTTGTCCTTCTCCAGATAAGGAAGCAGATGACATAACTGAAGAAAATGACTTGGGAGTAGAAAGGTGAGATTCTTGCCATAAGTGGAATACAACTTGGATGTGAGCAAGTGGTGCTTTTGTAAACCTTCCCATAAAGCACACAAAAGAACACATAAAATACAGAATGAAGATAGTGTAGTGTTTGAAATATCTATACAAAAGAAAGCTACATGAACGTAAGCCAGCAAATGTGCACTAGGCAGTACTTAGCACAAAGTGCAGAGAAAAGAAGAAAAAAGACAGCATGACAAAAATTAAACTCAAGACTGATACAGTGTGGCAATGGACTGTGTAAGTGGCTCCTGGTTCATACTTTCCACAGCTGCTACGATATCCATTAAAAAGTCTCCAATGCATTAGGAAAATGTCATATAAGCATTTGTAACTGTTCTTTATTCGATAGATATTTAACTAACAACTGCTAGCTTTCCTGTTGTCTGGATGTGCAGTCCAAACAATTTTTTCCTGAACATCATGTGTATTGCAGAACATCACAAATTTACAAAATCGTCAGTTATGTGGGTAGGTTCATTACATGTCAACACTTAATCTTTTCAGTGGTTTTGGTATATATTGCTGTTCACAGATTAAATAGCTGTCAAATAGAAGTCCAAAAGCTAGATTCGGTAATGAAGTAGGGTGAAACTTTTTAGCTGGTTCTGGAAAATAGAATTTAAAATGGAATTTGAGGTTGGAGGGTCATGTAAAAAAGGTCATAAAGGAAGAACAAACTGAAGAATTACTGAGTGAGCAATGCATATTCAGGTTATTCCTGCTGTGAAAGTAAGTGCATCTGAATGAAAAAGGACAGAAAATATACTGAAAATGAAAAGAAAGAAAGAAAGAAGGCAGAGATCACAAAAGTGCATTCAAGAAAAACAGAAAACTTCAGAATAACCATTTAAGTGCATCTTAATTCTATATGTTCCTCTATAAGAAATGGAAGAAAGTAAGAATAACTGAATAGAAGCAAGAATCCCTGGGACAGGGTGATAATATTTACTAAGAACACATCAAATGAAAAGGTCACTGTAGTCCTGCATTACCGCACAAATACTTCAGATGATGAAGATGATTTGTTATAACTATATATACACAGATTCTTGGATGCCTAACCAAATAACTTTTCTAACTGGAAAGAACTGTACAATTACGGTATACACATTTGAAAAACAGATATACTCATGATGAGCAGGTCAAAAATCTGTGGGAAAATCTCAACTTCTTCCTATCCTTCACTTCCTCCCTATTTTGTGTCTTAAAATATATAATTTTTTTAAGTATTTAACTTATCATGTTTGCCAAGTTTAACAAATATGACAGCAGATATTTATGAAAGCTCAGGAAAATGTCACTAAGATTGAGAAATTGAAGAGGAATCATTACTAGCAATGTTTCCAGCTGCATGTGTATTTATTATTCAAATGACATGTCATACTACATATTTTTCACTCTGTTTCATGGAACAACTAGATCTCGATAACACAGGGAAAATGATAAGTCAACACCTCTGACCGAATGTGTGATTTTCAGTACCAATAGGCAAACCTCATTCATGTTTAACTAGTTTGGTAGTAGAAAAAGTGAAAGCATAACATGGATTTTCAGCACAACCTATCCAAGCCGAGGGGGAAATATGAATGCTTATTTGTGCAGTACTATGTGCTAGTGCTAATCCTGTGTTGTAATATCTACACTGCAGCCATTAAACTATACATAAATTAACCTTGTTATGCCTAAACAGGATCCAGTTCTATCTCCAACAGCATTATAGGTATACCAAAATGCTATGTAGTAAAATTAGTATTGGAGGTAATCAAAACCACTGCAGTGAGCTGACTGCAATGGCATTTCAGATAGCTTTTATGGAAAAGATCACGCTAAATGCTCACAGTGATATTAACTTAAAAAATTAAATGAGTTAGTTAGTCTAAGAGGTTCTAAAAGTCAGTAACATGGAACTTCTCATTAAAACCAGCTACTATACTGAAGAACTAGAGAATAGTAACTCCTGTAGCTTTATTTTCAAAAAGTGCTAGAGCTGACTGAAAGAATCCTGAGATTTATGTCAGCCTAGGTAAATTGATTCAATAAAAAATAGTTCAAAAAAAAGGGGAAAAGGTGCTAGACAAACCCATAAAAGTTAATCAAAATATAATATAGAAAATAAAGGAATAAAAGATGTTTAAACATTTTAAACTGATGGAATGTCAAATCTGTAAGATACAATCTTGGTCACAATGAAGAGCACGTGGATTTGAAGCATAACCCACTCTGATTTGGCTATATTTTAGAAATACTATTAGAGGAAACTTCAGAGAAGCTAAAGACGTATTATGCATCTTGAGAATAATCTTTTAATTTCCTTTTCATGTAGAAGGAAAAGTACGGCTCTAATCGTACTTAAAATCTACTCATTTCTTCTTCAAGGCTTACATGAGTAGAACCTATGATTCAGGTATTTTTCCAAGTGAAAGACAATTGCTAAAAAAACTAAATAAAATAAAAACAAAACTAACCCTACACCTCATTGTGAAAACCACTTTTCTCAGGATATAAATAAAGTTATTAAGAATTTTTAAAAAGGTAATTTATCAGTGAGAAGTCCTGTGGAGTTCCATCCCTTTTGACTTCTTGGTCACTGTTATTACATCCTCCTGCACCTGCCTTGCTAATTTTCATGAGTGAGACTTACAATTATTTCTTATTAAACATCTTTAACATGCAGCTGATGATTATGTCACAATATATGTTTAATCTTGGAATTGATCCTATTAAGAGAAGGGATACTGCCTAATTTAATTTAGTACTCATTTCTTCAAATAAATTTTAATTTAGCACTTCACTGCCACTTTCTAGATTATACAGACCTAACCAAAGGCACATCCTGGTTCAGAATTTTAGAACTATAAGATCTGTATAATACATCAGAATAGGGAGCCATATTTTAAATTTAAAATTTTAAATTTATAAGTTTTCTAGTAAATTACTTTTACTGTAAATAAATCAGAATAAAATAATTTTTTCTTTAGCTGAACAGCAAAGTTTGATAGAAGGACACCATATATGAAATAAAATTTTTCAACTCCGACATACACGATTATAGCATGCCGAAACACACTTTGTATATAAAAGCTACACTAAATAAGTATATATAAGTTACATACAAAGAGAAAGAGAGAAAAAAAGAGGTGAAATTACAGTAAAACACACAGGGTAATATGCGTTAATACAGTCATTTTTATTACCGTGCTACTATCTGAGTTCAGTAGTATATACTGCAACATCAATTATAAGATGACCGTGTTAGAAGTTCCATTATCATTATTCACTGTTTCTGTAGCATCTCTTGTGAATGTATAAGCACCACAACTACTACCAGATTTAAATAAGACTTCATTCTGAGATTTAGTTTTAGTTACATCATGTTTTCAGCATCACTTCGTCATAGACACTTATTTCTCAAGAATAGCTTTTAATTTTGTATAGGAAGCTTTTACAAGAACAAGTAGGCCTTATAGTAAAGAAAAAAAGAAAAAGAAACTAACCAAATACAGTAACTATCACATTTTCTATTTTTGAATTTGCTTATGTCATTAAGCATTAATCTACAGATGTGTCTAAATGACTAAATGGAAGCAGCTTTCACCTTTTATATTTCACCAGGAAATAATTCTCTTTTCTCAGCTGCATATTTTCCCTGGTTTCAGACGCTTATAAAAAAAAGCTCTGAAGGACTATCTTGACTTTGCAACAGGATTCTGATAGCGGCTTTGCTAACTTGCAAAATTTCAGACTGTTAATTGTTAAAATATACTCTATTTTAAAAAGAATTATTAGGTTAGCTTTAAAACAAAGATATATTTCAAAAATTATTTTATCCATAAGTTCATATTTTACATTCTGCAGTTAAAATACAGTATTAGAATTCCTTTCAGTCAAATTAAGCATGATGGAAGAAATCCTTATCTAGAATACTTCACATATTTCAATTTGCATTTGCCACTGTAAGTAAAGAATTTCAAAACTTCCATAACTGTCAGCATATGCATAAGGTTCTTTTTTTAAATGCAGTATTTTCATCCTTTTAAAATTTATTTTCTTTTTTATTTTTTATGCTAGTCTTTATAATGAAAAAAAATAGCTTTCAACAGAAGAAAGATGAAAATATAAAATAAAAATTCAATGCCTCATAACACTTTCTTATAATCAACCAGCAAGGTGAAAAAGGCAAAAAAGCCTTGTGGTTAAACAGTTCAAAATATGAATTTAGTTTCACTAGAAATTTGGGGTATTTGGGTGTTTTGTCAGTTTTGGACATGAATCCTGTTAGATACATGCATAACATTTTTCTTCACAATAGGCTTGCACTAAATTTTTATTAGGAAAATTTATAGAAAGCTTTATAAATATTTTGTGTTTGGCATAGAATCAGAAACACAGAATCATAGAAGGATTTGGGTTGGAAGGCATTTTAAGAGGTCATCTAGTCCAACTCCCCTGCAATGAGCAGGGACGTCTTCAACTAGACCAGGCTGCTCAGAGCCCCATCCAACCTGACCTTGAATGTTTCCAGGGATGGGGCCTCCACTGCCTCTCTGGGCAACCCGTTCCAGTGTTTCACCACCCTCACTGTAAAAAATGTCTTCCTTATATCTAGTCTAAATCTACCCTCCCTTAGTTTAAAGCCATTACTCCTTGTCCTGTTACCTTCAAGCCTGCTGATAAGATTTTCCCCATCTTTCCTATCAGCCCCCTTCCGGTACTGAAAGGCCACAATAATGTCTCCCCGCAGCCTTCTCTTCTCTAGGCTAAACAGCCCTAATTCTCTCAGCTGTTCTTCACAGCAGAGGTGCTCCATCCCTCGGATCATCTTTGTGGCCCTCCTCTGGACCCGCTCCAACAGCTCCATGTCCTTCCTGTGCTGAGGGCTCCAGAGCTGGACGCAGTACTCCAGGTAGCGTCTTGCCAGAGTGGAGTATGGTGGCAGAATCACCTTCCTCAACCTGCAGGTCACACTTCTTTTGATGCAGCCCAGGATATGGCTGGCCTTCTGGGCTGCGAGCGCACATTGGTGGCTGAAGTCCACCTTTTCATCCACCAGTACACCCAAGTCCTTCTTGGCAGGGCTGTTCTCAATCCCTTCATCCCCCAGTCTGCATTGATAGTGGGGGTTGCCCCGACCCAGGTGCAGGACCTTGCACTTGGCCTTGTTGAACTTCATGACATTCCCACAGGCCCACTTTTTGAGCTTGTCCAGGTCCCTCTGGATGGCGCCCTGTCCTTCTGGTGTGTCAGCTGCACCACTCAGCTTGGTGTCATCGGCAAACTTGCTGAGGGTGCACTCGATCTCGCTGTCTACGTCATTGATGAAAATGTTAAACAGCACCAGTCCCAGTACAGACCCCTGAGGGACACCACTTGTCTCCAGTGTCCATTTGGACATTGAGCCGTTGACCATTACCCTCTGCCTGCAACCTTATAACCAATTGCTTAGCCACCAAACAGTCCACCCATGAAATTGACATCTCTCCAATTTAGAGAGAATGATGTTGTGAGGGACTGTGTCAAAGGCTTCACAGAAGTCTAGATAGATCACATCCATAGCACTTCCCATCTCCACTGATGCAGTCACTCCATCATAGAAAGTCACTAGGCTGATCAGGTAGGACTTGCCCTTGGTGAAGCTATGCTGGCTGTCTCGAATCATCTCCCTGTCCTCCATGTGCCCCAGCATAGCTTCTAAGAGGACCTGTTCCATGATCTTCCCAGGCATAGAGGTGAGACTGACAGGTCAGTTGTTCCCAGGGTCCTTCTTTCTACCCTTTTTAAAAATGGGCACAATGTTTCCCTTCTTCCAGTCACCAGGGACTTTGCCTGACTGCCATGATCTTTCAAATATGTGGGATAGTGGTTTGGCAACTACATCAGCCAATTCCCTCAGGACTCTGGGATGCATCTCCTCAGGTCCCATAGAGTTATGTATGTTCAGGTTCCTCAGGTAGTCATGAACCAGGTCTTCCCTTACAGTGGGAGAGGCTTTGCCCCTCTGGTCCCCATCTTGCAGTCCATTGACTTGGGAGGGGTGAGGAGAGAGGCTGCCAGTGAAGACTGAGGCAAAAAAGTTGTTGCGTACCTCAGCCTACTCCTCGTCTGTCGATACTAGGTTGCCACTCTTGTTTATCATGGGGGGTACACTTTCTTTAACCTTTCTTTTCTGGTTGACATACCTGTAGAAGCCCTTCTTGTTCTTCTTTGCATCTCTTGCCAAGTTCTGCTCCAGCCATGTCTTGGCCCTCCTGACACCCTCCTACACAACCAGGCAGCATCCTTCTATACTACTCACAGGATACCTGTCTCTGCTTGGACTGCCTGTGCAGTTCCCTCTTGCTTGTTAGTTTGACCAGCAGGTCTTGACTCTGCCGTGCTGGTCTCTTCTCTTCCTTGCCTGATTTCTTACACCTGAGGGCTGAGAGATCCTGCGCTCTATGGAAAGCATCCTTAAAAATCTGCCATATCTCTTCTTCCCCCTGTCCCTGAGGACCGTTTCCCAGGGGGTCCTACTGACTAACTCCTTGAAGAGCCAGAAGTTGGCTTTCCTAAAATTTAGGGTCCTGACTATACTCCTCGCCTTTCCCATATCCCTCAGGACTGTGAACTCCACCAATGCATGATCACTACAGCCCAGGCTGCCTCCTATCTTGATGTCACCGATGATCTCACTTGCATTGGTGACCATCAGGTCCAGTACTGCATCCCCTCAGGTAAGGTTGTCTATTACCTGGCTTAAAGAGTTGTCCTCAATGCATTCTAGGAATCTCCTGGGTTGCCTACAGCTTGCCATGATAATTTTCCAGCAGATTTCAGGGTGGTTGAAGTCCTCCAGCAGGATGAGAGACTGCAAGCTCAAAGCCTCCAGGAGCTGGAGGAAGAAGGCTTTGTCAGTAGGCTCCCCTTGATCAGGTGGTCTGTAGGAGACACCGACCACAAGATTTCCTATGTTGCCTCTGTCTCTGATTCTTAGCCATAGGCTTTCGACCTGCTCGTGGCTATTCTTCAGGGACAGTTCGTCACACTGTACTGATATCCTGATGTAGAGGGCAACGCCTCCTCACCTCTTTTTCCACCCGTCCCTTCTGAATGGCCTGTAGCCATCGACAGCCATGCTTCGGTCATGGGATTCGTCCCATCAAGTTTCAGTAAGGGCAACCAGATCATGGCTTTCCAGCAGCACAGTAGCTTCCAGCTCTTCCTGTTTGTTTCCCATGCTGTGTGCTTTCTTGTAGAGGCATTTCATCTGGGTTGTTGGCCGTGTCACCTTCCCTTGGGGTGTTTCACAGAAGTTTCCTTGTTGGCTCCTACTGCCTCAGGAGCTCCCAGCTCATTTCTGCAAGACTTTAACTGTGCTGCAGTGTCGCCAGCATGCTTCTGGGCAACTGGCTGAGGGCCCATACTAGCACCCCGTTCCTCCAACCATTGTGTATCACCCCATAGTTTGTCACCAGGAAGCCTGATATGTTCCCCCTCCCCCTTCATATCTAGTTTAAAGCCCTTCCAATGAGCCCTGCAAGCTCCTGAGCAAAGACCCTCTTTCCACTTTGAGAAAGGTGGATCCCATCTGATACCAGCAAGCCTGGTGCTGTGTAGGCTATCCCGTTGTCAAAAAAGCCAAAGTTGTGTCAGTGACACCAGCATGAGGCAGAACTTTTCGAGTATGAGGGGGTGCCTTAAGACCTTATATTTCCAGTTAAAAATAGAAAACCACTGGAACACCAAAGGAAATTTATTTAGATCATGATTTTTTTTTTAAATTATTCTACCATTTGTATTGTTATGTACATAATATGGATAGCATTTTCCTAGCAAAAAGGAGGTCTGCTCTTGCAAGGAATTTACTTGACAGAGCTCTTATACTCTAAAAAGGTTATTTTGAATTTGTGCAGCTCCATTGACTTCAAGCTGGATGTCACGTAAGTGCTAGGATCTCCCTGCATGGACTTTATTTCATGATATAGCAACATAATGTATATAATTTCTGTTAAATTTAGATGTGCATATACAACTGCTATTTTTTTCCTGAGGTTTCTGCTATGTTTAGTTAGAAAACAAAATCGTATCTAATGTAAACATTATGGCTGTTCAAGAAACAGAATGATACCATCCTCAGAGAAAAATCTATGAGTTTACAATTCTCCCAAATAATTATGTGATCTCAAGAAACAAACAAATAAACACTCCGATCCAAATGAAAAACAATATTTTCCTTTTAGGATCCAAACCAGCCATTTAACTTTTTTTTGACAGTAACATTTTGGGATGATTATCCTTGTAGAGCTCTGTTCAACATCCAAGCATAACATATGAAATTAAAAATAAACATTGACTTTATATATTATTTTTTCTCCTTCAGAGCTTTGTTAATTTTATCTTTACATAAATCATTTTATCCATTAGTGTTAGTGCATTATTCTTTTTTACTGACTGAAAAAAAACCACTTAAAAATAGTATAAGCAATCACATAAAAAATAGTATGTATATATTATGTATACATATATATGAAGGTAAAGAGGAAACTTAAATAAATAAATCATGTTTATAAAATTTGGGAAATTCCTCATAAGTCATCAGGTATACCATAGTTCTTTTTAAAGTTTATGCAAAAAGTATTAATATCACACTTGAAAGAATCGAGCAGGTAAAAGCTGGAGAGACTCTCTCATCCACAAGTAGCTAACTTCAGCTAAAAAATCACTTGACATATTAATTTTTCTTCAGCTACAAAATCCTCATATCTTCTAAACAGGACTCCTCACTTTTCTCATCTTTTTTTAATGGGGAAGTTTGGGTTCTTATTAAGACACTGCAAGTCTGAGGCAGCACAATGGGAAAACCAGAACCATCTATTCACTGCCTTTGAGTAACAACTCACTTTTGCTGCTGGAAGAAATCAGGGTTTTGTAGAATTGCTGTCAGCAAGCAAAGGTATTTAACACTTGCTGTAAACACAGGAAAGTATAAATAATTTCCACATTTCTATCCCATGGGACCTGGGCTCCTGTCAACGCATTGTTAGAAGTTTGCCACCTCTTTTGAGCTCCCATAAACCTCTACCTGCTGATCCTTCATGACATGCTGACCTAAACTATTTCTTGTAGGAATAAAGAAGATGACAGTGGTTCAAATGCAGCCATTAGTAAGCAGGATGGATCACTTTTAAAGCACTATATGGGACTTCAGGCTTTGTGAACTGGTTGGCCTAAACTTTGGAGATGTAGTTTTAAGGTGACCACAAACTCATTTAATCTCTGTATGTCTCAATTTCCCATCAATTAGTGGAAGACTAGAACAGCTCTACTGCATAGATATGTCGAAATGTCTTCAGCTACTGTGGCAATGGACATCACAGAGCCCATGGAGTGACAGTCTTCTTACCAAGCGGAATTTACAGGCCCAGGCTGTTTTAAATGTGGCTCCCCTTTATATGTCTCTGAAATGATTCGTGCAACACTGTTTGCCCGCCTACTTTACTGCAGCAAATTTATTATATCTGATTATTTGTGTACACTGAAAAAAGCAAACAAACAAACAAAACCCCAGAGGTCTGGACCTCTCTAGATTAGATCCTGAAAGTAGGATTGTAAGTGGCTGTATCATACTTACATTAAAAACTTGTTGATGTGTCCATTTTCCTTCTTTTTATTGCAGTAGATTTTCAGCTAGAATACTTTAATCTCTGAACAAAAGCATAATAGGCTTGAATTCTTTACATCAGCACTTTTGCTCACACTGTAGTGCAGTACAATGGGATATGTTTTACATTGTTAGAGATGCTGTCCTACAGATAGGATGTAAACCCAAGGTCTTTTCATCTTTCATGGCTTCACATCTAAAAAGTAAAAATCTCATTGACATGCTGAAAATATTAAGGAACGACCATGTTGCATCAGCCAGCATATACACATCTTTATATGAACGTACATCCTTTACGCATCCTTTGATATAAACGTGTTAAAATTCACGGCCATGTGCAATCTGTTTTCAGAGCCACAGTAAATAATGAGTTCCAATGCATGCTGACAGTTTACAGGCACCTAATTTATTCTCTTATGAGCTCTTGGAGCTACCAGCCACCAAATAATTTTGCTTCTTTTAAAACATACTACAGTATAATAGGTGCAGTGAGCTCCTTCTCACATTTATGTGACCATACTGGAGCCTGTGGGAACTGAACTGCTGGTATTAAGGACTAGAATATCTGTGACTATTTAACATTATTAATATTAGGGACACCTGTGTCTATCAGAAGGAACATGTCAAATAGATGCATACACATGTTATATTCTTTATTAAAACTAAAACATGGCAGACATTAAAATAAGCAAGCTAATAGTGGAGAGGAGGTAATCTGTTGTCTAAGGGCAGGCCTTGCTCTTAAAGTGCTAACATTAATATCTCTATTTACATCATGCTAATGCACAAGGTTCTTTCCTGACACCATGTAGTTAAGCTACTTGTGTAGTTTTAGGTGTCTCAAATAAAATTCTTTTCTTCATCTAAATTATTTTGGAGAATGGAATTTCTCAAATGTTGGATCTGTAGTAGGCTGAGAAGACTGGATACACAGACCCAAGTAAGCAATTGTAATTAACTAAATATGAGTTAAATCTGTTGGAGAATTGGTTAAATACAGCCATAAAAGAAATCAAAAAATTATATTGAGAAGTATTTTTTCAATTTTTTATTCTGTTAAATCAAAACACATCTGAGATGCTTACTCACCCTAATCTTCTGAACATAGAAGATTTTTTAGAAGTTTTTAAAAGCAAAGGCAGCTTTCTGAATGGCTGAATATACATTTTAGTTGTTAACATCGTGCAGCTGAATGTAAAATGTCAGGTTTGTTTTTTTAAAATCATGCTAACACAGGCATGAACCTATTTTGAAAGCAAAACACAAAGGAAGGGTGATTTGTGGGTTTTTTTTCACCAGATTTCTCTATAACTTTCCAGAATGTGTAAAGAAGGTATAATGGATCATATTTGTGTTTATATCTAATATAAAATAAATTAAAGTAACTAAGCATCACAGACAGCAGAATGTACATAAAGAAGCTTTGACATAATTTTCAGTCTTCCAAAGCCATCTCATCAAATAGATCAATCTGTTATAAAACAAAGGTCCAGACTCCTACGTCTTTATTTATCCTGTGTACATCATTTTATGAGCTATCCCCCTCCACCTCTAACCCTCAGTTTTAGTAGAGCTACAGAGAAATGAAAGCTTTCTCTCATGTGAATTTGAATGATTAGGACAACTTCTTTTACAAATGATTTAGCTGCAGCATACCACCAGCCTAAAAGTAGCAAGCTCAAGAAAGGTACATTTCTTCCCCAAAAGAAATCCACTATTCTACCTGAAAGAGACCATCAAATGGCTCTCTACTGAGGTGGATGAACTGTGAACGTCTGTCCATAATGGATACAGTATTGTTAAATAAACAAATGAGAATATATATATATGTATATATAATAAACATGCATGTATATATATATTACAGAAATAAAACATCATACTTCTTTCAATTAAATAATGTAAATCAGTATGAGAATTGGTAAGTTTCTAGCAATATGGAAGATGAATTCTAGAAATAGGAGTTTCAATTCACAATTGAGCTTGAATTCTATTATACATCACCATTTTTCCTTCTTGTCAATCATATAGTCATTTCGGAAATTTTCTGTGTCATACACAGCCTTCCGAGAGTCAAGAAAATGAAGATAAGAAAAGGCTCATCCTGGACTATCTTGCCTAACTCCTGCTTATTGGAAAACTACTCTATATTATTCCCACTGATACTCATCTTTTACTAAGTACAGGGAATAATATAACTTACAGCATTTCTCATGGCAATCGCTGTATTTTTCTTAATAGCTAGCAAAATGCAGATCTGCAAGTTTTCACAATGACAGCAATCCTCATGCTCATATTTACTTTATTATCTGCTATCTAACCAGATGCCTCAAAAGTCTTTCCAGAATAGTTTTTTTCCTACAACATTATGCATATGTGACACTGGGAAGAAAAGAACATGCAAGTATCAGTTTTATTCCTTAAGGAAGTTGCTTATATCTTAATATTTAAAACACATATTATGCACACCTAAATGGTAATTTAAACGAAACAAAATAAAAAAATCTAACCTGCTGTCCACTGGAGTATGTACCTGTGTGTGAATATCTTGCATTTAATAGAGTTGCTGTCAATAAACTGCAAATTCTTGTCAAAGCTCCCTGTCAGAAAGCCAGCTCAGTTACAATCACTTCACTCTGCTCCAAGGCAAATGATAAATACCCTATGATAAATAAGGCTGCGTACACAGTATATTGGATACATAAACAACAACAAAAATCAGTCTATTTCCTCATAAAGTCAAAATACGTGACAGTTGTGAAAGAAACACTTAAATAATAACCAGCTCTTCAGCCCACTGAGGTGGTTAAGAGAGAGGACAGGGGGAAAAAGTTGCATATTTCATGGTCTGGAAGACTAATACTTACTGACATCATGAATCAGATTTTTAAAAATACCTTGTCTATCAGGAACGTGTGTCTACCTGAGGAAGACAAACAATTTTTTTAAGAGCATATGTCCAAAAAATTTTCACTGAGAGCTAGACACACCACTGTCTAAACCCTTGGAAATTAGCTCAGGCATTTCTAAGAGTACTTCCCAAACAAGCAATTTGGCATAAATACCTTTAATCTTTTTCAACCAGAAAAATCTATGAGATCTGTCAAAATGAGATTGTCCTTATGATATGCGTCATTTACTGTGACTGTGATCTTGCAATCAATAGCCAATGCACTTGTGATCAATCTGCAAACACAGAGAAAACTCAACAGTCTTTAGCAGAACACTTCTGCACATGAATTGTTTGACAGATTATATTTAAGACATTTGAACACTTTTGAAGAGAAATGAGATGTCTAGAAATAATAACAGAAAAGTCCCTAGAGTGACCCTACTTAACATTCTAGGGGGTTTGTCTACATGTACATACACACACACACACACACACACACACACACACATATTTACATCTGTATTTACTTATACATACTCATGCAAACTTTAGAACTGTTTTGCTTTTGTCTAAAAACAGTACTCTAACTAATGTAATTTTAAAAAAAAGCCCATGACTAAAATAACCCTGGAATTTGTTTCATTTTCTCTGCTTTAGATTCCATTTCTCTTCCAAATTACAGGCCTGTCTTGTTTCATTTCCACAGACAACATCCACAGTATCTAAACACAACAGAAGCAAGAGGCTTTCATAAGTCATGTGTTATAAACAAATGTAAATTTGAGTTTACCAATAATATCCTCATTTACTGCATTTTCACAGAAAATTACTATTTTCTACAGCTGACTTAATGTTTAAAGAAACAGACTATATCACCACCCAAACAGGAGTTCCCACATGATGAAAATGCCCCCGAATAAAATAAATATGAGGCCAGCCTGTTGTCAATGATAAGGTACTACATTCTTATGGTCATAATAAAGATTCACACACGGTTTCAAATTGCACCTTCTTGCAGAGCTGGCAAAAGGCAGAAACTCTGCAAAGATTTCTATTTACTTGTATTATAGAAGAATTTGGAAGATGTAAAAGAGAGTGAGGTTCTAGTTCCCAGTCACAGATAGAAATCTATAACAAAGATACTCTCCAAAATCTAAGAGAGATCTAAAAGTCGAGCTGAAAAAAAGGGAGCAAATGAAAAATAGGAACCGAAAGCTAACTTGTTCCTTCCCCAAAAATTCATAAATCTGTCTGTGCTGCATTGTAAAATAGAAAACTGTTCAGGCATATACATGAGAAACTCAAAGTTTAGTCCCAAAAAGTGACAATTATTTAAAACTGTTTCTTTTAAGCAAAGTGCCAAGATTGCCAGTTCTCATCTTTAAAAAGGAAATAAGCCTTCGAGGATTCTTAAGCAATTGAGTTGCTGTGACTGACCTGCCATAGCGAGCAGCTGTCAACCCATAAAGCTGGCCTACTTCCACATACTCTGTAAAAGCATTTGGTTCAGAGGAAGAGTAACCAAGGGAATTAACTGTCATATCATGGCATTACTTGTTGCTCCTTCGACATATTGGTTTCATTAGCAACTAATTCTAGTTGGAACAACTTTACCATACACACCGCAGCTCCAGGCCCAGAAACATGTTACTGGTGAGTTTCATCATTATTTTGAATAGAAATTTTGAGGATGATTTTGTGATTCATTCTTTTCATTTTTAGTTTTAATTTCTTTTTGAACATCGACTACAGATGTTTGCTCTGCCTAGAAGAAGTGTGTTTTCTGATTGTCATTATGTACAGCATGTGGAACAAAATGAAAAAAGATTTCTAAGCTGCAGTCCATCTCTTATGGATGGCAGACCACTTTATACTGTACCTATCTAGTCATTGGGAAATGCAATGTAACAGACTTGAAAGAGTCTCGCTACTCTACCGTATCACTGCCATTTGATGGCACCAGTATTACTGTTTAAGGAGTGACTGTCTTTATGGTGAGAAGGGGAAAAAGCTTCCCAGAAGAATAAAGATACACAGAGTTGTTAACCTACCTATACTTCAAACTACTTCTCATTCTTCTTACTGTTTCCCATTAGTTATTGCATCCGTAACGCTTTTTAAATTCGCATGTGGAGCATCTGATGCACTTCACAGTTACAATTACTGCCAAAGAAACACTAAAGTTACTGTATCAAGGTGTTGAATATCAGGAGGGCAAGGGCTACAGGCTTTGTTCAGCTTTAGGCATTCTTTTCCAGTTCAATTTCAGACATTATGTAACAGTGGTGTATGTGTTGTATTCACTGGCAAAAGCCTTTTCCCCACATGGCACTTCAGGCATATTAAAGACAGACTAGTTTTCTCACATTGCATCTTTCTCTGTGGTGAGACAACTATTAACATGTATGTACTTCTTTAATCCAAGTTCTGGTAACACAATCTAAAATGTGACTTCATTTTGTCATAGAAAAGGAAGCATTGAACAAAACCCCAAAATATCAAAACAAAACACACAAGAGAAACTATGAGAATTATTTCCCCACTATGTTTATAAAATACAATGAACTATTTCTGGAGTAAAGCTGGGTAAAAATAGTATCTCATATTTCCAGAATGGGTGGTGAGGTCCATCTGTTGTTACTGGTATGCAAAATAGAGAGCAAGGGAAGAAGAAAGGCTATACCATGCAGCACAGCTTGGTTTTCTTGTGTCTCTTATACATTATTTTTAGTCACATTAGCAGGGATTACAGAGACTATTTATGTGTATCACAGTGGTGCAAATTTGTGATTCCTGGATGGGAGATCAGTGGGTAGCCAAAACAAATGTACAGCACCCTTTCACAGGAGTTAGCACATAACTGACTTCTCAATCCGCCATAATGTGAGACCATATGCACAAAAATGAGACAGCATGTTTTCAAGTGACATTAAATTTCACCTCATACTTATATAGTGGAGTATTAAAAATCATCAACTTGGTAAAATGTAATTTATTAAATATTGCATCTCCTCTTCTATGCCAGCTTTTTGTCTTCTTTTTTTTTCTGTATTATACATTTCTGCTCTATATATATGGCTGAAATACATTTTAAGTTTCTTCTTAATTTTTCAGTGTCATATTATTACTCCTTTGAATCTGTTTCTGCAGGTTCCTTATTTGTTCTAAGTTGGTATTCTTTGTTTTTCCAAGTCACACCCATTTACTCACCTTGTAGCTTGGATCATGTATCTGTTTACCTGTTGACACTTGCTTCTTTTCTGCTTGTATTCTTCCTTTTTCTTTGCTCTTTCAAATCTTTCATGCTATCAACCTTCTGGACTTTTCTGCATCGAAGAAAAAGCAGTCTAGTGAAATATCCAGTAAACAATGGTCATGTTCATTCTGCAGCTCCCTATTCTTTCAGCTTTCTACATAGAGATGTCTTCCAGTCAAAACATAAGAGTTATATCTCAACGTTATTTAGCCCTGCCTTTTGTATAGAAAGCAGTCTAAAGTGATGTAGTCCAACTGATGTGGTAATGACATTCTTGGTGGTCAGTTCTACGTGTTCCTAAACTTTTTAGTCTTGGGTAGTGCCATATGACTGCTCCTAGTTCATCATTTCTGCAGTTCATTGCCTAAGCACAGAGTCCTATCCAGAGGCAACAACCTGCTCTCAAAAATAAAAGTGGTTTAATAATTCTCAGTATTTCTGTAGTTTACTTAAAATTTCGTTCATGTCTTCAGCAGGGGCAGCTCCATAGTATGTCGACACTAAAATAATCCTTGGAGCCACGGTGTCTGAGCAAACTATCTGTCCACTTACCTTCTTTAGGCTTTTAGCCAAACCAAATTCCTAATTTTGCCTCCAGAGACTTTCCAGAGCTCTCCCAAATATTTTCAGCTTGTAAAAGTAATCCAGTTCTCAAATCTCCCCTCCCTTAATAAACTTGATGAACAGCAGACTGCCGTTGTGCGTGAAAATAGGAAGCAAGCATAAGAGGTTCTCCTTCAGGGAGACAAAGTCCTTCCTGCTTCTCCACTTACCCCAGCTGGTCTTCTATTTCTGAAAATGAAACAGACTTTCTGCTTTGAATGGAGCTCTCTCTTAAACAGAGCTAGATACGCACACACGCACACACACACACACACAAGTTCCCTGTAAAAATCAGAATTTTTCAATAGTCATCAATTTTGAAAAAATGGAAAGAAAGCTGCCTGGTAATGTAAAAAATCTCTTGTGTCAGTATTTTCATATTTTTTTATGCCCAAATTATTTTTTGAATACTTTATATTAGAAGGCCACAGTCTAAACCAAAAATCTTGTTTTTTCTTAAAATAAAAGATATGAATTGATCTGAAATCCTACTTTTATAAAAAATATCAGAATCAAACTCAAAATGCAATTTGAAGTTACAGAAATTCTTTTGGAAAATAAAAATTCTGGTTCTGAATGATATTTAAATCATTATGTCATTTTTAATCCAGTGTTCATGGTGCAATCCTGAAACACACTGTGCTAACAACATAATCTCCTCATTTTCTTCACCCAAGCTGAATATTATTGTTCAAAATGAAGGTTACACGAAAAGTTATCACTAAAAATAATATTTTCAAATAGATGCAGATAAATTCTTCTGACTGGCAGAAGTTGTTTTCATGTCAATCAATGAAGCCAAATAGGAACAAAAGTGGCGTGCTGAAGACTATGACTTTACATGAAAAGGTATCAAGATGTGTGCCTGTCTCATCTAGTGGAAGACCTCTTCTTCACTACAACAATCCTCTGCAGGCTATTTACTTCAGCTTTGCAATGCACTCTGGTATTGTGCTAGGAAATCTAATTATACCAGAGGGACTCTTTCAAAGACTGAACAGCACAAAAAAACAGAAAGCATTTTAAAACATAATTCAGAAAAACATTCTCATTTCAAAAGCTTTTTCAAATTTACGTCTCACTCTTCATGAGTTCTAGAAATCTGTGTCAGTGGGACTCAGTTCCGACATTGAGTTATACTGTCCTGGATATGGAGTCATGCCCTATCTAATTTATTTTTCCTTTTTGGACTCTACTTTCTTGCATGCACATACGTGCATGCATATGCACACACAAACCCACACACATAAAGACACTACTTACACAGATTTTGTCTACATTTGTCATCTCTCTGGTTATCTTCACAATTATCCTTTTGCATTTTTCCACTCTTACATTAAGACTCCACTCATCACGGATGTGTTGTCAAAGTACTTAAGCTTTCAGACTCAAATGTACATCTAAGCAAAGAAGAAAACAAAAAAATAATAATGCAGATGCTACAGCACTCATAAAGCTTGATTAATTCAACACATTCAGCAAACTGTTATTCCTTGTATGCTCACTGCATGTGGACATAGAGAGAATCTTTATGAGACAAAGCCAACAAAACAATCTGCAAACTGTGTGAATAAAGCATTGTGAATTCATCAAAATAAAACAAAAAAAAATCAGGAAAAGAAGAAAAAAGAAAAAAGAAAAAAGAAAAGAAAAGAAAAGAAAAGAAAAGAAAAGAAAAGAAAAGAAAAGAAAAGAAAAGAAAAGAAAAGAAAAGAAAAGAAAAGAAAAGAAAAGAAAAGAAAAGAAAAGA
>Ga0065711_1032177_pt1 | contig 27843 bp, 18 predicted proteins | sample Hoacrofraction12_FD_59098 | JGI IMG/M metagenome (GOLD analysis project Ga0065711, IMG submission 59098) | Hoatzin crop microbial communities from Cojedes, Venezuela - Epithelial fraction 12 v2 (version 2) | ecosystem: Host-associated > Birds > Digestive system > Esophagus > Crop | place...
AAGCATAAAGTCAAATCCCGACATTTCTCCCTATGTTTAAAAAGATGTGTTGATATGGATGCATGGTCTCCTTGCTTCCTTCCCAATTTATGTCTCTTCAAGAAGCATCTGATTAACAAAAGAGGATTATCTCAGGGCCAGCTTCTGGCAGCCTCACTTCTCTCGGAGGGTGTCTTCTTTTTTGATTGAAGAGGAAGCAATATCCTAGTTGAGTAAAGGTGTTGGGCTGGTGAGGTATTTGCAAGAAACGCTTGCAGCTAGTTGTTTAGAATAGTCAATGTAGAAGAAATGTTGGTGGTCAGTGAGGTGGCAAACAGGTTTAGAAAGGAGAAAAGGAGTTTAAAATTAAAATTTTAGGCAGAAATATACATTCTGGATCAATAGCTGACATTATTATTTCAATTGTACCTTAAGTTTCTTCAAACAAAAAAGGAAATATAGCCCAGAAACCTCTTCCAAAATCACTGTGACCCCTACCCCATAAGGTGTTCATAGACAAAATGTGAACTGTGGGTGTATTTGTCTTTGCTACCTGAACTTGGGATCTCTTGAATTATAAGTGATAGCTCTGCTTGGTGAGGACACATATATTGACGTGCAAGTAAGGTAAGTCAGCTTAAAGGGAGGAAACACTTTAAGTTACCTAAGGTGGATGATGCTACTCACTAATTGAAGTATGGAAAATGAAATAATTTTGGCATTTATTTTGCCAGTAGCATTCTCAGAATATGGTATGGTACCTTTACTCTGCTTCCATGGTATCAGTTTGCCATGGATGTACTCCCTTGACTTTTGAAGCATGATTCAGTTGCAATCTCCTGATTGCAAAAAGGAGTAACTCGGAGGCTGGTGGCGGTGCTAGGATTACTGATAAACTTCCAGAAACATAAAGGCATGTGGACCTCTTCCCTCCTGTGCTGGGACAGTGAGCAATCTCCTCCTGCAAGAGATATTTTAGGAGGCAGAAAGGCAGGAGCATTTCTGGGGGCAGGAACACAAGTCTAGGGCTCTGCTTGTCCTCCGTAGCTTCATACGCTGGGTAGAGTCAGCATTAGCTCAAGCTGATATAATGTTAAGAGGTTTTGCAAAGCACTTCATTCCCCAATATGTAGAGAGGACCTTCTTTTGTGACTCACCAGTACTTCTTTAAGTAGTGCTTGGCTATAGCAGAAACACCCACGAGATCACAAAAAAGAACTGAAAGAATTGCACCTCTTGCCCACTAATAACTTGTGCTTAAGCTGCTGGGTGACCATATTCTCTGTTTCAGAGGGAGACAACCACAATGAACTTACAATGAGTGAGAAAACATGATGGGACTCCTTCAAGATACCAACCTTTAATCTCATGCTTCTGATATTTTACAAAGTATTAGCTTAAAGAAAGAAGGATTTGGCAGAAAATCAAGATGCACCACTCAGAGCCACAGAAGATATGGACAATAATGGAAGAATACTGGAGTACTGAATGAAATGAAACACCAGTTCTGGTACTATTTTTTTCTATCACTTCTGTTACTGGTGAAGATGAAAATACCAATGGCAATAGTGAGACAAGAGTTGACCTTGTGGAGGCTTATGTTGTCCGTTGCTTGCCAAGAGGACATTTCCAGCCCCATTTTCAGATGGTAGAGTTTGTCAAAACAGTCTGAATAATTGCCCAAAGAGGCATCATTTTCCTGCAAGTGTCATGTAAGCTTTGTGATAGATGCCTTCATTTTCATATAATAGTAAAAAAGGGAAGAACATTTCTTGTTTCTTCTCAATAAGCATGAGATTTTCAAAAAGTCTTTGATGTCCTGAAACTGCTCCAATAAAATTCAGGATGTTTTTTGACTAACTTAAATGGAAGAAAGAGGTTAGGGCCACATAGAGCACTTTGGAAAATCCTACACTTCTTTTTTCATGCATTATTCAATCTCTTTATGTGCTTATGCAAGCTCAAAGGGTGCATTACAAAATGCTCATACCCACACCCTTGTCAAAGAGTACTTAACAGCTAACAACTCCCTGCCAAAGAAATTTGAACTATGGCTTAATTTAAGAACCTTTCAATTTTGTCATATTTCCTTATGGTAATATTTAACAGAAGTAAATCACTACCGACAAACACCCTTTTAACAATGGTATATTAATTGAATTAAGATGGAGAATAAAGGAGACATTACAGGCAGTTAAGTGTGAGAAAGCATGTTCGACACTGAATAATTAATTTTCATTCCGAGATAAAATGTTGCCCATCGATTTACAACCCCTTCTGGCTATAAAGCCTTTTGGTGGAAACCTGATTCTTAATTATTGTCACAGGAATGCTAAGCTTGTCAAAAAGCTATTTCCATCGTGATGATCAGCCTTAACTGCTTGGAGCAATTTTTGTGCCATACTTAACAGCTGCTTCATCATTTGTTATCTTTTCAATTAAGCACTCTATTCCTACATGGCTCATAATCTCTACCGAAGAACGAAACACGCATGCAAACACACGCCTGCTTACACACAAGTACATACTCTTCTTGGCATAAAACCTCTACAGCCACCCATCTCTATTTTTCTTTATCATGCAGCAAAGAGTTCAAATGTTTCTGTGAAACAACAGTGGGATATTTGGGTTGTTGTGTGGCATGTACAGCTACTCTCAGAATAGCACAGGAGAAGGCTTCAAGGCACCACATCAGCATTTTCAGTTTATATAGTTCTGTCTATGTCCCACCATATTTCCGTCTGCTAAATTCTCTTTGCTCCTTTCAGTGACAGAACAGAAAATAGACAGATTACACCATTAAAGAGTAAGCAGAAACATGCTTCTCCCCCAAAACTTTATAGTGGTGCCTTTACTGTTCTGAAGCTAGCAGTTTGTAAATTGTCCTTTCCTTGGTATAGATTCTGTTTTTCCTATGTAGCTCTTTTATTCGGAGATTTTGTGAGATTGAGTGCTTTTTGCCCGGATCAGTCTAGCAGAAAGTAAAGAGTGAGGGATGTCAGATGTCTCTTTCTGCTACAAAATGAGAAGGGAAAACAAATCAGGAAATTGGTCTTCCTCATCGGATGGCCTTAATTGCCAGGATGACAGTATCTCCTGTAAGTATTTTAGTTCTGCACACGCAAACGCGCATGAGAAAATTTGCTGGTTCATTGGTTCACCATGTAAATCAATTCAAATTTAATTTGAGATACTTCATTTAGACTTCTTGTTTAAACCAGTGATCTGTGGAAAATCTTGTTTGTGCAGAAGCAGAAATAGAAGTTAACAGATACAGAGTGCCAAATTCTGTTGCCAGACCAACCACTTTATTGAAATTTTTTACCTGCAGATTTCACTAGTAATCAAGGACATTTGTAGAAAGGTATCTTGGCAAGGTATTTAATTATGATTTTCTGTTAAGTGAAAACATAAATGTGCCTTTGTGAATTTCCTAAATGGAGAGTTGGGTACATGTGTGAAAGAACTGTTATCCAAGTGCAGTTTGGAGGCTTTTCAGGGGATACCTATTTATCACCAACAGAAACTGACATTTATGATCAGATATTACAAACAACTGTTCTTCATTAGAAACCTGACCTATCAATGAAGCACAGGCAGCACTCTACTGCTGGAACTATGTAATTTTTGGCTGGACTAGTCTTTAAATGAATCTTTATGAAGAATTTTATATTGTGCCTATATCTTCTAAGATTAAAATAGTGTCATCAGGTTTATTTGGGCAAAACATGGTGATGGAATGAGATGGTAAAACTGAAGTCCTTTCTGTATATATTCTGTATATGAAAGTCCTTCTTTACTGTTATAATGATGGTATGCTAACCACAAAAGCATTTGTATTGTATTTTTAGGTTTTAAGAGCTCCAGATGGAGAAAAGCATCCTTTTGAGCTCAGCAATTAAAAACACATAGCTCCACAAGAACCTGAATGGTACTTCTAACAGTGTAGGAAGTCTTGTTAATTTTTACTTTCACATCATCAGCCTGTATGCAGAAAGAAACACATTTTCTGCAGCCCTTCAGATGATTCACTGTACAGGGGTACCAGCTGTGTCTAGCAGTCCAGTTTTTCCACTACAAATTCAAAACAGACATATTCACTTGATTTTCCTTCAGCATACTTAACCTAAATAAGTTAATTCTAAATGTGTTGGAAGATTTTGAATGCACTTGAACATTAAAATATCCAGTACTGAATACTGAGAGGATAAAGAACTCAAATAAAATGGTGTATTTTTGATAGCCTTTTGCACCCATCACTGAGACAGAAGATGTCTAAGGCTAGCTGGTGGAATTCACTAGTGGAAAACTGTCATCGCACTAAGACCACAATTTTTTTGGGTTGGCCTAGAGGCTCAGTGAGCCTAAAGCATTTGCAAGACTTCTTGAAGGCCATTTCACAATCTGCACTGATTCACAGACAGGAGCAAAAGCTGCCACATCTTCTCGCCTGCCTTTGCATTGGATGACAACAGGAGGTCTCACACCAAGGAGCCCTCAGACAAGGGATGAATGGGGGCAGGTCTCAGCCTTGCCAGAACCTGCTGTTGCAGGGGAAAGAGATGATCCACAGCAGTGGAGTGAAAGGGCAGTGCTAGAGAGATGTACAGACATCAAGACCTACAAGTGGAGAAGATACTCCATATAGCCATTGGTTTTCTTCATGGGTTTTTTTCCTGGGTGATGATCTAAGAGAGTGAATGGCTTTGGTCTGGTGCTGGGGCCAGGCAAACAGAGTGGCACTGTGGGAGAAACTCAGGGCTGTGCTTATCGATGCAGACTCAGCTGGCTTTTTCTGAAGTTACAGACTAGGTGTGTTGAGCTTTGCTTGCCTCTCATTCTGCATTTCCTGCCTAGAGGTTATTTTACTTGGTTCAGGGTGTCCTGGGTGCTGCTCACCACGCTTGTTGTAAGCGGTGGAATGGTCCAGGGACAACTCTGACCCTGGGACAATCTAACATGTTCTCTGTTCTGCCCTGCCAGGTGGTTACGCTTCAGACATGCTTTTCCTTTTGATAAATAGCAAAGCTTTCCCCATTCTTTAGGATAAGTGGCAAGTGGACAAAGTTCATAGTTCTCTGGTCAGAATACTAGTTTTCCATCATAACCCATTTTTAAATGATTTTACATTAATCTCTAGTTCCGTAACTGATTGCTGTGATCACCTGTAGTTCTGAGCTCAACTTTCAGTCTGTCTTTGATTGTTTCTTTTAGGTTTCATTACAAAATGCACCACTTCTTTAAAAGGTTTAATGTTATTACCCTTGAGAAGATAAGAAGTTCCACGTAAGTTATTTACAGAATTTGGATACGGGTCTAAAAAAATTCTAATTGATTTGGTCAAAGCTGAGTCCATTCATATACTTGAGCCACAGAGGACTCTGTCATACAATGTATCTGCACGTGTGACATGGGCTGCTGTAAGCAGGGGAAGGGAAAAAAAAAATCAAAGAAGAAAGAAAAAAAATATTGTTAAGCAGGCTCATCTGACCTAAGGCATTTCTGTCATGCTTTGAAATGTTGAACCTGAGGCTCATGTGCTAAGCCCAGATGAGGATCTGGCCCAGCATTTGGCAAATGAGGGGTGTGGTAGAAAAAGCAGTGAGTGAGAGTCTCCAGTTCTTGAATGCCTCTGGTCAGACACTGCTGACAGCTATCACAACTGAAATCTATGGATTTACTTGTCAGCCCCAGAGAAGGATGGAGGCATTCAAGGGTTGCTGTATGTAGACAAAAGGCATAGCCCACACTCTTATTTGTGTGTGTAACCAGATAAATGTTTTCTGTACATTTCTCCACAATGCACAAACAAGTGCTATTATTCAGTGGTACTTTTCACGTAATATGAAAATAAAAAATAAAATAAAATTCTAGACTACAAATAATTTTGATTCTATGGAATAGGAAAATATCTCAAAACAGGTCTCCCAACACATTACTCTCCACATCCACTGAAAAGTGAGATTAAGAACACAAAGCATCAAGAGGTCATGGAATTCAGACATGAAGTCCTGCAGTACCGGAATACCAGATGTGTTATGATAATCCATATGTGTGGAATACTCCTATAAAAGGATTAAGCTTGTTCTGAGATATTAGACAAGGAAACATAGAAGAAGGTGTTGCCTTGTACGTCTCTTTCTCTCAATACATAAGCATGTGAAATACTTTGGAGCCAATGTATATGTAGAGAAATAGGGAGAAGGGACGAAGGTGTGACCTGTCTTTGTCAGGATTCACAATAAGGTAACACATGAGAAGATCAGGTGGATGGGGCTCTTCGGAAAGTATCTACCAGAATCGTCCCAAATACAGGAGCTGGTAAGAAGAAGGGATTTTAACTGTGTAGGTGTCTGCCAGGAGAGTAAAGTGTCAGGAAGCACTGAATGTCTGCAAGGTTCTTGGAAAGCATTTTGTCATTGTTTTGATAAGGCAGCCTGAGATACATGTCTAGATTCGGGAGGAGTGGCTAACAGGTTGCTGAGAAGTGAGAAACCGTGAAATGATAAAGATTGCAATTTGTAGTAAAGGAGCCTAAAATAACAGCCAGAAAACAAAAATTATTTCAGGAAGGAAATGTCAATACTGCAGAGATGTGGAAGTCTGGAGTAAAGGGAAAAAGGATCAAAGACTGAAAAATCGTTTTGAGAAAAGAAACACAAATCCTCTCCTTGTGGAGGAAAGGTAGTGAATCTAGTGAAAGGATGAGTGCGTTAACATGTTACTTATGAGGTAAAAGATGTGGCAATTTGGAGAGACATTGCTGAGAAAAAGGCTCAGCTGTGGGAAGAATAACAAAGCTGAAGCACAGTAATTTCTGAGACTTTTCCAGGTATATCTATGAGCACTTTTCTGTCTGTACCCTGAAGTTTCCTTTCTTGCGGTGTTCTTTGTCTAGGTTCTGATGCTGGAAATAATTAATTGAAATAATGTCTTCAATATATAATAAGAAGATTTTTAGCTGAAGGTCATGGCTTTTCCTCACAGGACTTCTTCTCTTGACTGAGCCAGAGCTGACATTGCCCTTGACATCAAAGACTGTTAAGTACTACATCACCTTCAGATCTGTCCCTAGGTCACCTTCTTTAACTGACTTTCTCTAATATGAATACAGAACCACTTAGGTCTCCTTAGGCATGTGCTCCTTTTCTGCCTTTTAGTCTCTAAGCTGAGAAGATATTTTTTAGGTTCAGTTTAGGCTGGGGTGGTGGAACTCCCTGTCAACAGCCATCCTGCTGCTTTGCCTCCATGAAGGCAGCCTGGGTCGGTACCATGGCAAAAACAGAGACTGAGACCTGCAGCACCCAAAAGCAGAGTCTTGTCACTGCATGGGATGACCAGGCACCACCACCTAGTAGTTCCTGTCTTTCTGCTGGAAATGTGAGGCAGCATACCTACAAAGTTTGCAAAAACTGGACTTTAAAGTGTATGTGTTTCCTCCTTGAGGAGGGAATGAGGAGGAGGCTGAAGAACTTCTGACAGGTTTTGTTCACATTATCAAATAAAATCTGGAAGGTGCTTATATACTGCAACAAAGAAGAAAGTAGAATTGTTATTTCTTAGGACTGTATCACACCCATTTACTTATTTATTCTTATTTTGACTTTTTTATCAGAGCTCAATTTGTCTCCTCCTTTTTGCCCGTAATCTCTTGTCTCGTCTCTCCCCTTCTGTTCTAATTGCTAAGTCCTTTAAGCTGCTGAGATCTTTCTTTAAAGAGCATTTGATGTAATGTAACCTGAGAGCTCAGCCCCCATGTTCAGTGGTAAGGAATTTTTTGCAGCAGAGGTGCCAAGCCATTGCTTCTTTTGGATTTCTCTCTTCCTTTTCTCTATTTAATTGTAAGGCAAAGTACCATGCTTGCAGAAATGGAAAGAAAAGACCCTCGATTATAAGTGGCTTGATATGCATCTTTCTCTGCACTAGAGAATGTGTCAGCTGCTAAATAGAAATGGTGAATTTGCCTCAGTAAAAGGAATATTTCTGGGGTCTCAACTAAATTTATTGCAGTCTTTTGGCTCCTATCCAGGGAAGCATTAAGGAATATGCTTCATTGTAAGCAAGTGAACAAATGAGAAGTCCTATTGATTTGCTTATGGTTTGGGTTTTGCCTAAGTGCTGTGTGTGGTCAGTGCTTTAATTCTGCTTTTAAAAAGGACAGTTTCTCCCTTCTGCTAGGTGTTAGACACAATGGGCAAAAGTCTCAATGTGAAGCATATGTTCACTGGCCAGGACAGCCTCACAGGGAGTTGGTGGGTGCCAAACTGGGCTTGCAGAAAGAAGTACAGAGGCAGAAACGATAAGATGATGAAATATACACCGAAGAGTGACAGGACATCCGGGAGAAAGTGAGGAGGGAGATGGAGTCATGAACTTCTACCTGACAGTCACCCCCTATCCAGCTCTGGTAGTATAGCCTGGCAGGGCTCACAGCAGGGGGATTATAGAGCAGCAGTCATGTCTGTCCTGGAAGTCTCATATGTGCAAGAGCAATAGAAAGCAAAGGTATCATTTGGAAGGGAATCAGCTGTTTTGAAGGCTCACCTTACTTAGGAGCTGCTACAGGGCTGCAGTGGGCTGTGGCCAGGCGTGCCATAAGCACCTGATGTTGGAAGATTTACTGATTTTCATTATAACCTTTGAAAAATCTGGTAATGAGAGGGTGTCACAGTTTAAAGCAGGGCGTCAAAACACAGAGTGACAGATGCTCTCTATTAACCCCCGCTCTCCCACCAGAGGAAAGGAAAATGAGGAAAAGGGAGAGAGACTTACAAATTGAATGTAAAAATTTTTAGTAATAATACTAATAATATTACTAATAAGAGAAATAATGCAAAATATACAAAACTGGTACTGAATTTCCCAGAGCTGGGTGCTGGGGCACTGGTGTCCCACCAGCTGCTTCCAGGCAGCACCAGGCAGTCCTGGACTGGCCTCAGCAACAGACAGGAACTGCACTCAGGAATGCACGCATCAGAATCCGGATCAGGATCACAGGCAGGACAAGGAACAGGGTCCTCTTCAGAAGCCGGCCATGGACAAAGAGAGGGAGACCCTAGTGATGCCTCAGCTTTAAACTGAGTGTGATGTGCATGGCGTGGAATACCTCACAGGTCAGTATCGGGTCGCCTGTCCTGTCCGCCCCTCCCTGCAAGTACAACCTCTTCCGACTCCTCACTTGCGGGACTGAAGAGCTCTGTCAGTGACCTTGGCTGCTATAGCAAAATAATTATGAACGGGGACTTTTTCTACATTCCTTTCCTACCGTTATCTCAGTGTAATTATAAACATTGGGTGTTTTCAGCTTTGGAGTGGTCAGTGTCTGTAAAATATGCAGACAGCTTCAGAAAAATGTACTTAGAAGAATTTAGCTGTAAGGAAGGTTCACTACAAGAGAATCGGTTGTTTTAACCAAAACTAGGACAGAGAGTTGAGGCAAAAGGGCCAACATAGGTGTAATTTATTAACTCGCAAATATTTTGGGGGCCTTATAGGGGACTTCCTATACCCAGAGGGAGTAAAACAAACCTCTATGGATGCAGTGAGGAATGTTAGGGATTACTGTTACCATGCATACTGTAATCTACACAGGTCCTGTGCAGATCTGCTCCTCTGTGAGACCTCAGTGGCATGTACCACAAAGTGATATTAGCAATTTCAAGACGATAAACTCAGACCATCCAAAACAAGTATAGAATATTCATCACTGCTGCAGTCTAGTTTGGATTGTTCCTCGTATAGTGGAATTAGCTAAGGGCTAGGAATATGGTGTTACAGAATCACAGAATCACAGAATTACAGAATAGTAGGGATTGGAAGGGACCTCTGTGGGTCGTCTAGTCCAAACCTCCTGCTGAAGCAGAGTCACCTACAGCAGGCTGCACAGGACCTTGTCCGGGTGGGTCTTGAATATCTCCAGAGAAGGAGACTCCACAACCTCCCTGAGCAGCCTGTTCCAGTGCTCCGTCATGCTCAGAGTGAAGAAATTCTTTCTCATGTTCAGACGGAGCTTCCTGTGCTTCAGTTGTGCCCATTGCCCTTTGTCCTGTTGCTGGACACCACTGAATAGAGTCTGGCCCCATCCTTCTGACACCCAGATATTTGTAAGTATATATTAGGTCCCCTCGCAGCCTTCTCTTCTTCAGGCTGAACAAGCCCAGCTCCCTCAGCCTCTCCTCGTAGAAGAGATGCTCCAGTCCCCTCACCATCCTCGTAGCCCTCCGCTGGATACTCTCCAGGAAGTGCTGCTTGAAGCAGCGTAAACCCATCCCAATACAAAGCTTTACTGCAGCATGACATTTGCTTGAGAGGACCTCTGCTCTGCCTGTGGAAGTTGTATGCCTAACGTTTTTAAACATACGAAGGAAATGTTCCATGAAGATGTGGTTAAATAATTGAACACTGGTTTGCAACATAGATTAGTTTTGGGGCTGTCCTGATTTTTGACTGTTTTACCTTGCAATATCAATTTCCTCTTATCATGGGTATTATAATTTACTTAGCAGGATGCCAGTGCAGAGGGCTGGTAAATGGTCTATATAAATGGCGTACCATGCTGCACGGGGCAAACCCAAGCCAAGCACATATGGTGGCTGGATTGCTTTCAGGGAAGGGAATTTTCCAGCACCTGAAGAAGAAGGTCTTTGTTACCGAAAGCACAAAGGTGCTGAGGTGCATGGAGAAGAGCTGGGTTCTGGCATCTCTGGAGGGAGATCTCTTTCTAATGAAAAAGGTGAAATCACTTAAAGCAAGCAGGTGGTCTCTTGAAAATTTGATCTAAAAATCCTACTTATAGTGAAACAAAATGTGATAAAGTTTTCAAGCAGATCTATTCAGAAAGAGTAAGAGGTAGCATGCAAGGTACCTGTTGGGAGAGAATTGAGGGAGTAAGAGAAAAACTCCAGAAATGCCAAATTTCCACTGAATTGATGGGGAGAGGGATCAGTCTCTAAAACATGATTAACTCTGTCATTTTATTCTTAGAGAATTTTAGTGCAAATTTAAGGGGAAAAGTTGTTTGCTCTTTAATCTATCTTCTTGTATCCTTTTTTTGAAGGTTCGTACAAAAGATCGTGTCTTTGACAGCATAAGTCATCTTATCAATCATCACCTTGAGAATAACTTGCCAATAGTTTCTTCTGGGAGTGAACTTTGCCTGCAGCAGCCTGCTGAGAGGAAACACTGATTACAGATAACTATTCTAGTTTTTGTAATTTGCACTCTAACTGGTGGAAATTGCAGATCGGAAAAAACATGTACATTAACAAAAGCGCAGCATATCCACATATATTTCACCAGTATATTTCCTTGAGGTTTAAGAAGCCCCATTTTACATGACACATTTGAAAATTCTCAATGCTTTACATAGACATGAAGTCACAGCAGAAGGCTTTCTTAAAGAGTTAATTTCAATAAAATAGTTCAGATTCTCTAATGTGAATATTGATAGTGTATATATACACGTTATATATATAAATACGGTATATATTTATATTTTTCAACTCAGTCTGTTCACAGTCTAGAACTATCTTCTGTGCCATGTGTTTTTACCGGAAGAAAAATGCCACTTGTGATTGTTCAGATAAAAATAGAATTCAGCAGTCTCAATTTCTTGAGAAAATTAATATTAGGAATCTTATTTCCGATTCTACCTAAGAAGCACAACTATGGGGATAACAGGTGGATTACGCTGGTTAACCATGGAAGGAGTCTGAATTCTGCAACTGGTATTCCAGCTCGGAAATTTAGCATAAAATGATTTTTAGAAGCATTATTCAGTGTCACTGATATCAAAAGCATTTTATCTTTCTGATGTCAAGTTTGAATTCTTATATGATGCTACTCAAAACATTTGTAACTCACTCTAACAATGATTTGGTGTGATCTTTGTGTACGAGGTGTGTGCATTTGATTTTTCTAACTATATTATAACAATATTCTGTAACTTTAATTTATTAACTTGAGTGCTAAGGTTATTTATAAATAGTTCTCTGCTTATGGTGAAGATCTAGGTGTCCTTGACTACCAGTCTTCAATGAGATGTTACATACTGATTAGCCAAGTTCAGATAACTTGTGTTTTATAGGTTTAATGCAAGATGTACCTGGTTGGTCAAAGACATATCTGAAAAACCTTTTCTTCTTATAAACAGTGAAAACTATCATGACTCAGTGGTCAGTTTTGCAAATGATATCATTTGCATTTACCTACCAAAGCATAACTTGACTATGGCCTTCAGCAAGTTACAGGTACTGCAAATATAGTGCTTTTCTCTAAATATCTAGTCGAAAAATACACATACACTAAAGATGCATTTCTGGCAGAAATGACCTTGGCTTTTGATACTGGGGAATGTTTTAAGGAAGTTTACACTATCCAAATGCAAGCACTGTATGAAGTTATTTTCCTATTTTATGAAGCTTATCAAGAGCCAAATTCAATAGACACAGTTCCTGTAAAGGCAAAGTTTGTGCCAGAGTCAGGATTTAGCCTTCAGCGTTCCAAGGTCTTTTCTAGCACCAGTATCTCAGATCAAATCTTTGGACTTGATTCATAAAGGTCAAGATTCATCAGGATAAGTCTAGGCTAAGCACCTGCCTATCCTGAAGTAGACAATACTTAAATCTACTTAAAACTAGATTTGTTTTTCAGAATTTGCTAAGTTTAAAAATTTGTCAAATTGCAACCAAACTGACTAAAGTATTCACTTAGGATCCATTCAGGTAGGATCATTATATTAAAATTCTGAAATAATTTTCTTGTACCTTCTGCTTTGAAATATAGTGAAGTTGCAACTTGGGAAGTTTGGGTTTGGTTGATCTCAAGAATGAAAAGGATCGAGGCGCTTAAGACTAATCACGGGATGCATGCAATAAAAATACACTTGATTCTGTAGTCAAGACGTTCAGAAGCTGAACAAACACATTAGAGAGCAAAATGCTTCTGAGTAATTTTATTGCAGATAGATAGTTATTAGTTGATATTTCTAGGTCTAGGTGGGAGCTGAGAGCAAATGAAAGGAATTAAATGCTGCATTGCAACCCAAATTAGTATGGCACTGAGGTTAGTGGAATTCTTAAAATTTGGGTTGTCCTTTTACCAGGTTGGAAATTGCAAGGGAAGGTGATGAGATCTTATACCCTAAAGCAGTATCCATAAAAGTGACTTTATTTAAGAGCATCCATGGCTCACCATATTCCAGTTTGAAGTATCTCAGTTGCCACCTTTTTTGTCTTATATAACACTTGTCATTCCATGCTCCTACCTCCCAACAGCCATGTCCTGGAAAGTTTTTAGCGTGATATCACTAACTACAAGAGAACACCTCTTTTGTTGTACATCAGTAAGAGCCAGGGACCTAACTCCCTTAGGTGCCTTCAAAAATCCCACCTGCTGCCTGTGTCTGTTTCAGATTCCTGTATATCCTTTTAGTGTATGCCTGGAAAATTGTGAGAAGATATGGATGCATGAACAATGGCAGTAAACATACAGAGAAATAAGCATCAGGTTTTTTTCACCGTTGTCCTAGCTGTAGCTTTAATAATGTAGCAGCCACCTAGCTGGATGTTTTGGAAATTAAAGCAGGTGGCAAGGAGACACAAAATGAAACAACTTGACAGAAATAATAAATTCCCCAGATTACATTTCACAAACTCTGTCTCCAGGAAAATGTGGCTATTTTAAGCTGCTCTGTCAGCGCAGCCAACTTGCCCATTGAGGATGCGAAGGTTACACATAGCTTGACCAGATGCAGTTTGGTCCGAGGTACTGGTAGCGCCTCTGGGTTGCCACAGTACCCTGCTGCCGCAGTGGGCCAGGAGATCCCATCTGGCAAGGCGTGATGATCCAGAGGCTTATTCTAAGTCACTGTGAACCAAACGATCTCAAAGCTGTCCAGAAGGAAGGGCATGTGGGCCAATCAATGCTCCTTATGTGGATCCTGCCATTGCTTTTTGTCACTGTCACGCTGGTAGATTTGGCTTTCTCCTATATGAAAATGTTATGAAAACTATACAGCCATTTGTACAGCAGTTCCAAGCCTATTGTCATTAGAGTCAAAGACCATTTTACACTGAGCTCAGCAGGAGCAAATGGAACCTGCTAGAGAGGCAGGGCTCATTTCTGTGAGGAGCCAACGCTGCCAGCACTTTAAGAGATGTAGAAGTTATGAGATGGGCTCAAATGCTGTGTGATTGGCTGAAAAGCAGACAGCTGACAGCATAATTTCAGTCTTTTAATGTTTGCCTTTGGTCTGGAGTCCCCCCACCATTTGTTTTTATTCTCTTTTATGTAATCCCAAAGCCTAGACACTTGCTGGTGATAATTCAGTACCATGACTTCAAGAACTGGGACTTTACTGAAAGAACAAATTTACTACATAGATACAACAGAAAACACTGAGATTAGACAATATTATGGTATCCTTTGATACTTTCTCAGAAGACAGCTGAGAAGTTAGAACTGAAACTCTAAGTATCCTACAAGACTGTCTACATTGATTGCAAGTCCTTCAGATTATCAGTTTTAATTCCAGTTGTGTTACAACTATGTGAACTATGGTCAATGAAAATGCATTCGATTCCTTTAAACAAAGAGCCTTCAAAAGTGAACCAAATGCTTCTGACTAATTTTATCACAGATCTATAGTAATTATTAGGATAATAAAATTTTCCAGTGAGGCTCGCAGTGACAGATTGGACATTGAGACACAGTCATGTTCCCAAACTTCCAGTTATTTCAGAACCTTCAGAAGCAATGAAACCTCAGACTTAGAAAATGTGATTCGAACACTGAATTACCTTCTGGCTTCAGTGGGAGTTTGCTCAGTGTGAGGACTCCCAGGTTCCCTTCCCTAATGCAAGAAGAGGACGTCCAAATTGGCCATGCCTGGGTGAAGACCATAGGCAGACATGCAATTTCCGTGGCTTACTGCCTCCCTCCCTGCCCAGAGCTTTGCATACACAGTGAGGATAGACAGTTATACAGTAGCTTCCCTTCACTTCACATCCTTGTCGTGAGACCCCAGTCGGCAAGTAAGGATCAGACAGCCGCTCACTCACTCCCCCTCTCCCCTGCTGTGGGATGGGGAGAAGAATAGGAAAAAGTAAAAAGTCATGGGCTGAGATAAAGATAGTTTAATAGGAAAGCAAACGAAGGACATAATAATAGTAGTAATAATAATATATGCAGAAAAGAAGTGATGCTCAAATGCAATTGCTCACCACCTGATGAACAATACCCAGCCCATCTCTGAGCAGTGATTGCTGCCACCTTTGCCAGCTCCCCTAGCTTATACACTGCACACAATGTTGTATGGCATAGAATATCCCTTTGGCCAGTCTGGGTCAGCTGTCCTGGCTGTGTCCCCTCCCAGCTTCCCGCAAACCTTGTAGGCCAGGCTAGTGTAGAGAAGCTGAAAAGTCCTTGACTGCCTAGTGACAACTACAAACATCAGTATGTTATCAACATTATTTTCATCCCAAATCCAAAACACAGCACTACACCAGCTACCAGAAAGAAAAATAACTCTGTTCCAGCCAAAACCAGGACAATCCTACAGGGTTCACAATGGGAGATAACGCCAGTTCTGCCAGAAACTTCTTTGCCACACATGTTCAATACAAGCTTGAACAAAGGACATAGTATGGGACCAAGATTTGAGCGCAACATATGCACTGTCACCGGAGGAAAATGCTCACTAGAAGTCTGGTAAATGTCATCTGCCAGCACTAAACTGCCTATATCCTGGGTTCATTCTTTTTCTCCTTTGTGGAATAATATGCTCACATTTCTTATCATCGTGGTCCCCAGGCATCATGCTGTGCGGTAAGATGAGGAGAATTTATAAAATTTATACCACAGTGTGATTGCTGCTGGCACATCAAGTGCCAGATGCCAGATACAATGTATTCACAATAGAATTGATGCATATTTAGATATTTGTAAGTAGCAAATGCTCCTTTTGAAAACTAGCAGAGTTTTGCAGCCTCCAGGAAATTTACAGCTCTAAAGGGGAAATTTGGAACTTGTGAATGTTCTGACAACAGGTTACAAAACCTGCTTTCAAGCTTTCGTTCTTAGCATCCAGTGTCTATCTGAAGTGGCAGAACCAAGAGTTTATATTAAGTAAACCACATTTGCATAAACAAAGGCTAAGCTGAAGTAACAGACACACTTCCCTTTTTATCTTCCAGACATTTTAAAAATATGTCTGCATAAAATCCAAAGCCAGATTTACCTTACTGTACTGTCGAAAATACGTTGATTTGCATAGTCTTTTTGCCCAGACCTAGGGCTGCACTCTCCACAAATCACTGCTTGCTCGAAACTGTCAGGATATGGGCAAATTCCCACTAAAAGCTCTGTGCTCAGCTGTACTTAACTCTGCTCGCTCGCACACAGTGTCTGTGGACCTTCCTCACATCTGCATTGGATGCAGCTGGAACAAGGGCAGGCCTGTGGAAAAGATAACACGGACATACACTTCGCCTGCAGTTAGCCAGAGGCTTGGATAGGGAGTGAAAAGCTGTCGTGGGAGAGAAAACCCCAAGGATGAGAAATGTGCAGCCTGGAAACACGAACCAGTAGGTATATAAGCCACTAACGAGAATAGACAGCTGTCACCAAATTATAAACACGCTAATTGGTTGACAGGGTTAAAGCAGAACCTCTGGGGAGGGGAACTGCAAAATACTTAGGCAATGCCTACGGCTTGTCTCAAATTTTTGAGACATTTATGTTCATAAGCCCTAATCTGTTCCACTGCACCCTCCAATATAAATAAGCATCTTGCATGGCTTCCACTGAGAAAAAGCAGGGCTTTTTTTTTTGTCTCAGTAAAGGGGATAAGATTTCAGAGCTACGCATTTCCAGCAAAAGCACCATATAGGGGAAAAGCTAAATAAAGAATGTTTAAACCTTGTTTGGCAACAGAACAGGCCGTGGAAACCAAAGGAAGAAAGAAGCTAAAGCTACCCCACTTCATGGGAGACATGAAGACTCAGAAAAGGAGAGTAGCCTGAGATTTTGAGATTAACATGCAGATTTACATTTTTCATCATGAAGGTCAAATAACGTACAGGCCAAATGACAGCTTTTTCCAGCAGTTCTCCTTTCTCTTCCATGAGGCAAAAACCACCAAACACAACCAGGCAAATAGTCATTCAAAATTAGCGAAATTTTTTTATTAAATGAAGAATGTAAAGATTATAATTGATATATATTTGTATCCTTTGTGGCTGGATTGGTGTGATAACTGCTTCTCAGTGAAGTCCTGCAGAGTTAAACCTCGAAGATGCCAGGTTTCTTTTGAGGTAAATATTTTTCTTTGCATTGTGCGGGCAGCAACAACAAAACAAAAAAGTGACTATTTTGCTGTAAAAGGGAGTTTGACTGTACATTTGTTATTTATTAATATTTATTACTTTTAGAAACATTTTTAACTGAGAATTGCAGGAAAAATAATGTATGTGGAAATATTGTGATCATTTATATTCCCAATGACTTTTGTGAATCTCAAGTTTTTGCCTGTCTGCTGATTGTGGTATTCTGGTTATAGAGGCGAATTTTGTCTCTGAGGAAGTCCTTGAGCAACACAATTTGGAATATAAGTGTCATGCAACTGTTTTCTGATTATTCAGTTTGTATATGATTAACCAAAGTAATAAAATAATGAGCACTACTCTGAAATCGAAATGCATGTAAAGTGGGTTTGAGTCTGTTCTCCTATGCCCAGGGTCCTTAGTGGCTTGTTTTTTGTTTTATTTACCTGAAGGGATACCCATTGTGTAGCATTTTGTATACCTGTATACCTGTTGAAATTCTACACAGCTTACCTGGATACTGAACATTAATACATCAATGAACACCCATCTCAGCAGAAACAGGGATGAAAAACGTCAAGAGGACCAAACGGCACATAGGGAGTTTCACCTCAGTTACACTGACTTTATATCAGAGGAGGTCCACTTACTTCAACAGAGGCAACACTGATTTCCACAAGTTCATTTTCAACAAATACCATTTTCAAGATGCAAGTAATCACTCGTACAGGTCCTCTTTGTGGGCCATATGATGCCCTCTCCTGAAAACATAGCTTTCCTGCTCGGCACACTGAATAGGTGAGGGTAGCCAAAGGTAGCCAACTCCATGGTCTTTCCATGGAGAGTGACTGCAAGGAAAAGATCCATGCATGAGCAGCTGTTTACTGTACCATGGAGAGTAGAAAGGCTCCACAACAGAAGGAAGCTTAGCTGGGCTGATATTTCCCAAATCCTCTTCCTCCAATGCCCAAGTGTCTCCATGCAAAGGCCCTTCCCTCCTACCCACTTGGAGAAAAGCTGAGCCCAGAGATGCCCTGGGAAGTTATGTTGCTCTTGCGGAGAAGAAATGCAGCTCTGAAGGCAGCATGGGCACCAGCACACCTCTGCATGCCCTGGCATAGTGCCTCCAGCCTGCTGAAGGCAGCATGGGCACCAGCACACCTCTGCATGCCCGTGCATGGTGTTTCCACACCACTTTATGCGCCAGGAGGCCTCAGGGCTGTGGCAAGCCTCACAGCTCAATGCTAGCCAAGCAGAAACCCCTGATCACTGCTGCCGTGCCTGCCCCCATGAGTTTTGCCAGGAGAAGGGAGTGTCCCCAGGCCTGGGTTGGCCGTGGGGGTCCACAGCTCCCAGCAAAGTCAAGGGGCCGAGCTGTGCCCTTGGTTGTGTTGGTCAGTTCAGTGACACTACCCAGGGCGGATGCCAGTGTAGCTCTGCTTAGCAGGGGCTGACGGGCAGCTCTCAGGTCCACAGCTTTTTGGACTTTATGCACAGGTGTGTTGTCCATTTCCTTACTAGAGCAGCTGGAAACGACAAACCTCGTAGGCAGCACGACATCCTAATTGCAGTCGGTCCTTGTAAAATGTGCCTTTGCAAGGGAGCTGCACACGGCGCTGCTGGAGCAGGCATCCCTCTGAGCAAGGGAGCCAGGGGACGGAGCCTGCTCCCCAGAAAGCAGCGGCAAAGCCTTGCTCTGACTCTGGGAGTGACAGAGACAGAACCAGCTGCCTTCAGCTGCACAGCGTTCCCACAGGTACTGCTTTCAGGCACGGCACCCAGAGTTTAAACGCATGTTTTCCACAGAAGGTTTCCAAAACCTTTTTTAAAATTCTTTGGAAAACGACTGCTACACAACAACTTCGGTTCAAAGGTTTGAGATTTAATTAAAAGTTTTCAAAATGTTTATGGTACCTAATGAGTTGAAAATACTCTGTAAGGCTGTTGGCAATAAAAGACTCTTGGAAAGCATCTTGTGAAATCTTTTTCTCCTTAGGTGATTTGATTTGCATCTCTTTTGTAATCCAAAACCAAAATAAATATTCCAATCCATGAAATACTAGGAATGAAATGTTAGTCTCCTTTGTAGCTTTTGCTCCATGCAAAACCAGTTGGGAAAAGGAGACCTGATTCAGTTTCTCATATGCTCAAATCAGTCTAGGTGATAAAAAACTTGGATTCTGGGATGTATTTCAAGGAATTTTCTAGTATCTTAGAGTGAAAGAAGCTACTCTCCATATTTTTCCGGCTTCAAGGACAGGACATCTACCTGGTTGTTTATAGTCCACTGCTGTTAAGTCCTTGCTTGTCCTACTTTAAAATACTGCTCTGAAATCTTCCACAGTCTGTGCTTTACCTAACACGTCCCAGTGGGATGTACCCAGTGAAGACTGTATCCACAACAGCTTTTTTCTCTTCAGTCGTAAGTACTTTGTAAATTGTATTATCAGTGTTACATGTGAACCCATGAAACTTAGGAGCCTGCTTCAAGTACAGCAGGGTAGTGAACTAACAAAATATCCCCACAGCTCCAAAATAAGAGAAGGAAATCAAAGCAGAGTGACAGGTTTTTGTACTGACATGCAATCACATGGCCTCTAACAGCAGAGTTGCTTGCATTACTTGTACCTTGCATCAAGTCTGACAATAGCTAAAGCTAGAATCCAGATGTTAAAACTCACCTTTATGTGCATGTTCTTGGACTTTGGCTATTAAAAATGTTCATTTTTTTTCACCTAAATACAGCGAATCATGTAACATCCTTGACATGCGAGTTGGTGTGGGGTCAGCCACAATGTCTTCTTAAACTGTTGTGTTGCTAAGGCCTTTCTGCTCTACAATAGCAAGGAATGCTGCCACGTGCCACCACCCCACGAAATAACATTTAGAACATATTTTAGCTGGCAGTTTTCAAAGACAAAACTTCAGCTGAGAACCTTCACACTGAAAATATAGCCAAATACCACTGTAAGATCTAAAACTCTAAGCAAATCACGGCAATGCAATGTCACCAGTTCTATTTCTCACAAAGCTACAGAGCTGCTGACCCAACCTGTATCTCCAGTTCATATATCATGCTTAACTTAGTTTAGCTTTTTCTTCATCTCTAAGTGCACCGCTTTTCAATATGTTTGGTAGAAATTATTTAATATTTACTACTCTTTCACAGTTATTTCATTAAAATACAGTTTTTCTTTGTTCTTACACTTTTCTATGAACGTAAAACATTTACAAGCAGACTGTTAACTTGTAAAAGATAATCACAATGCAAACCTCTACATATTAACAGCTTTTGCTACACACATTACACAACTTCTACACTGTACATGCTTGGGAAGAGTCTAATGCTGCTGCTTTAAATGATAAAGACCAGAGTAAAGCTAAGGATGAGCTCTGTCAGGCTGTGTATTAAAAAAGCCTCAACTACTTCTGAATGTGCATAAGGCAGAGTGTGGTTTGAGACATTAAACACAAGTCTTTGAAAGAGCTCAATAAAGTCATATGCTTACATTCTTACTGAAAGACAATGGGAACTCATCTCAGAATTTCCTGTCAACCTCCACTGAAGCCTCCAGCCATAAAGTACTACTGATGAAAGTACCACGGGCCATTTCCACGGGGACTTGAAAACAGATGTTTATGAAGTCTTAACTTCTCAAAGTCTCATGGAATCCCCCTGATGCTGAACACCACCCTGTACTGAGCTTGGTAAGGCAGTGATGAACCATAAAGTTGTTTTCATATGAGTTTCTCCGGAACTGCCTCTCAAAAGAGTAAGTCTGGGGCTCCAGGAAAGTTGGAAGGTCTTCCAAACTAAACAGGCTTTCATTTCAGATCCAAGGCAGGGTCAGGTATAAATGGCCCTTCAGCCTGATCCTGCTGTACCGCATCTTCCCTCTTGTATCCGCAAAAGTGCCCGAAGATGACAAGAGTGTAAAGTCCCCTTGCCAGAAAATGGAACCTTGTCCCACTGGCTGGACCTAGTCCCAGGGAGAATTTCTAACACAATCCCATGCTGTGGTAGTGCCTGGAGAGAAAAGAAGGAAGTCCACAGGGACCCGTTTGTGGTTCATTGCTTTCTGAAATGATTCATCTCTCTTTTCAGAACTGAAGAATCTCAGCTTAGGTAGTGCATTCACAAAGTACACAGGTTTACATAGGTTTGACATACATTTTTAAATACATTGGAAATAGTAAGCAAAAATATATGCATTGAAACAGTACATACACTCGATACATGTGTATTGTTGGGTCACATTTTCACTACTTTAAATAGCGAACGTATACAGCCTCTCTCAATGGTTATTTACTACTGCTTGTTTAAAATAAGTTGTGAAATGTCACAGTGACAACTGTCATGTTGTCTTTCCCTAAACACAAAAAGTTTGAATAACAGTGGCAAAAGTAAAAATACTGCATTGATATTACATGTTAAAGTTCCTGTCAGTTAAAAGCTACTACTTCATATATTTTCAAATATCCCCATTGAAACACATTTATTTGTATAATTTGTCACCTTACACTGTATGCTGCAATACAATGTTTAGCATATTGTAAACTTTTACTGAACAACAACTTTTTAATAAGGAATTGTACAAATATACAGCTATTTATGCCACATACATATATGGCCATTAATGTAACAGCAAGATACATATAGAGAACTATAATCACCAACATACGTAACGAATTTTTCTCCTACTCGGCAATAATCGGGCTCCTTTTCTCACCGTCAGCAGTGTTTAGTGAGTGCTGAAGAGTCCAACAGGTTTTCTTGATGCCTCGGAAGATCAGGCAGTGCCCAACGCAGCCTCATCACGCAATGCCATTGTGGCACACAATGTCACTGGATGTGCATGGACTCTGTCCTGGCTGTTGGGCAGCATGAAAGGTTTTTTTCTGAATCAGGTGTGTTACTGAACGAACACCCAAAGCAAATGATTGGTGATAAATAAATCCTCAAAGTTAAGCGAGTAGTTAGTGTTTTCCCCTGTGACTTACGTGCATGAATGCTTAAACTACACTTGTCTTTAAAAGCCACAGAAAAGTACTTGTCTTGACGAGTCCTTTACTTGCAGAAGTTTCCGTTGTGAAATGAAGATTCATTTTTCTCAGCAATACATGAGGGAACATTCATCGGTGGGAAATCTTCCTTTGGCTTCTGGGTATTGCTGCTGCTGGATTTACTTCGGCTGTGATCTGGCGTGGGCTGAATAGGCAAAGATCTGGCCACCTTGGATTTCACCAGACAGCCACAAACAAGGCGAAAGAAAGCCCGACGCATTTCCTTACTGGCCAGCGTGTAGATGATGGGGTTCATTGCAGAATTGATGACCGCCAGAGCAATAAACCAGCTGGCTTTGTACAAGACAGAGCACTCCTTGACCCTGCAGGCCACGTCGATGAGGAACAGGATAAACAGTGGAGACCAACAGGCAATGAAGACACTAACAACGATCACGACAGTCCTAAGCAGCGCCATGGACCGCTCCGAGTTGTTGTGGTTAGTGACATTACGACTGCTGGACTTTACCAAGATGTAGATACGGGCATAAAGGATGACGATGGCAACCAAAATGGCTATGAAGATGCTAATGCAGAACACAACATACTTCTTGGAGTACAGAGGCAAAATTGTTGAGCAATCTGGTAAGTTGTTTATACAGTTCCAGCCAAGGATGGGTAAGGCACCTAAGGAAATCGAAATAAGCCAGCATGTACCAATGAGAAGGAACACTCTGTATTTTTTATTTGCATCGTAAGGCCTCATTTTAATCATGGTCAAATGCCGCTCAATAGCTATTGCTAGTAAGCTGAAAGTGGAGGCTCCCAGGGCAACAAACATACTGCCTTCCCTAATGAACCAGATTGTGGAGGACAAGCTCAGAGTTTTCTTCCCAGACATAAGAATGTTTACCTTGTAAACAATCCCAGCTAAAAGATCACAGAGAGCTAGATTGCCAATAAAAAAGTACATGCGGTTGTGAAATTTATTGTTTTTCCATATGGCAATCAACACCATCAAGTTTTCCAGGACTATGAAACTACACAGGATCAGAAATGCAATAGTGGGCAGATCTATGTTGTCAGTTGCCTTTTCCCTTGACACAAGCTTTCCCGTGTAATTATAATGCAGTACGATCAGAGAGTCCATCTCTTCATTTGCTTGAGGGCCCACAAGAGCATCAGGTGGCACAGTAACTGCTGCCATCATTTGTTCGCCAATGCTGGACTTTTCCTCCTAGTATCACGAGAATTTAGTTCCGACAATTTTCCACAAGAGGGAGATAAAGCCACGCTCCTCCAAGCACTCCTCTGCGCAGGCGGTGGGTATCCCCAGCTCCAGCAAGCCTCGCATATTAATTCGGCAGAGCAGCTCGCAAAGCAGCCTCTGAAAATAAAAACAACAAACCAAACATCAATCTCACCTTCTTCCCATGTCACCCACGGCCCACGCGGGTGCTACAGCCACAGCATATACACCCAGGAGCCGAGAGGGACCCTGACTACGATGGGGCACCAAGGTCCAGCATTGCCACATGCTGGTCAACGTGGCTGTGGGTGGGCTGTCAGCCATGCTCTGCACAGATGCAGCTCTGCTGAGGAACTACGAGGGCAATGTGGAGAACTGCTCGTATGTCTTTCCCCCTACAAAATTTCCGTGCTGAAAGAAATGCAGAGGAGCAGTGAGAAGGATTAGCAAGGGGTCCCAGCCAGCCTCCGTCTGCACAGCAAGCGGCTCGCTCCTCCTCAGAAAGGCCTAAGTGCGTGTGGTGCTTCCAAAACACTGCCCAACCATCACTGCCTGAGCAGCAGCAAGGCAAACTCACTGCTTTCCAAGCTTGTCCCAGCTCCCCATGCAGACCTCAGGCAGCAAATAGCCTGGGAAAGTTGGTGTCAGGTCTTTATGCCAGGGTGCATGTTGCCAACGCCTAAAATAACTCCCCACCCTTAATGGTACAGAAATGTGCTATTTACAATTAAGGAGATGCTCTGAAAGCCAGTCATCATAAACCAAATCCTACTTCCCATTCAAATTAGTTAGATTTCTACTACCCTTTTAAAAATAAACACAGAAGGTCACATAACTTTTCCTTATGGTTCACTTTTTTTTCCTTTGCATATGTATACAAGGCATACATTTAATGCTTCTGGAAGAGGGGAGGAGCAAAGCACATCCCAGATGAATGTAAAGGGATTTAAAGGATGACCCACACCCTGTCTTCACTCGCTCCCTTTTCCTGGATTCCCTCCTTCAGGAAATAAGTAATAGCTGAGAAAAGCCTACAGTAAATTGACTTGAATTCTTTAGGACACTCAGGATGTTTTAGAATTATTTTCTGAGAAAATAATTTACTATTTATCCATTATTATTATCATTATTATTATTGTTGTTGTTGTTCCTGTTATTATTTCCCCATTCTAGTTCTTACGTCCAAACTACTTTGGTGAAGAGACCTGCTGGGAGAGACACATTATCCAAGAAACACAGTTGTTGCACGGTGTCCTCAGTCTTTTTTAGTCTGAAGATGTCAGCAACCAGCTCATTCATCTCCCAGAAGCAGATTTGGGCCCTTGAGTTGTTGACCGCTTTTCTGAAGCATGGTAACAGTGAAGCTCTTCAACAGAACAACTTCACCTCAGCTAAGGTTCAATCTAATTGCAATTCAGTTACAATCTGCATGCTGTTATCACAGAAACTATCACAGTCTTTCATTGTATTGGCTTATAACAAAATGCCACTGTGTCCATATGAATTGCAAGTGCTTTCCACTGTAAAATAAACAATTACATTTCACTAGAAAAGTACTTGTTAACGATAGCTCAACTAGCAATATTCACTAGACTGGCTGATGGTAGCCTCAGAGAATCATACTCGTATCACTTAACAGCACCACATGCAACAAAATAAATGATTCTGTAAGTCTTTCTCAAACAGAGTTATCATACTGTACTACCACAGGACAAATACGTTTCTTTCTGTGAAGAAAATTACATGCCAGACTTAGGACTTTATCAGCCACAGCTCAGCAGCTGTAACTGTCACGACTCTACAAAAGGCAATGGTGCTATACCAGTTCCCCTGGCTGAAGGCACGGACAATGCACTCCATCAGCAGAAATCAAACAGGGCATCCTCCACTGTTTCTAATTACTTCTCCTAAAATTATTGCAGTGAACTTAGTATCACAAAAGTAAATCTTTGCCTCTGACAGGCTAGTGGCAAGGCAATGGGGGCTGTAACATTATTATTTGCCAGAACTCTCAGGGAATGGATATCACTCACAAGCCACTTGAAAGTTAATACAAATAACAGCGTAAAAAATTAAAATCTGTTCTCTTCTGGCAGCAAGATTTCCAGGTAGCATCTTTCAGCCACACTACTTTTTTGTTCTCCTCCTGCTCTGTAGCCAGTAACTTAGAACACACATTCATTTTTTCAGTTAGAAAAATTAAAAGTTGGTTATATATTATAGTAACAAGCCAGCAGCAGCCAGATCCGGCATATCTGTGTCACTGCTTCCTGACAGCTCTACAACTCACTCCTCAAAACCTCTTTGTCTCAGCCACATACAGAGGACTAGCCATGAGCTGCAAAGTATGGACCTCAGCTCGAAATATTAAAAAAGGACCTGAAGAGCCTGTCTGTGGCATATAGTGCATTCAGCATTGCCTTGGTTAGTAACTTCAATACCCTGAGGTCCTGAGTCTCATGGAAATCAGTTTTATTCCCTCTAAAGCAAACCAGAGGATCCCTACCGCCGCACCGCCAGGTACCACTAGAAAGATAAACCCATTAGCAGTGTAGGGGCAATCTGGTGATGGCCAAAAGAGCGTTTGCTAAATTACTCAAATAAAGGCAGTGGCACAACGTCAAGAACCACAGCCACGCAGTCAACAATTCAGTTGCGTCCTTCAGCTGTTTGGCTGATCCTTGTCCTCCCTGCTCCAAGGATTCAGGGAGAAGTTGGGGTCAGCAGCGGTCACCATGGCTTGCCCCTCCTGGGAAACCTCCCTGCCCACCACCGCACTTTGGGGTTTCCACAGCAGTTAGTGTGGTCTCCTGCAGAGGTCAAGGATCCTAGCACGGTTGAGCACCCTTCCAGGTCAGAGCAGGGGCTTGCCACCACAGCTCATGTTCCTAGGGTCTACCAAGCTCTGTATGGTCCCTGTGCCACATGTGCAATGAAAAGGGCAATGCTGCGTAGTAGGCCCCCACCCCTCGATCAGCTTTATGGCAAGGCACACTTCCACTGCCCTCTCAAGCCCCACCACGCAGTGGTGCAGGCCGGGACTCAGGGCTGTACCTCTCACTAGCTCCCCAAGGATAACGCCCTGGGTAAGGCGGTTGGAGTCAATCTCCAATTTTCCTCCGGGAACGTGTAATTCCCAGTGCCAGGAGACAACACGAACTGATGTTAATGGGGATGCCAAAGGGCTTCAGCAACCATCCTCTGTACATCTCCACTACTACACTTTGGTAAGAGTCCCATGGGGAGCTGAGGGCTTTTACCATCTCATGAGTCACTGGGTACCTTACAGCTAGAAGAAATTTCTATTTTCAAAACAGTGAGCCAAACTGCTCTCAATTTTCACAATATCCTGAACTCAAAGCAACAAGTGAGAATAAAGCACAAGCGAGAACAGATTCCGCCACCTAATTCTGCCTACACAAGAGCATACAATGCTACGTGTTTGGCACACTCACGGCAGTTCAGCTGGAATCGTGTTTTCCTGCCTCCCAAATATCCACGCACGGGCTTGACTGAAGAGCCCGGACCCCCCTTCACCACCGCCCTCACCTCACGCACTGCAGTTCTCCCTGCTCTTCCACACACAGCCACATGCCTTGCCCACCAGTGACAATTATAAGAAAGGCAAAGGGAAATTCAAGAACGCGTCTCTGAAGCCAAACTTTTGTACACTTTATTTATTTTCAAAGCCTTTCCAGATGAAAAGTAAACACGTGTAATTCATCAGGCACACACCCTGGCAGCATTAAATTTAAGAACAGAAAAGGCTTTTGAGAACAGCAGCACATTTTGATACGCATTTCCACTCCGAAATTAGGCTGTGCTCGCTGCAAACGAAGTTTGGACAACAAACATCTGCTGCAGAACAATGTGTTGGACAACTCAAATAAACTTTAAAATGTTTGGTTTGGTTTTTTTTCTTTCTTTTGAAGTGAATGTGCTGGTAGCTTCCAGCCTCAGAAAAGCCTTTAACAAGCGGTTATTTTTCTTGGCTTCTGGATTTCAGACATCGGTTCGTGCTTCGCGATTCGGAGCAGCGCACACGCGTACCGCCCGCAGCAGCTCCCGGCCGGCCCGGTGCCCGCACGTCGAGGGCGGGCACCTTCCCTCATCCCCCTCACCGGCTCCCCGCGCCCCCGACCCCACCGCTCCGCTCGATAAATCCGCACCGCCGCAGCGACCCGACCTTCCCGGGGCCACCACCGCCTCGTCCGGGCCACTCCAAGAACATCCCCGACGTGCCCGCGGCGTGACCGTCCCGCTCGGGAAGCACTTACTCACGGGTCTCGG
>Ga0065711_1032178_pt1 | contig 27843 bp, 21 predicted proteins | sample Hoacrofraction12_FD_59098 | JGI IMG/M metagenome (GOLD analysis project Ga0065711, IMG submission 59098) | Hoatzin crop microbial communities from Cojedes, Venezuela - Epithelial fraction 12 v2 (version 2) | ecosystem: Host-associated > Birds > Digestive system > Esophagus > Crop | place...
CCGGCCGGCAGATCCCGCAGCCCCCCGCAGCCCGGCCGGCAGACCCCGCAGCCCCGCCGCAGTCCCCCGCAGCCCGGCGGGACGTCCCCGTGGGGCGTTTGCGGGGCCAGGGGGGCGGAATCCCCGCGCGGGGCTGCGGGCAGGGCCGGGGTGGCGGGGCTCTGCTGCGGGAGGTTACCTGGGCCGCCGGATCCCGCTGGGTTCGGAGCGCCGGGCAGCGCCTCGCCACGCTCCCTCCCAAGCAAAAAAAAACCCGAACCAAACCCAAAAAACAGGGGGAAAAAAAAAAAAAAAGAATCTCGCGCTGGAAACCTGTGCCCCTTTGTACCTTCCTTTCTTTGCTTTGGGTTAATGATGGTTTGTGATTATGAAACCCCACGAGGGATCAGCTCCAAGAGCGAATGGCATTACTTGAAGTCATGAGTTGGAAATACATACATGTGTATACATACACTGGTTTTTTCCCCTTGCAAATGAGGATTATAATAATACAAACCCATGCCTGTCTCACAAGGAGCTCCTGCCCGACTTTCTGCTAAAGCCGAGGAAGTGTTTGCGCTCTCACAGGTCTTGCAGAATTGGAGCCACAGGTCTTATAAAAAATTGCAGTGGCATTTGGCTGAACAACTCTTATTTTTAGCACGCTATTGTGAAAGTGGTTATATAACTTTCGGTGGATTTTTGAGGACAAAATTAACAGCTTGTAACAGGCTAAACCTCTTTTTTTCTCCGAAAGAGGAGACATAAACTGAATGAAAGCCCCACTGAGGAGAGCCGGGTGAACTTCAGCCTGACAAATGACCGCGGCGGAGATTCCCTGCGGAAAAGCCCCGGGTTAGGAATCCCACGGTCCTCCTGCAGATCGCGGGGCAGCAGGTGCGAGGCCAAGCACCGCCTGTGCAGAGCCCTAATTAGCAAGCTGGTTATCAGGCCACTTCAAGGCTGTTCCTTGCTAAACCAGGGAGAAATCAGCATCATGTCAGAGTCCCGTCTTCCCGCCGGTGCCAATGCGATAGCGATGCTGTGTTCCCTGAGGGGATTAGTTTGTTGCTTGAACTCCCAAGAAGTGCAAGCCGCCTGAAAGGTTTGCTTTGAATACCTGACGGCTTTTAATGCAGATGCTTCGCTTGCTAAACTTGGTGCGTAGTTCTCAGGCTGACCTTCCCTCATCTCTTTCCAAAAGTTGGGGAAGAATAACAATACCCTAAGATTGTCAAGAAAAGCCCTGAGAAAATAATTGAATAGAAGGAATGAACAGCAATCTGCTTATTACTGAGGGCCAGGATATGAGGGTTCTGTCTCAGTATTCAGGCTCCGAGCAAAAGACTTCTCTCTCACTTGTGTTGCGTGGTCCTCATGTACTGCCATCATCCGAGACGTGCGGTGAAGTCCTAAATTCTAAACATTCGTGTGTGATTACTGGGAAGCTGAAGAGAGCGGGCTGATTTGCTAAATCTCTGTTGCAGGATGAGTGAGAAACGTAGCAGGCGGAGTTTTGCCTTCTCGCGTCTCTTGGAGCCCGCTGCTTGTGCAGAGCTCTTGTGTGTGGGGAGGACGAGCATCTGGTAGCAGCGAGGTTTGCTCAGCCTTCCACTGCAGGGTGAGAAGTAAGTGAAAGGTGCATCAGTGAAAAGCATCAGCAAGGCCTCTAAAAGGGTGCCACAGAAATAAATGCCATTAACACTAGATTTTTGAGCTGATTGGTTTAGCTGACCTATTTGCTTTTTATTTGTCTGTCACATAGACTGTGGCGTCATGAAACATGATCTTCAATGTCGAAAAGAACAGAGGTATGAGAAGTTGAAAAATAAAATTTAGGAGATTTTTGATTCTTTCTATAGTATCAGGTGAGGGTAAAAATTAATACATGATTTACCAGCTAATCTATAAATCCTGTCCTTTGGAAAGTGCTTGGTTTCAGTCACCATTTGTCAATGCTTAAGAAAGTGTAAATCAAATAGATCCAGATCATCCTCTTCTGTAATAAATAGTTTAGTCCTGCTGCGGTTTTGCTTGATAAATTCGGTAACTGGTAAATTCCAACTGCTCTACACACACTACTACTAAATTCACATTGAAATAATTCTAACTCGAGCGTCAGAAACTGGTAAATTCCAATCTGGAATTGGTAATTTACCAGTTTCCAATGCTTGAGTTACAGTTATTTCAACGAGCGGTTCAAGTCACTGTGCAGATTTACTGACATCCGAAGAGTCTCTTCACGAAGAGCTGCACAATACGGTCTTTCACTTCAAGCTTGCAGATGCTCGTGGGTGTGGCTGTGCATTTATATTAGTGTTGTGCTTCATGTCAGGAGCGTAGTTTTGATGCCAGTCTTGCAGTTGTTCCCACTTACTGTCCATCTCCGTATACCTCATGGTGGGCCAGCTGGATTCCTTTAGGATGAATCTAAATGAGAAGATGTGCTTGAGTCATTGCTGGAAATTCCGACCGTGGGACCAGACCAGAGCTAGCCTGACGTAAAACCCTGTAAAATGCGTAAGAGTGTTGACAGAAAGTCTTCTGCTCTTAACTGTTTTGCTCTGTATGTCTGTTCCCGTTGGGCTGTGCTACCTGCTCACGTAGACCTGGTCCATTTGCGGCAGAGCAGGACTGACGCACCGAACAGTTTGAAGCCGACAGTCACCGTCTTTCCCAGGGGCGTGGGCTGGTCCCTGCTTCTCGCACCGCTGCCGGCCCGTGTGTTACCGGGAAGCTTCTTCTGGCTCAGCAGGAGAGCACAGCCCTGCAGCAAACTCTGGCTGCCCTGCATGGATATACACACACTGAGCTCCCTTCAGTTCTAAACACAGATGGCTAATTTTTTTTTTTTTAATAGTCTGGCGTGTGATAGCGGACTTTTTGAGTGGGGACTTTGGATAATGCAGCCTTGTGCTTGTCTGGTGAACGTGAACACAGGAGTTGCGTTTGGGAAAGGACAACTGGTGCTTCTTCACGGTTGTTTGCCTGTCGCTGGCTGTAGCCCTTCTGCGTATAAAGGTTCACGAGGCTGTGTTTATGTTCCTCATTGCATCTGGGAGTGGTGAGGAATGTTGGCCTGAAACTTAAAAACTGTCTTTTGGAAATGCAGCACTGTGTTTCGTGGGTGCAGCATCTTGGTTGACTACATTTCCCGTAACGCACCAGAAGTGTTGCTTTGGGCAATGATGGGACCATCTGCGGTGGCACTTCTGGGTCCCAGCACATGATGGGAAACATCCTCTGGCCCTGGGGTCAGGTTGCCCCAGGCGGGTGGGAATGTGCCATGCCCAGGGCGATGTTTAGAATCATCCACTTAAATACATGCCAAAACATTTTTTCTGCAGTTTTCAGTCTAAAGCTGAAAACTTTGCCGTTCTCTGTTGTTTGGTGATTTGGCTGACGTTCTGCACTTTCATGTTTTTCTTCAGTTTGCTTTTCGTGAAAATTATTTCAAATAAAAGGATGATTTTGTTAATTATAAACCATTATTTTTTGTATGAAAGCATTTCTAACTAGAAAATACATTATTGGAGCAATTAGGGATGAAATGCTTCTTAGTCAGTAACAGAACACGGTTGTTGTTGCTGCAGAAATTGGGCTTCTTACCAGCACTTGAGTTTTACACACATTTGCACAGGGATCATGATGGAAATCATAGGGTTGCATGTGTATAAACTAAATGATACAAAGCTCCTCCTTGTTCTGGATCACTGTGACTGCCCTGAGACTGCTTTTAGATCGCAGAAAATGTTGTTCTATTCGGAACAATAGGACTTGAAAAACAAGCGAGCTTTTCCTTCTCAGATGACTATTTCTGTTGCTAGAGGTTGTCTACTCCAAACTTTATTCCAATGCATAACTGCTCAGTGACATGTAGTATAGATTTTAACATGAGTTGTGTGGATTATAGATAAGTCACTTGAAACCATGCTATTTCTTATTCTGAGTGCATTAAGTCTTTTATTACCAGTTTTTGAAGAAGATTTTTGAAGCCTGTTTCAGGAAGGGAAGCAGACCATAAGAATCTGCCTTGCTCCAGGATGTTAAAACAGAGGGCAATCTGTCTTTCAATATCCAGCGTGATACAATCATGGCAACTGCATTTGTAACCTGTCTTTGTCAAAGAGGTGTCTTACAGCATCTACTTTTCACATCCTTTTTTTTTTTTTTCTTCTGGGCATAACTATGTTTATCTATGAGATTTTTAAATTATTTTCCTGTGATTGCCGTCTACATAGTATCTATAAGAGTGATAGTGACATATTTTATATTAGTCATAAAACTAAGGGGGATTTACTAAGGTCAATTTTCTGTCGAGTCTACACATATAGAATATATAATACGTATAGAATTAGTTGTACTGTAAACGTGTGTTATATATAGCAATATGCATGCTACTGTGTTTACGACAGTCTTCTTTATAGAAAGAACAAGGTAAATTTACCTCTCGTTCCAGACGGTTTTAAAGTCATTATTGTTTAGGAAGTGAGTATTTTAAGAAACCATGATGTGTAATGAAACGAAGGGGATATTAAAACTGTGATACATTCAAACACAAAAAGTCTCATAAAGAATTCATTTCTGCCTATTTTGTGTTAAGTAAGTGGGAGAAGTAAAGTGCAGTGGGAAAGGAAAATATAGTATTTACCCTCCAAATTTAATTTTGGAACCAGTTTTTATTGAGTGTGATGGGCAATGCACAAATACAACATCAGACTGGTGATTTAACAGCAATAAATCTTTAAAATTTGCTGAATTTTTAACTTCCCTTAAAACTTGGAAACAGCATTTGTACAACTCACGCAGAATGCGTTGTTGACCTTGTCTTGTACAAACACTTGCTGGAATTGGAAAACTGTCTTGAGCTGGTGCTACACCAGAAGGAGCTGCCGTTCTTCATTGGTGTGCAGCTTTGCTGAGGATTCCAGCCATGTCTAGTCTATCCTATTACTCTGCTTCAGTGCTATTCTGATAATGCTAAATAGCCTGATATTCCACAGTAGTGCTAACAAAAAACTAAACAGCACTGTAAAAATCCTGCATGACCATTTCTGGCATGAAACAGCAGTTTTCCCCTGGTGCAAATCTCAGACCAAACCTCGTTTCCAGTGAGGCCAAAACACTAGTTTGGCTTAGAGTTGAGCAGGATCCTGCCCATGAATCTGGCCAGTCTCCATCCAGATAACATCTGGAAAGTTGTCATTTAAAAATATGTGGGAGAGCTTGGGATAGGGGTGTAAATAGTAGGTCAGAGCTTCTATTCAAGATGAAAACATCTCAGCTCTCAGATGTCAGACATCCTTGCTCTAGGCATGTTTTTTTGTTATGATCCATCTATCGTTTGTCGGTTCCTGTTCCATCAACATAATTTGGAGCTCAGTCTCCTTTGCCAGTAACAAGAGGAGGTGGGCAGGCACAGAACGTGGAGAATATGTGAACATGTTGCGTGACTTAATGGATACATCCAGTAAAGTCTCCTAATAAAGAGCGAGATGGCTATCACTTGTATTTTGATTTAATTTGTTCTCTGGCTGACACCTTTTAGATTACTACACACATCGGCTTAATACTAAGTGTGTTTGTTGACTTTGGTCTATGTTCTTCATTAATGAAGCCCCTAGAAACTTTGCGTGATACTTCAGTGAGAATAGCTTTTGCCCAGATATTCTTAAGAGGGAATACTTACAAACTGAAACAAATTATAAGTACCTTGGATTCTGTGTAGGCAGGGAAAGATTGTTGATCTGCCTCTTTCATATTTCCATTTCTTGCTGAAGCTGGTCCCTAAGTAAAGTCAAAGTCATAGCCGAGAACTTGTGACTACTTAAGGATGTCTGAAGCTGAAGATTCAAATGTCACATAAACTGATTATTAGGAAAATCTATAGTTTTATTAAAAAATCACAGAAAACATGTAAATAGCACTTTTATACACTACTTGTTATATGTAATGACCCTTTTTTCCGTGGGAGCCCTGAAGCGAGACAAATGCACACAGTTGGAAACGAAGCTAATTTCTGCCATCTGAAACTGTCTTGCTTTCAGGTTCCCAAAGTTCCTTCAGTCACTCACAAGAAGTTATTCAACAGCTCAATCTAGGTTATTCTTTTTTTCTCTTTTTCTCTTTTTTTTTTAAACTGTAAGACAAATCCTACCTTTGTCTACCATAAATTCCTCCCAAATGAAGAGAAACTCTAAATACAAATTGTACCATAATAAATCCCATTTGGTTTTCTTTATTCGCTTTTTTTTTCAGTCGTCTGCACTTGATGTTCTTTCTTCCTGAAAGAGCACTGAAAAAGCTCCTTCACAAGCTGCGGTTCACGATTTTCTGAATTCTGCATCGAAAATGCCAGTTGCTTTATTCTTCAACTCAGGTAGACTGCTTCCAACTAGAAAAATATTTTTATGTTGGTGTTTCAATAGCTGACTTCAGAAGTGTGATACATGCAAACACTATTTTGAGTACCTATTAGAAATTGCCAATCTTCTCTTTACAAATATAGTCTTTTGTTTTTTTCGGTTTAAAATCTAATGTTTTATAAAACTTAAGTTTCTTTGGAAACAAGTTTATTGTGTCATTCCAAGTTGAGCCGAGTTCTTTTCTGGACATCTCTAAGGTTTCTTTAAAAGAAGGATATGATATTACAGGAAGAATGTTACTCTTGTTTGCCAGAGAGCTGTACTATGTTTACTATAATAGGATTAAAGGAAATTTGAAAGTCAATGCTAGCTCAGTGGGAAACTGATAAACACACGTTGTACTTGCAGGAACACTCTGCCCAGTAGTATTAGGAAATTTATCACTATTTATTTAGCAGTTCAGACTTTATCCGACAAACAGATTTGTTGTCCATTTAAAACTATGCCAGATGTTGAAAGGCTTAACAATATGGATGTGATTTGTGGAATGTGAACTATTATCCTGGCATAGCCGTCTCATGTGGCTTAGGAGTGGGACTCATACCATGGACTCTCAAAAGAAGGAATCTGTAGCTTATGGATCCTGTTGTTTTCCAAAGTCTGCGGTTTGATTCCTGGCACTTCTGGTTAGGTCAGCTATTATAGCCACAGTCATAAACAGTGATTTTCAAAATCTGAGCAAGCTAGACGAGGGTGTAGCTCCTTGGAAAAGTTATTCTGGAAGAGGCAAACCCAGCAATATCTCTGGATCCATATCTGGTATTGGCAGGCTCTACTGTTGAGAAGCAATGGCAATCAAGTCTTTTATTTACGAATGTTTGTTTATTTGTGCCTTGGCCAATGTTTCAACTAGAGAGTGTATTCTGGAGAAAGAAAAGGCCACAGGGACAACTTTCACGGCCCAAGTACATGGTAAGAGGTAATTTTTACATGGACACAAATGCTGCTTACAAATCAGTGAAACAGAATTAAGTAATTTTGCTGTGAAATGCATACAGGAAATTTTTTTTGAAATAGCGAGAAGAGAGGGGAATGCATAATCACAATACTATACCTAAGCTACTATTGCAAATGTTTTCATCACCTCCAAAATGGCAGAAATCTTGCAAGAGTGGGAAGCTACTCACTGTGCACTTCTGAACATCAGAAAAGGCCAAGGGACTGTTCCCACCATGTGTTGGGGATTAGTAGGAACTGCAGGAAGGAGTCACTGCTGGTTATGGAAGCTACTGCTATGAACTGTTCATGCTCTGTATGGTAATACAATTATTTGATAAAAAGACGGTTAGGGAAATTAGTTAATTTCTAAGATGCTCTCAGCTTTGAAATATCTTAGTAAAGTGCCGAAAAAGCAAGGACCATTTTTTTTATATGAAATTTATGAATTTGTATGCTGTCCATGAAGGCACCCTAAAGTACGTGTTTCTTCTCCTGTTCATGTAAGATGTGAACATGAGCTTCTAATCTACTTCGAGATATTCAAATGTGAAGAAATCTTCTTTATCCTGTTCAACACACTTGTGCTGAGGAGGAATAATCTCATTTCTCCAGCAATCCTCTCCTGTCATAATGGTCTTTAAAGATCTGTGAAATCACTGGAAATGATGTTTCCCACCCAGCTGAGTTACCCTTTGATTATGGTCCATGCCTCTCTGTTGCAACCATGGCCATGGTACAGTCCAGCGTGCTCTGGAGTCTCTGAGACTGCCAGCAACGATGGGAATTTTCACTGCGGTTTTAGCTGGTCCATTCGGACAGTGGAACTGCAAACATGTGGGTGAGCAGTCCATACTGAGGGATTTCTGTCTCGAGGGAGACCATTGTGTATCTAACTCCACTGGCAGTCCAGGCTTCAGGTCATGGTGGAGCTGAGTTCTTCTGCAGGTCTGTCCTGGGCAACTTCACCTGCAGATTGAAGAAATCTCTATCTTACTTTATCAACAATTAAAACAAGATGTTGCCTAGTTGAACTCTTCTGCTTAGCTTCATCCACGTGGATAGGCTGCAATCAGAGTGCTTGCAGTTTGCTCCATTATATACAAATTGTAACTCAGGGCTGCGGCAAGTTGCCAGTTCATCTCCCCACTCGGACGCCAGCTTCATTTACTCATATAAATAACTGGGTAGCAGTCAAACGTGATTGACTTAAGCTGTTACTTCTTTTGAATGTGTAAAATATAGGAGGCCTGAGGTGCTAATGCTGTGCTTGTTGGGTTTTTTTTCCCCACAGTGAAATTTAGGTGTATTTGTTGAGAATATTGAAATGTTTTTTTCATTGTATGTATCATAGGTTTAGATTTATCTTTACTGTTTCCAGGACAATACAAAACTAGTTGTTTTTTATTGTTGTATTAGAATATGCATGGTTAGAGTTATGTTAATTAAAGAGCGGTTCAGTTTCTCAATAAGTGTAATTTAAGATACTGTGGTCATGAAGTGCTCGATTTTTTTTCCTCTCCAAGGTATTTATTTTTCCTTTAAAAACATTTGAAAACTGGCTTATTTTACCATGATTAAGACTGATGCCGTAATTTGAGCATCAGACGCACGATAACATTTGAACTTCTAGATGCATGATATGAACTGCTAAAATATATAGCAGTTAGTCAGAGAGCCATGCTGGTGGAATTTTTGGGGTGAGAGTCATGCTTCAGTTTTGCTTTTAAGTAAGTACTGTCTTCTTGCTAATTGTAAACTATTCCTAAAGCTTCTGTCATGGCCTTCTGCTTTCATCGCATGACCGGTTTTTCTGAGGTGGCAGAATCTAATAGTCCCTTGAAGGTGTTACCAGTCCACTGAGTATTCCTGCTTTGTTACACTGCCTGTGGCTATGCCTGTGGTGTCACTTTAGCTGGGCCTAGGTCTAAACTTGCGTTGAAGGGGTTGTCCTGCTCTTGGCTCTGCTGCTGGCCTCTAGGTTGTGTCTTAATTCTGCTACAGACTTTCTTTGTGACACCTGGCATGTCTAAAATGGTACACAAAACATCTGTGGGAAGCTGGCTCAGAAATTGTGCTGTAAGTTGACAGAAGTGTTCAAAACACTGTGTGTCCTCTAGCTGACAATGTTCTTAGGTGCAGACTCCTTGCATGGTGTCTTGAAAACCTTGTTAGTGCTGGGTGGCCTTGGTAGCCTAGATAGACGGGCTCAGTTGCTACGTGTGGAAGATCTTTGAATAAGGTTGTTATTTAAGAGACAGCCTGAAGACCAGCATTCCTAAATTTTCTGAATGATGACATGGGCTAATAAGGGTGATGAGGCACTGGCACAGGTTGCCCAGAGAGGCTGTGTATGTCCCATCACTGGCAGCATTCAAGGCCGGGTTGGAGGGGGCTTTGAGCAACCTGGTCTAGTGGAAGGTGTCCCTGCCCATGGCAGGAGGGCTGGCCTGGATGATCTTTAAAGGTCCCTTCCGACCAAAACCATTCTGTAATTCTGTGACTGTGTAATGCTGCCATTATTTGAACAGAACCTTATGGGTCACTTTACAGGTTGTAAAAACTGTTACTGTCATTGAACAGTTTTATTAAAAAGACATATTAAAGGCTGAAATGCTTGCATTAGAAACTGCTTATTACAGTGTGATATACGTGTATGTAAGCAATATGAATAGTACATAAAAGAGGTAGCCATGACCTTACGTGTAGCTGCAAAAAAAATTGATGTTTTGCTTTACTGCAAAGCCTATGAGGATATGAATTCTAATGCAGATTTACACACACTGGATTAAATTAATTCCTGCATAGAGGAGTAGAACACCATTTTACTTCAAGACAATGCAAAAATGCTTTTATACTTTAAAAAAAAATTCACTGTTAACCATGCCTTCTATATAGTGGGAATTTATGTCCACTGTGTATTGCTCTGCTGTCTTCATTATTTAACATTTCTAACCTGGGACATCCAAAGCTTTCGTTTATGGTTTACACAAGGTCATCCAAAGCTGTAAATACATTTTTACTGTAGTCAACGAAAGAGACAACAACAGCTAATTGCCCTTCAGTTTTCTCTTTTGAAGCGGTGTATCTGATCCCGTGTAAAGTAAGGAAGAGAGGATTTGCTTCTGATGAAGTGAATTATTCCATACATAGATTGTTCTGGAACATTTCAGTAACACTTTTACCTCTATATTATTTTGGGGGTAGTTCTGAGTTAATGTCGTATTTAAATGGTAACTTTCAAAACAGCTATGTAAATACTTAGATTTTTTGATAAAACTCATATAATTTAATTCCGGAATTATTCCATCAGTTTTTCTGATTTGCATATATTATAAAATTCAGAATTAATTTCAAATTTGAGTGAAACTAGCCTAGGTACTTTGAGATATGGAGCTACCCTATCAAAGATATGTCCACTAAAGACTTGACATTAACACTTCTGAACTTCATTCTTTAAGAGTCACCTTATTTATAGCAAGATAAATGCACTTTCAGCTCTAACAGCACAGAGTGGCAAAAACATTCTTTGGATAGCCTAAGTAATCTAAAATACATCTTATCTGGGAAACCTCAGAGGATGTATTTATTCAAGAAGTTAGGAAAATTTAAGGGCTGTATACTTACAGCCTGGGTTTCAGGATATACAACTGCTGCTTGTAGATTTTAGGAGGACTCTTAATTTCTTTTTAATTAAATAGAATGTTTTAAACATCATAAGCTATGTTTTCACAGAGTTTATAGGGCAGATATCATGCCATGCTAGAAATATATATGAGAACTTGAAAAGTATATTCAAGAAGAAAATCCAAACAAATTAATGCTTTTATGTAACTGGAAAAAAGAAAATAGTGACAGAAGTGAAAAGCGAGGTAAGCTTGTTTGTGGTCTGTCAGATGTAACTACAAGTTAAATTCCAAACTGTTTATGGCTTTTTTTTTTGTGGGGGTGGTGTTCGACAAGTGTTTCAGTTTTTTTAACCACCTTTAGGATTTTTTTTATTCATTATAAACTATTCCACTCATTCACTGGCCGTTTTAAATATTTTAAATTGAAAGTTGACAAATGCCCTAAGAAATACTTAAAAAGTGCATCTTTACTGTATGATATCTGGCTGTAAACTAACAATCTCTTAGGATATAATCCTTTTCTGGAGTTTATACATGCAACTTGCTGTTGTTAAGGCTTTTCATCAGGAAGTCAAATGGGATCTACTCCTCTGTAGGCTTCTGTGGCTAACGTGTGAGGGAACTCACATCTAACTGCTAGCAGATTTTATGTCGTGTAACCTTTGCAAGTATTCATTGCATGTTAACTCTTGACAGATAAAATTACTTATTCACTATTGACTTATCTTTGAGGGATGATTTACTTTGTCACTATTGAGTCATCTTCATGCTATGTTGAGACAGCAGTCTCTCTCCAAATCATCAAAAGGGAGAAAGACAAATGTTGGCGTGTTTTTGTATCTGCTCTTAAGACAGCAATTGCTGGTGCCTGCGAAGAGGAGGGTTGTACATTTGTAGCTTTTACTTGCTCCTGTTCGTTGGGCTGCTCTCCAGGACATGCTGGGGCTATGGAGAGAGAAAGGTGAAGTATTTAGCCATTTTTTCTTTCGCTGTTTTTGCTCATAGGATCATGTTATTTTGCCCCACGAAAAAAAAAATCATGAATCAAGAACCACTGTGACATTGCCACTCTGTCTGGGTCACCTTCTCATATCAGCTTACCCTTTACTTAAAATATGCCTGTTAGCCCAACCTTGCATATATGTATGTATATATATATATGAGTTGTAACAAAACCTTGATACATGCATATATTAATGAAAGGAGCCTTTTTTTTTTTATTCTAGAAATTTCAGCATGATCTCTGAGTAACTTAGGAAGAATCTAAATGTGTCTGGCCCCTTTGGCACTGTTTAGATATATGGAGGGTAAAAGTAGCCTTTGCCTTCTTTCCTTCCACTTATTGTCACTATGCAGAAGACTGGCCTATTGTGAAGGTCAGATGAATGCTACAAATAACAGTGTCTAGAATTCTAGTTTGGGAACAGGGAGCCACAAACTTTTTTTCATGTTCGGCAGTTCACCTTAAATCTGTATCTTAGAGTGCCTGGACTTTCCTTTGCTCAGCATTGCAAAGATTAAGGATTTTACCGGGTCCTTGCTCAGTATGTGAAGCTGTGAAGCTAGATTAAGCTGGCAGTCTGCACTTGATAAGCCTTGCAGAGGAGCAGGAGAGTAATAGCTAAGGTAACCTGTTTTGTAGTGACCTGCCTAGGTGGCTTCCAAACGAATTGAAGTGCTCTGTGAACTGAGCTGCAAAGTGTTATGGAAGTGCAAACTCTGATTTCCCAAAGCACCTGCTTTTGAATGTTTAACTGAGCAACCTAAATAATGCAGTAGAAGCATCAGCGTAAGGACTACTGAAGAACTTTAAAATTAGGTGACTCGCATCAGGAATTCCCATAGGTGAGGCAGACACTTGCATTCTTTGTGCTGTCATTAGGGAGAGTTTGGGGATTAGGCTTACGTTGCACAGAAGTCAGTGTACCGAGGTGGGGAATTATTAAACTTCATATAATACTGAAGAAATGAGTGTTTCCAAAACCCTGCCTCTTGTGAGTGGAGGCTCCCACAGAAGTGCTGGGGAAAAAAGGTGGAAGAAAGATTGAGAAATGCTGCAAAATCCTTCGTAATGTTCCCATCTTCAGATGTATCTGCTGAGATTTTCCCTCTGTAATGAAAAAGGTCCAGCTGAAGGCTGGGGAGGGTCACTATGAGGGCTGAATCCATAGGTTAAATTACACTCTGGAACTAAAGGTGATAAAATCCTCAGAGCTATAAGAAGATGTAATTAGATCCAAAGTACAGCTAGACACATTTTACCCCCTCCCCTCCACTGTCAAACCCTTACGCAGGGAATGGCCCCTGGTGCCAGTGGCCAGAATGTCACAGTTCAGAGCTGGTGAGACTTTCAGGGGCCACTGGGATTTCCCAGATCCTTTTGAGGATCACTGAACATAATTTTACTTCAGGATGAGAAAGCCCTGTATAACAATCATTTTTCCAAGTCCAAAGTTCAGCTGGGAGCTGTGCACAGAAAGCAACACAGATACTGAATTCTTCATTGATACTGTATTAACGTTGCATGAGGAGAGATTAGGATCAGCCCTTCTTTGCTGAAACGATTTGCCTGGTACAGCCAACTGGCAGAAACAAGGTCCTTCCAGCCAGGAAACTGTACCAAACAAGACACTCATGTTCTGAAGCCTGCAGTTAATACATACATTGTGGGAAAGTCAGCATTAGCTTCAGAAAAATAGTTATTTGTCACCAATGCCGAAACTGAAGTTAATGACTTCAGAAAGTCCAGCATCTGTGGAGTAAACCTTAATCAGCTCTTAATTTGGTTCCAGCCAAGAGTGTAAATCCATGGGATATGGGAGGACTCTAATTACAGTTTCATATTTCTTGCGTTAGAATATATGGCAGTCATGCAATGAAGAAGTCCTCGTTTCTTTACATGTTTCCCTCCTCAAAAGTTGTGTTATAGCTCTTTCTCCCTCTTCCCTCACCTCACTATTTTACACACAATGATCTTCCTTGAAGTTCTTCCTAGATCCCAATACCTAAGGTTGTGAAAAAAGATGAGTAGGAGCTACTTGACTGTGGAGTGTTGATATTTAATTATTGTAGGCTCAAACTTCTTAGAAAGGCATGGAATGGGCGACTGAACCATGCCTGGGTGTCACATGTGAGCCTGCCGGGCAGCTCTGCTAAATCACAAAACCAAGGCAGTAACAGAAGCAGAAAAGCTGAGGTTGCTGCTGTCCCCTATAACAGGGCTTCCAGACTTTTGCCGGCTTGTACATCTTTAAAAAGAGAGAAGTTGTTCAGTCCTGCAAGCACTTTTGGGGGGGGCATACCTTTTTAACCAGAGTCTATAAAACCTGGTCAGATACTGGTGCTCTTGTACATCCAAGGACTCCTGTAGCCTAGATTAGGACTAACTAGTCTAGATTTATTTAGTGTGTTACACTGGATAGAAAACAGATGTTTGTGGAATTTTCTGTCCCCTCGTCCTTTTCCCCCTTTGTAGTCAGATTAAGTTTAATTAATTAAAAGTACAATACAAATACGATTTAAAATATGAAAAAATAAGTAAGGAAGAAACATGATACTAATAGGAAATGAAAAATTATTTGTATTGGAATTACAAGATATTCCAAGAACATAAATGTTAATCTATTGTGTTAAATTACTTCTTGGTAAACATTTTTTTTGTGTGTGTTTTTTTTTTTTATCTGTCAGCTGTCACAATAATTCATCTATAAGCATTTGCTGATTACTTCAGACTGACCAAGTATTTAATGGCAATACTTTTTTTGTCCACCTGAACTGTGTGAAATATCAGTGGGTCTACCTGAAGACAGATCCTTGCCTGGTTGAAATGGCTGTGTACTTTAAACCTCAAGGACTCTGTATTGATACTCCCATGGAGTAAAATTACTGGCTCCGTTAAAGTAAATTTTTTTTTTTTAATTGACTCTAATGAAGTCAGTATTTACCAGATAAATCCTCCATAATAATTCTAAATACATATTTGCAGAGAATCCTTCCTTCCTCCATATTTTTTTTCCCTGATCTTACTGGCCACAGTGAGAACGTGTGGGGGGCTTCTCGCTGGTAGAAAACATTGCAGTATTGCCTGCTGCATGAAGCCTTGCAGCTTCTTCTCATCCTCTGCTGTACCAGTCTGCTTCAGGATTCTGTCTTGTATTAAACTTCCCTTCTGCTTCAATCCTACAGTAATTCCCTGGCAATGAGTGACGTACTTTTTATTAGAATATGAACACATGTATATCCACGTGATCATTGCTTTGCATTGGGTTACAAGAGAGTATAAATGTAACATGGGTTTAAAAAACATACCAGAGCAACTGGCTTCTTTCAGGAGTAGCAGTACTAGGAGGAATTGTATAATGGTTACTAAATAACAGTAAATAAATAATAATAAGGCTGAATCACAGTAAACAAATAACCAGTATTGGTGTTGTAAGTTGCTCTTAGGTGAATGACTCTTTCCTGGCTTTTAGGAAACCACACGCTGCAATATCACCCCACCTCTTGAAGGTAATCAGAAGTGTTAGACCATATCTAGGTGGGGGAGCAGTTCCTCTCAGGGAAAACATTGAGGAGATGCCTTTACTCTGTAGGATGATTTCAGAGAATTAGCAACAGTAGGTGAATCAAATTTCAAAACTGATCTCAATTTTGGGAGGATAAAGACAGCAGATGGGAAGCTGGAATTTGATTCCAGTGTGTGTTCGGTTTCTGTCTGAGGGCAGTTTCGTTTATTTGTTGGGCTTGGTGGGAAAGAGAGGGTTGCAGAGCAGATACATCTTCACTAGGTATTGCTGTGCTGGTAGGACAAATACCATGGCTTTACAATGACAGCTGTTGACAAACTGTTCCACACCTGCTAATTAGAGGTGTTACGAATAGAGAGAAGTCTGGGTGTTTGCTGTCACGAGGACAATACAGATGTTTTGGTCTGTGCAAACCTCCGCGGTTTGCCTCAGACCTTCGAGGACGTGGGGGGGGCAGGGGGGCCTGTCATGCTTGCGCTGAGGCCTCTGGATCAGAAGCTGCTCAGCTGCCCCATTCAGTTGCTGGTGGTGGACTTTGGCTGCTCCGTCAGCCAGTGCAGCAGTGCCGTTGCCCTGCTTCTAGTTCAGCGTGTCTGTCGCTCTGGCTCCAAAAGGACCAGGAGCAAAAAGTCTGATATGGCACAATGCTGGCACGACATCCTCTACCCACTCTGCCAATGGAGCAGCTTTGACTTCTCTGCCTTGAAATCAGTCCTCAAAGATGGTTTAAAACTGTGCCCAAATTAGCCTTGTGTGGAAAATGGTGTGCGTGTATTTTTTATGGCTATTTAAATATGCTTTAGGAACATATCTTATTTTTCTAACAATTTCTAAATGACATTCATCTTCCTCAACAAATAAACTAGGAATGTTTCCTCTAAATAACTTAATTTTTTGAAAACCTAAGGCATTCTGCAGAATCCTGGGTCTTGGCCTCTTTTGCCAACAGAGGAGCGTGAAACGAATGTTACATATTCTGCCTACAGCAAAAGAAATCAAACGGAGTCTTTAATTATGAAAGAATCTGATAGTATCTGCATTATAAACCTGGTAGGTTCACAATTAGCAGGTTGCAGTGTGTTAAACATAATGCTGGCTTTGAGCAGTGGTTTAGTGACCCCCGTAACAAATGTACCTTAAGCTGTACTGCAGAAAGAATGATGATGTCTTGCTGTGATAGCTGGTATGAAACACAGAAGTCTAGAAAAATGAGGAGATGACACAAAACTAGGCAAAAATCTATTAAAAAGATGGTTCTTTGAAGCATAATAATTGTGCTATATAATATTTATATCTGTCTGTTTATTTACTTAAAAGGGAATTAAAGGGACTATGAGAAGTCATCTGGCTCATCTCCTGCTTGTTACAATCCATTTTACCTAACATAATTCCTGGCAAATGTGACTATTTCTTTTTCCTTTTGTGTTACTTTCTCCTCAGTAATCCTGATGATGAGTCTACAAACTTAGACAAATCAATTCCAATGCTTCACTATCTGTATCATGGTGCTTGTTAATAGGAATATTATTTGAAATGTTATTTGCTAAGATTATTGCATTTGCATCCATGAATAATAAAGACATAGTTTCACTCTTTGCAATAGACTTTGATGCATTTGAAAGCTATTAATATAATTCCTCTGACCTTTGCTTCTTTGTTGCTTCTTTGTATTAAAAATCCCCAATTTCTGCAATCCTGCTACATCAAGTTGCAGTTTCTGTATATATATGTTCTTGTTTTTCTTCTTTGCCTCCACTCTGGAAATCTTCATGGCTTTCCTGAAGCATGGTGCCCAGAGCTGGCACATAACCTACTACTTTCCATTCTGTAGTTGTGCAGCCACATTTGCAAATTCAAAACCAGCCTTGATTTGTCCTTCATGTCCTCAGCATGCCATCAACAAAGTGTGGTGGGCACAGATCTGATGGGAGGGGTGTTGAGATTTGCATACAAATTGGGTTAGCTTCTGCTTTTGCATTTTTTTATGAAGAGTCTCGTCCTGCTGTGGGACATGTTGGGACAGACGGGTTACTGTGATGATCATCGCGAGAGACATCAGTGCACACAGGAACAATATGCGGGGGGTGTGTGGAAATTGCCTCAACAAAAAGCTGCAACAGGCTGTCAGTGAAGTACAGAGCCTAAGGCTTCCTTTAAGATGAATAAATATTACTTGAGGCAGTTGATTAAAAATAAGAGCTACACATTTGGGATGGCAGACAGCTGTCTCTGTTTGAATGCCATCTGATCCAAACTGCAAACTTACCCAACCTTCATATACAAAAACCCCAAAGCCTTGGAGGAAGAAACCTTTGAAATTACAAGGCAAGATGCTCGAAAGTCAGACTGTAGGATGCAGCAGTTAGGCTACATTTTCACGCTTCTTTTTCCATCCTCAATATTTAGTTTTGCACTGCAGTTGCAGATCACATTTTCAAGTTAAGATAAAAGACCCTTTTTTTAAGTACCCCATATTCATTGAGGCCTGGAGATAAATGGTGCACACCTCTTTTGGAAATCTAGTCGTAAGCGAGCGCTGTAAAGTTTAAGACACTTGCAGAAACCAGTGCGTGTTTGACTGCCCCAGATCTCTCAGCTGGCTTCCAGCGGCGCTGTGGAGGAGTACGCGTCTCCCATGGTGTCTGCTTCTGATGTGCCCGCCGACACAAACATCTTGGATGCCCTTGGGCATCTGAAAGGGTACTACTCATCACATTCTGTTATTATTAGTATTTTATTTCCGCTTACTGCTGTGGTACAGACTGTAGTCCTAACACATTTAGATGGATTGACCATGCATCTCACATAGGAAGCAAAAGCATGCAGTCCTGTCAGTCAACGCCGCCTTTATCACCCACACCCTTCCAGTCCCATTCGCGTCCTCCGCCCTGAAACAGGTAGGATGGGTGCCGGCGTTCCCAGGCCCCGCTTTGGAAGGAGTGTCAGGGTGTGGCTTTGCCGCTGGCTGGGGGCGGGCAGCTGGACGGACAGACGGCAAAACACCGTTCCGGCTGGATCAGCCAACTCCGCAACCGTGTGGCTGCATGGCTGCGAGTGCTGGCGCGGCGTCGCCGAGGACTGCGTGTCCGTGTGCATGTCCGTGTGCGTGTCGGCATGCGTGTCCCTGCTTGCGTGCTGGGCGGGGGAGAGGCGGTGCTGGTGGGGGCCGGGAGCGGGGGGACTGTGGCTTTAAATGGGTCAAACTGCACCTGGGCTGGGTGAGGGCAGGAGATGATTTAAGCTGTATCTCAGAGGGGCATGGGCTGCCTCAGAAATACATCCAGCTGACATTAATTGCTGTTTTCGTGGTTTCTCAAGGTCAGATACAGGGTTTTTTCTGTGCCATTGCTTTACCTGAAAGTGGAATTGCACTCTTCTACAGTGAGTATATATAACTGGAATATATATTTGCACCCACGTCCTGCAGAACGTAAAATTGAGAGAAAAAGGCATAGATTTTAATTCTTTTGGCCTGTGATTATTTTCATTTGGATTCAAAAACCTACAATGAATGATCTTCTTAATGTGTCAGGGAAGATGATAAAATTCATGGAGCTTAAATCAGGACCTCACCCTCCACATCACAAAGCCTAATCACAGCAAAATGATGTTAGGTATGGTATTATAATTCCCTTTAGGTCCAGGAATTTTATGTTTATTCCCTACCTAATAACCTAGCTTTAACAGAAAGTATTGGCAATGCCTCCTTATGCTTTCCACTGTCCCACTGCCCTTTCCTGCAGTTTTTAGTTTTGTTTTTTTCTGCAGTGTGGGGAGTATGAGTGGAATTATCTCCAGTTTATGGGGGTACTGAAACTCTAAGCTTACGTTCATAAATGGGGAAGATCTTGTTGCTAAGCAGGTTATGAGAAAGAGAAGTAGTGTGCCCCATTGGCTAGATTTTTGCATGACTAGTAGTAATGCTGTTCCTTTTCCATTCAGTTGTGTTGGTTGGGTGTATGTGAAACACACGTGACAAAGCAGGGCGGTTGGGGAGCTGCTGAGCTCCCAGCGTGGTCTCCTGTGTGAATGGCAGCACATGGCATTGCCACCCACCCAGGCACGCATCTGGGCGCCCTGCACAGGCACTGGTGTATAAACCCCAAAGTGGTGTTGCAGTCTGGAACGACACTGGAGGCTTTGTAGGTGTGGGAACTGGAGGTTTTGGGATTGCTCACATCAAGTGACATGTATATCCCTGTCACCTATTTCTAAAGTGTCTCTAAGCCTCATCACTGGTTTCTGTTAGATGCTTTGCCATGGATTTTGCAAGCAGCTTTAAACAAATAAGTTTTTTTTTTTTGCGGAGGGTGGAGAACAGTCGTAGAGAGGACCTTGTTAAAACCGTAGTATCTAGATGTCTTCTGTACAGTTCTGCTATAAATCCACTCAGTAACTTGCTTTCTTAGGTCTGTTTCTGTTAATTCAAATGTGCCTCTCTTGCTTCCTTTTCTGTTCAAGTCTGCAGTACCATTGCATATTCTGCTTAAAGCAGACAGTTTAATGATTTAATTCTTACTCCCTTTTTTTTTTCTTTTTAGATAAGCTGAAGAGTCCTCCCCTTCAGCCTTATGCCAAATACGTAGATATGAAATTGTGCACTTGCTCAGATGTAGCCTTTTATCATTCACGTTGTAAAACAAGAGTTTCATTTTGGGGCAGGAAGGAAGGAAAAAACCCCACAAATGTGCCCTGTGTTTTTAATGAGCAGAGTTTTGCCAAGTGGCAATTAGTATTCTTCAGTCTCTGGGCTAATTAGGAGCTTCTTAGGGTCCTCTAAGAAAAATGGTTATTGCCAAGTTAGCAGATTTTCAGACAGGTGAGATACTTTCAGCTTGATCTTTGCTAAGTGCATTTTTGATAGTGTTGTCCCTAATTACTATTCCACTTCTCTTTGGCCATCTGACATTATCCATGTTCTTATGCTTCCCAAATCACTGGTCTGATCTGTATGGAGCTTCTCTACAATTTTGTGCTGGAGAAAAATTACGGAAGCTGAAATAATCACTCAAACGAGGAGATGTTGTTCTGAAACTAAGTAAGGGAAGAAAGGAAATGTAGTCTTGTTTTGCTAAGTCAAATTCTTTATGGAGCCTGCTTTCAAAGTACAAGCATAAAAAATCCCATGGGGCTGTGGTTATCCTTGACCCATCAAGGACCATCACGCCACACGAATTGTGGTGGCTGACCCCAGCCGTTCAGAGTTGAAACTTTTTTCGTCTCTCCACACAGTGGGAATGGAAGTTTTCAGGTGAAGTGTTGATCAGAACTCTTTTGTGAAAGTTGCTTTTCCACAGGAAGAGAGATCAGCATCTTCAGACTGAAAACACCTGAAGGTCCTAGTTCAATTTATGTGTATTTTTTAGGGCTTTCCCATTACTTAGACAAAAAGGTGTTTCATGTTAACTCTGTGAAGTGACTTCTTGGCATTTGAGGGTTTAATAATTTTACACTATAAGTATCTTAAAACCAATTTTTGCTCACTTCACCTCCTTCTTTAAGAGGAAAATAGGGAAGAATTGAGAATCTAATAGTTCAGCGGATCTGAAGTGAAAATGTAGGCCAACGGTCAGGATTTAATTTTTCCTCCAATTTGGAGATGAGGCTTTCAATATGTCTGGTTCTCATAGTGTCAGAAAATATTTTCCGTCTCACCTTATTTGAGATTCTAGCCCTCTTCATCCCATATTCCACATAACTTCTTTAAAAAGTCTACCGTTTAGCCAAGACATAGGTAAAAGTCTAGAAGGAGCCATGTTCATGAGTATGTAATGTTGTTTCTACCTGTGGTCTAAATCACCCATAAATGGGTATGTGAGTTGTGTGTATGATCATTCACTAGGAACCAGAGCAAAGCTATGGATCAGAGCATTTTCCTTGGGGTGATCTTACTTGGTCTAATCAACTACAGTGGGACTTAGCAAGTGGAGCAGATGGCATTCGTTTGGTGAGCCAACTGAATGGTTTATAGGGTGACATATACAAGTTTAAACTATTTGTAACAGTTCTCCTAGCACCAACGCAAAGCGATGTTGATGCTAGGAGAACCACTATAAGTAGTTTGCCAAACTCTTCTGCTGATCAACCTCCCTTGCTGCTTCAGGAAGCATTATATATATATATATATATATATAAAAGTGCTTGCTATATATATAAAGCATTTTATATATATATGTATAAAAGTGCTTGAAACAGCACTAAGTGGCAAGATGAGTAAAATGCTGTAAACTGTAATGCACAGCATGTTCTCTGACTACTTTGTAATATGAGAAAAAAAACCCCAAACCCTGAATGCGCAAGCTCGCTGACCACTCATTCCTCCTCACACAATCGATCTTGCATTTACTGGTCACATACGGAAATGTTAGCTAGCATCTAACGTCATAGTCATGTCAAAAGGGAAGCTGCCTCGGCCACTTCACTTGAACAATTCATTACTCTCAATCATAGCAAGCAATGACATGAGATGGAGTCTCCGTATCTTTCTCTTTCTGTGTAATAACGTGAGGTCATCAAAGATTACCAGAAGTGTCATCTCTCTCCTCTAGATTCAGGGAAACGCTGCCTAAGGTAGAGCTGGGGAAGAGGCCTTGAATAGACCCAGAAGAAAAATGAAGTTTGCCATCTCACACTAAAATTTATAGCTAGATAAGGCTAACTCTTTCTGAGGTATCTCCCTGACCTTTCTGAGAATAGCTTTCTGAAAGAGCCAAACAGAAGAACCTTTAGATATCCTGTTACTTATTGTCTGCTTCTACTGAGCTTGAAAGCGTGAGTAATGGAAAAATATTCAAACCTTAACTGTGATGACATAGTATGAATGGCTTATGGCCAATCACTGTAAAAAAAGGTCACATTAAGTTAATAAAGAGCCTCTAGGTGCTGTTTGTCTTCTGCTTGTGTTTATGTAAAGAGGTATCTATAAGCCAAAAAAAAATCCCTGGGCCAGTAAGTCCAAAAGTTGAAATCCTTCCACTCTTTGATGCTGCAAAATGATAAATGCATCTGAGGTTACAAGGCTAGAAATAGAACCTGAAATTGCCTATAGAAGGGGAGCTCTGGCACTTTTCTGTGGGTTTATGAGCAGAAGAGGTTGGTCATTGTCTCTGTAGGCTTCCTCCCTTCTTCTTGTGTAGTAAGGGAAGAACTTCCCTGCTGTTATTAAGAAGCATGTGGACTCATTCCACCACACAGCGCACCTGTATGATATGTGATTCCTTGTCACTTTTCTTTCTGGGTACTAAAACTGGATCTGCCCACCTGACTCAGAAGGCTGAACTTTCAAATCCAAGTCGGTTCATCTGTTTATCGCGCACACTCCATTTCCCAAGTCCCTGAAGGTCTCACCTTCCAGATAGCTCCCATACTAGCTTTGCCTCTGATTTACTAGCCCAGTGGCAAACTACTGAATCTCCTTTCGTTCTGTTGCGGGAATCTGAAGAAACTGGCTGGTGTGTGGTTTTAATTACATATTTCTTCAGCCCTCTGAGGATGTCAGGAGCTGTGAACAGTAAATGCCAAGTGATTGCCAGGAGGAAAGCTGCTGACTGCAGTGCGTCGCAGACAGAACCCTTCTGTGTAACTGCCACTGCCTTGCCATGCACATACCAGCGATATCTGATTTTGATTATGGTCTCTTCTCTGATGATAGTGCTGTCTCGGGTTCTCCTGGAGACAAAGTCTTGGTCAAATGAAAACATAAGCAATGGTGTAGTCAAGGACAAAGTCAGTCTCCCCCGGATTCCTCTCTATTGACTCTTCTTTCTTCCTCATTTGGAGTGAACTGAAAGGCTAACGATCCTCCTTTAAATGAGCATAACTTTCTGTATTATGTTAGTCTAGACAAAGGAAATCAAATTAATTAGCAGAAAGACTGCAAATGTGCTGTGTAGGAGGACCTGTCATTAAAGTACCTCATCCAGGCTCCTGTGGCTTGGTGTGTATTCAGAACGATAGCTCTGGTCTTCCTCTCGTCAGAAGAGAAATAGAATAATACTAGGCTTCTATTAGAGACAGAACTATAATTCAGTCATGGGCAAGGAGAGGGGGAGGTGAGTAGGAAGACGGCTGCTCTGCAAAGCCTAAGTCATAAAACATAAAATCCCAGTTTATGCATGGCAACAGATCCTTCTGTGGCTGAATTACAGCCTTCATACTCAATAATGGGCCAAGTCTGTAAACCAGAACACAGACAGAACAAATATTTACATTCTTCGGGCAATGACGAAGGGAGAATCACTGAGCAGAGCATGAATCAAAGCCACAAGAACATAGATGTGGGACAGCCACGTGTTGCCATCAGTGTGAAGTGGGAGGGATGGAGCAAGTTTCCAGTATTTGGATGTGAAATATCCTGTAGTGCAGGTCATCCTGCAGCATTTCACTGAAAATTCATCTTTTAAGTGACACACACTGCCAATAACTGTGAGTAAACTGTAGTTTGTCCGTTCATTCTGTGTACTGTACATTTTCCAGTATATCTAGAAAGTGATATTGAAATGTTTAGGTATTTAGCAATGTTTGTGTTGATATTGCATATCTAATTGCAATTTTATTTGTATTCCTGACTTTATAGCACCTCATAAGTTCTGTACTTTTGACAGCTGTTGAGCATCAGCTGCTGTGATTTATTTTGGTCCAGCTGACAGCTATGACAGTCATAAACATTACTGTCAATTTGGAAATATCAATAGAGATGTAGTGAAATAAATAAAAAATCCTTTTGTTATCTTACAAAACAGCTTGAAAATGAGGGTCAGACTAGTTCCAAACTGAAGAACTTGCATTGAGACATCGATTGATGCGTGTACTAGGGTAGCCAAGAAGCCATAGAAATGAAGGTTTTGAACTCCAAATGTCATCTTTGTTTAAAAGCTTGCAAATGCACATATGCAGACAACCATCAGAGCCTGCTGTTGCTGTGCTTTTCAGCTCTCACAGGTCTGAACTGTGTTTCAGTTACATGCCTGAATTTTCTCATACGAGACCTTGAGTGAACAGGCTTCCTTTCGAGCAAAGCCCACAGCTGAGTTAAACATTTGAAACAGAAGTATTATTTAAATGAGGATTCTGATGGGCCATTAGTTAATCCACAAAAAGTAACAGCAAAAGTAAGCCAAGAAGCAGCCTGGTATTCTTAGGAAAAGAGGAAAACATCTTGTAGTAATTCTCCAAGTAAGTTTGTGAGCAAAAGGGAATACAAAATATTACAGGATCAACCCAAGGGTAATACCGTGCACGGTGTGCAGCAGTGACTCGTTACTGCCTGGCTTCTGTCTACACGTAGTGCCAAGAAGTTTTTCTTAGCTGTTGGGCCAGCTTACACTGTGAGCAAGAGAATGTATTAAAAGCTTTGAGGTGCCCCACTGTTGTTTCAAGGTGTCTCGTATTACACATGAACATTAGAGCTCATGAACTCTGATTTTCTATGGATGTGTTCGGTGTGCCAGCCCACCACGGTAACCCTAAACGTCCTCTTTACTACTCACACCTCCTGTGGTACAAACCTCTTGACATTCTTGACTTGTCTACCCGCTTCCCCTTCGCTGAAATGCTTTTCATGCCTCCTGTGTACCCTAGGAGAAAATACACTTAGTGTAATGCAATAGGAGTTTCAAAACTGCCTTGCTGTCCAGCTTGCTTGAAATTTGGTCAGTGGATTAAAAAATGTAAGGAACTGTCAGATTGCGTGTTGCTTGTTAACCAAAGAAAAGGCAGAAAAGGATGAGAGGATTCCCTAGATTTAGCCTCACTGAGGAGAAAAATGCTCTTCTGCGAAACTAATCGTTGTGGTAAGGTGCTTAGTTGCATGTTTTCATGGCATAGACTTGGTTGTGTCTAGCAGGCTGAACTGGCTTAATCCTTGTTTGATTTGTTCATTAGCATAGGTCTTCTGCGGTCTGTCCCCAGAACTGCTGTTAAGTTTTAGTCGGGAGGACCGATGCTTTGTCAATCAAATTTAAGCAGAGATAAAGGTAAATTAAAAAGTCTTGAAGCAATAAATCTATGCCATTTTTAGGACAACTTTATGAAAATACAGGTGCAATGGTTCTTGGAAGTGGTATATTGGAAAATAGTGGGATACACAGCTGAAATTTTGTCTGCATGGGAATTTGCATACTACCTAATAGAAAGGCTAGCCTGTGGGATATTGAGATAAGAGCAATTCTTGTTTGAACCGTCTGTGTTTCAGCTCTATAAATTGGATATTGGCTTACAAAAATTCGTAATATAAACACTAGACCATAAATAACATCTTAGACTTTTCAAACAGAAACATGACTACTTGTCTTGATGTAGTAACTGTGGATAGCGTCTTGAATAGAGAGCCTGAAAGAATGCAAGTATCCAGAAAATCTGGAAAATTTTAATGTTACTTCACTGTTAGTTAATCTAGTGTTTCTCATATACAAGATTACATGCCACCTATTGATTTTTAGAAGTAATTGCATTTTTCTGACCATTTAAAGAAGCAAACAGAAATTCTTATTATGATGCTTTAATGTACAGGCCTCAGTTTTCTTCTAGAACAGATCTCATCTAAATGCTGTCTTCTGGGAATGGTGCAAGTGCAGTCATGCATGTATATTGAAGACTAGTGGTCTCCTTCCTTATTGTGAGCTAGAAAATGAGCTGTGTGCTCTTGAAGTAATGCATTGTTAATAAAACTCCTAACTCCATCTGTTCCATCAAAACTCGGGAAAACTATATTGGAAAATTTTCATACAGAACCATTTTCGTATACAAAAGTATGATTTTTTAAAGAAAAGCTTGCCTAAGGGTAACAAATCTGGATTGATCTGCAAAAAGAGCATGGGTGCCATGCGGTGCAATTGAAATACATTGGAAACGGTCCGTTCTCAGTTAATTTCTGACCTCCAGTAACTCACTTCCCCTCTGTGCTCAGTTCTGGTCCCACCATATGTTGTTCACCAAGCTAGTCTACAAATGTTTGAAGTTGTGTTGCTTAGTCAGGCACTGGTCTTGGATGAGATTTCTATGCTCTGTTGTAATGCAAACAAAAATATAATGGAGACTACTCATTGCAAAATAGTCTTTTGTAGTATCGATTCTCCAGTGAGGAAGCAATGAAATGAGCTATTGTATTGAAATGCTGAACTTTCCCCATTCTTGTGTTACTGTCCTCCTTTCCAGCAGGCTGAGAGATGGTCACGAATGAAGACATTTGCTCAAGCCACCGCTTCCCTTCTGATTTAGCTTTTAGTTTCCCAAGGGCAGAAGTCTGCTGTTTTCTCCTGAATGAAACGCTGCCAAATGGGAGTGTACCAGCTGCCTTCTGCACAGAAGAATGAAGTTAAATGTAGGCTATTATTGCTTGCTGGACAAAATGTTCATGTGAAAACAGAACTGACTTGCCTCTTTGGGGCTCTTAGTCTCGTGCTGAAAAGCTGAGGAACACTGAGAAGGAGAACATCTTTTCAACCTGGTTCACTCTTGCAAAGAGACATTTTTCAGATTCATAGGAGAGTTAACATGCAGTCCTTTCCAAAAAGCTATTCTCCCTGTATCCAAGGAGTTTTCTTTTATTTATTCCTCCCACCCTCGGACTGTGGCAATCCCCAAAACCAGGTTGGGAGAAAGAAAATCAACCTCGTGGACAGCAAGCAGAAATCTGGTTTTATTTTGCGGGTTTTTGCCTCCTCCCACTCCCCCTTTTTCCCCAGTGTTGCATGTGCTGCCAGTACTGATGACTACCCAGACACTTCTGAGTAGGACATCTCACTCTGCTTGGGACAATTCACATGTGCTCACCAGGCAGACATTTGTCTGTGGTTGGCTCTAAAACCACAAGTTCCTGAAGCTGAAATTGCAACAAAATTTAAGAGTTTTAATCATAACAATATTCCAAAAAGCCTTTGTCCTGTTACCTGTTAGTAGTCAATCTGAGTGCTGTGTATTCACGTTCCCCTAAAAATGACATTGCTGCGTTACCAGAGCTGTTGTAGGATGACTTGGCTTTTACGTTTCTTGCAGCTTTTCTTCCTCCTCTTTATTTTACTTTTCCTGTGTTAAAATGATAACTACTGACACAATTGTGGAATCGAATTTTCGCTACTGATAAATCCGGGGCAGTATGAAGTTGATAGTCTCTTGCTTCACCGTATTACCCGGCTAACATTTAGCCTTTAAAAAAACCCCACAGCTGGAGCTTTCCAAGTTTTTCCTTCACTGTTTTCTTCTAGTTGGGTCTTTGCCTTAGTAATTGGATTTATTATATGTGTATGTGTGTTTTGGGAAGCATTGGTGTTTGTCATGGATTTAAATGTTAGTGAATGTATCTCAAGCAAAAACACCAGGGCTGGCTTCACCAATACTTCTCCCCCACCC
>Ga0065711_1032179_pt1 | contig 27841 bp, 9 predicted proteins | sample Hoacrofraction12_FD_59098 | JGI IMG/M metagenome (GOLD analysis project Ga0065711, IMG submission 59098) | Hoatzin crop microbial communities from Cojedes, Venezuela - Epithelial fraction 12 v2 (version 2) | ecosystem: Host-associated > Birds > Digestive system > Esophagus > Crop | place...
CTGGTGCATGAGGTTGTTCCTCCCCAGGTGCAGGGCCCTGCATTTGCCTTTGTTGAACCTCATCAGGTTCCTCTCTGCCCAGCTTTCCAGCCTATCCAGGTCACGCTGAATGGCAGCACAGCCTTCCGTTGTGTCTACCACACCTCCCAGTTTGGTGTCATCAGCAAACTTGCTAAGGGTACATTCTAACTCTTCATCCAGGTCGTTGATGAAGAAGTTAAACAAGACTGGGCCCAGTACTGACCCCTGAGGGAAAACCACTTGTGCTAGAGATACCACTAAAGCCTTCCTTTTGTCTTTGAGAAAGAAAAGACGAAAGCAAAACATTAAAACTTCCCTAGAAGAAAGGCAAGGCAGGAGTCAGGGAAACAGGTGAAGATTTGGAAGACTGAGGTTCATAGCAGTAGTCTATCACGGAACTCTTGCGAGTTCCCCCGTAAACTACTTAAATATCTTTCTGAAACTGGCTGTAAGTGCCTGTCTCCCTGTGAAATCAATAGGATCTGGGTAGCAGGGTTCCTTTGAGAAGCTAGTTCTCAATCTCTTTGTGCCTCACTCCACTGCCTGTAAAAAGGAGGAGATACCACTTTCCTACATCACTCACATGCTGTAAGTGTAAGTATTTATGGACTGCAAGGAGCTCAGCTGCACTACATTAGATAATCTCAACAAAGCAGTATATGTGCTGAATCAAATCTCCGCCCTTTCACACAAAGAATAAAAACATAATCAAATAAATTATTATTTATAGAGAAAACACACAAAATACTCCTCAGTACAACTGAACAGTATTCAACAACACTGGCCAGAAACGAAACAACTTGGTGCTCAGATGTTTACTTAGTACAAATGACAGATACTTGCACAGTCTAAGTAGCCTCGTGAAAATTATTGAAAAAAAGGCAATCACTTTCCACTTTTTGCTTTGGAACATTGATTCATTTTTTCCCCCTTCATAAACTTGAGAAGAATGCCAGTTATTAATGAACTTTAGCAGAATTCAGTAAAAAAATATATATACAAACTCACTCTATGGTATTCTCCCTTTCAAAAACACATTTAAGTAACTGTTAAGACTACATTGCTTTTTTTTTTTCACACACTGAATGATCTCACTCTTGACCTCACGCTATACAAACTAAATTTTCCTCTGCTATTTCTAAAAGCGGAAAAAAAAAATACACATTTTTCTGAACTCCATTTTGCTTATTACTGTTCCAGTTTCACATGAAGTTCAGGTTTCTTGCTCTAAGCAAAATGATAATGTTTGGTCTTCTCCAATGCAACAGCCCTCTCCAATGTAAACAGCCTGAGTATCTAGATATGCTTATTGTTTTGATTCCTTTTACATGGAGCAGCAAGCTCCTCTTCAATTACATTGAAACTAGCAGAAAAACCCTCGGCATAAGGGTAGAAGAGCAAGCAGGCATTCCAATACCACCCCAAAGTGACTGCTGCTTCTTTGCTTTCTAAAGATTATGCTGGTAGTTTGAGGTACTCTCCACTGCCATTACGCTTGCACTGACATTTTCCCCCATAGAATTTCCCAAGTATTTGCAGAATTCATCAAAAAGCGAAGCTGCACATCGCAAAGTCAAGCTGCAAGAGCTAGTGCTGTGCTGAGAGTTGTGCCATTTTAACAGTGAGGGAGAAATGTTCCAATTTAACATCGGAATATGACGAAAAAACTATTCATTGAATGACTTCAGATTGCTTCTCCTCAGCAAGGACACTTTCTCTGGAAAATTTACTTTTCTACCCTCAGATGATCCTACCATGGAGCCATTAAAGTCTCAACAGTTATTTTTCTTTACTGATTTTTTCCCAGAATTGCTCATGAATTCTTCCTCAGGAAGATAGCAAACAAGCCAAATTTCAACCTGAAATTTATATATCTAGAATTCTAATATGTTACCAGCAATACTCATCTTTAACAATTTCTGTATTACATTATAACAATACAGCATGCTGCATTATAATGTAAAACTAAAAACAACAACAACAAAAAACAGTTGAAAAGAAACAGACAGCCTGACTGGCTTCCATTCAACTTCTGATTTAACTAATAATCTCATATTCAGTCTTGCACTTATATTCAATTATGACTAGCAATGCTTTGACATATTCAGTGCAAACAGATGAAGAATGCACTTTCTGTTATTCTTTCTTTTCATTTTGTATCATCATCTCTTGCATTTGCATATAAAACAGCAAATGTGTTTAGTCCCTCGTGGAATTAGAAACGCTGTACAAATATTCCACATCCTGTTGGCTGTTTCTACCCAAGCTGTGCTAATGCTAACAGGCCCTTTGAAGTTGCTATAGCTCTGGGAGAAACAGACGGTCTTTATAGAAAAGCCAGCATTTGGTGGGGGGGTAGGATTTTATTTTTTTCTTGATTGGAGCCAAATTACAAAACTTCTTTCTGATTTTAATCTGCTGGTTCTTCTCCATTCCCCCAAAAAATAAGTTTTTAATCAAGATAATCTTGGGCACTACTGTAGTGCTAGTAAAGTTCAAGTTGAAATCCCAAAGATGCTGGGATGCGCTCAATGAGACCCTATTGCAGCAGAAAACAGCATTCATCTAAAATCCAACTGAGAAAATGCAAAATTATATTTTATAAAATTTTCTTCACATAGATATGTAGATCTGATAAATAACTTATCAACAGTATTCATCTATTCCATTCTGCCAATTTAATATTAGTGCTCTAATATATTTTCCAAAGCTTTATCTAATCCTGTTCTAAAGAGTACTTTCCACTAATTTCCTCTAGTACTACCACAGAACTAAATGCATTTCAGTCCATCTGAGCTTTATCTGAAGTCCACATTATCTGCACATCTCTGTCATTCACAGTTAAAAGTATGATCTTAAAGGCTCTTCTGAATTTATTTCAAACTTCAGCTGCTCAGATAAAATCACCGATGGAAATGTTATTTCATCACTTCACTTTTCGGTATTATCCTGCTTGGATGGGACAGAAAACTAAGAGCCATGGCTCAACTCCAAAAGTACAGCAGCAGGCTATGCAGAGGCACAGGCTGCTCGAGCACAACTCCCAGGTGCTCCACAGACACCCATCAAGTCAAGACAATCTCTCAGCACTGTTTGCAAACTAACTTTATCCGCAATAATGCCGATGGATCAGGAGTCCCCTACATCAAAGACTGCCCCGCCACAATTCACATGTACAGTGCACCACATTCAGCAGCTGTCGTGCTATTCAGGATGACAGTGAACAAGGCGTACACAAATCTGAAGTTCAAGAGTCTGAGTAAAACCCTTAATCCTGAAGTAAACCACTCAGAGACGTAAAAACCAGCCAAAGACTCAAGGTCAAAATTTCTAGCGCTTTTCTACCACTAAAGTAACTATGACATTAAAAATACAGTAGCTTGAGACGGAGGTTACACACGCTCTCTCACACCTACACATAAGAATACAAATGCTTATTCTTAAAACCAAGGCGAGTCCAGCAAAGGTGGTAGTAAGCCATCCACAGGAGGATTTTGCCCTCCTCTCTACGCTATTAAAAGCGGAAGATGTCACTGCGTGCAAGAAAACGACAGGCAACTCCTGCCCTTTATTCTGTTCCCCACCCACTCTCCCCAGCCCTCCCCAAAGCCTGGTGATACTGCATGGGGAGTCCCTCTGCAAACAAGAAGTGGAATGGTCCATTCCCACGTGGACTGGGGAAGGCAGCCTGCATCGGGATGCAGGCACAGCTCCTTCTTGATCTCCTACTCTGCTCCATAGTCAGCAACCACGCGCACAACAATAATCCGGGGCTCTCCCATCACATGACTTCAACACCTTTCATCGAGCTGTGCCTTCCCCAATGCAGTGTGAGAGCTTGCTAACCTCTACAGAGAAACCAAGTCTTAAATGGTTCGAGGACAAAATTGCATCCTTCTATTCTGCACCAAATCCCACTAGGCTGAGTTTTGGGGCAGTAAGAGAGATTTCAAACTCTTGTTGTCAGAAATACTCTCTTTTGGTAGATACATAAGATTCCAGAGCTCTCAAGCCATCACCTCTCGCCACGTTCAATTTTTTTTATTTTTTTTTTTAGGAAAGTTGTAACAAATGTAATGCGATCAGGTACTAAGTCAATCATCCAGATTTTTGGCTCCTGTTGTTCGCATGCTAAGCTGCTATCAGATAGCTGGTTATGAAACTACAGTTTTAACCCTTCAGCTCCAAATAAGGACAATCTTACAGACACATGAACAATCAGCCCTGAAGTGCAGTCTATTATACTGTACTACTGCCAGTCTAATTGTACAAATTAGATTTATTTTTCATGTTCCTTACCAAGTGGAAAATGTAACCCATGGGAATAATACAAACATTAATTTCCTTGCAAAATTCTTCAGATTTATTTTTGAAAAGCCCTCAACTATTTTTTATTGCATCTTAATGTTTTTGAGCCCCTTTCTGCTTGTTTCTTTTACTCCTGCATCAAAAAGCAGAAGCGTCATGCTTTAAAGAAAATGCAGGGATGTAAGTCAGAGGAGGATGGAGGGGAACAGGAACGAAGGAGACATTAGCAACTCCAAAATATGATGTACTTTTTTGGCCCCCTAGATACCATGTCTACTTTAAGATTATTATTGCAGTTTACTAACAGAGGACTGTGTCCTATTAATAGCATGGGAGATTGAAGCCAGTCAATGCAGCAGGGTAGGCCAGAAACAGCGTCCAAACTGGGATGTCAGCAGAGACCAGCAATGAACACCAATGTGCCTGAAGACTCCTCAGCTGTCCCCAGCTCTCCACGGCACAGCAGCACCTCTCAACATCTTCACTGCAAACATCTGGGAAGGAAGAAGTGGTTGAAGCCTCCAGGTCTTGCGACCACCAGTACAGCCACACAGCAATGCCGTACAAGGTGCTATAAGCATGTAAATATTTCCTGCTCAGTCCCTTCCAATTACTGCTGGTGCCTTCCATCTACTCTCAAGAAAAATCAGCCACAAACTACTTCTCGCCTTATCAACTACAAGCACAAAGTGCACCAAAGATTACAGAAACCAACAGAAAGGTATCTGGAGTCCAGGCAAGCCTGTTATGGCTTCCTTGTGACAACTTTAATTTCTAAGCTGGATCTGGGTCTCAGTTAACCCTAAAATAGTTTTGTTGTCATAATAGTTGAAAAATCACTTTATCGAAGATCCACTTAATATTTTTACACTGCATACTAAACACACTGAAATTCAATCTGTCTTTCAGAAGTGAATGCAATGAACTGAGGCCATAATTCATAATTTCTTCATTTCTACTTTAAGCTCCTGATGCAACAAAATATATTATGATACATGTTGAAATCAGTTAAAGGTGAAAACTAGATGTGTTTTGTTCTTTATTTTTTTCATTAGGTTTGGACTTTAAAAATGTCTGACCTATATTGGCAAGTATGCTAATTTTAAAATACTGTCAGTAAAAGGTCAAAAAATAGTAGGAGGTTTTAGTTCCTTTTCAAATCTGAGCACTGTTCATCCTAATGCACTGAACGAGGCAAAAGCCCTGTGGAAAAACAAAACAAAACACAGGCTCATGAAATTAAGAGGTAGTGTCATACAATGCATGTCAATGAGACACAAGCAGAAGGTACAAGTTGTCAGCAGCTGGCTCTTACGAACTTTTAAGGCTGACCTAGGAGCTTGTACATGTTACAAACCTATTATTTTACAGCACGTCAAAGCCCCAGAAACAGTCAGGGCTTTAAACAGCGCCAAGTACTTCCTCGTACAACAGCATGAGCCACGCTGGAGAACGCCCGTATTAGCTTGCCTCCTACCCATCCTGCATACACTCACATTTGGTTCTTTTGACCAAACCTATGAACCTTTCTTACACTGAGACTCCTTATGCAAGTGAACTGCTGCTGTTGCAGCACGTGTTGTAAGTCCCCCTTTCTCTGCTTTACTCCTAGCCCAGAAAAAAAAAAAAAAAAAAATCATCACACAAATTCAGGTATAAATAAGATATAACTTTGGAGACATTTTTAGAACAGATGAGCTGACATTGTTTTATATTTATTAACTCCCTGTGTTTATTGATTGACTCCATAAGTTTTTACATCATTAGTAAACTGAAATTAGTGTTTATGGACAGGCATACATTGAGTTAAAAAGAAACTCTAGAACCCAAAGTAAAATTAGACTCAGGAGAATTTATGTCCGACTTAAGCTGATCATTATTTCTGGTATTACAGTTAAGTGGAGAGCTAGTTACTCTGACACGTCATTATAAACAGTAAAAGCAGGCTTCAAACTAAGAATCTTACATACAGCAATCAAACCAGAAAAAAAATACAGATCATTCATAATCCTCCATTCAAGCCAATAAGAGAAACAAATACTGAGATACCCTCTTTTAGGGTATTAGCCTTCCCCCCTTCAAGAGTAGATTCCCTTATCACCACATTAAAGGGGATGAATATTTTCTGCCTACAGATAAGAATTCAGGGTTTTGTTCCACTCTATTCTTATTTATTAGATATTTGGTTATAACAGTCCTTCCTAGCTGTATTCTACTTGGCAAACATTAATACAAAGACCGTGAAATGGATTCTTATAAACCAGAAATAACCAAGTATTAAAAAAAAAAAAATACACCAGCAATTATGTCTTTGAAAATCAGTTAAGGAATATTTTGGTTTTATTCCTTAAAAAAAAAAAAAAATTAAAAATGCCATAAACAAAGTAGTCTTCTCCTGCATCCAGGTTTGCTTGAGGTTTTGGGGTGGTTACGCTTACTCTCTGGAGTTTTCTTTAAAGAGTGAACTGCTGGGAACAATCCTAAGTCAGTTCAGCTTTCCTCTCACGTCAAGGACATGTAATGCTTTTGTTCTCCATATCACTTCAGCTGCTGGACTCACCACTGAGTGATGGCAGGACCTCCGAACTTACAGCACATCACATTTCACTGGCAGTCTCATGGCTTCACTTCTGTCAGCCCGTACAGCAGTTTCAGCTTCCCAATGCTGCTAAGTCCCAGGGCTCTGCAGGACCCTTAGCAGTAACGCAGAGCCCAGGAACACCTAGGAAAAATGCCCTCAAACATGTTGACAGAGGTAGAATATTTCTGTTGAAAATCCATTTCACCTCGTTTTCAGTTGTTGAAGTTGTTTTCTTTCCTTCTTTCATTTTTTTTTTTTTCTAATAAAGAACAGCGTTGTGCTAAAGCTAATGGATAGCAGTGATCTCAGATAAGCACCCCAGCACATCATACGTCACAGCAGAACAGGAGCACAACAGCACCATTGCAATGGATGTAGAATAAAAACAGGTGTCACAGCAAAAAGCAGACCATAGTTACAATTAGCAGAATACCAAACTAGAAATCTTACGATATCCAATAGCCTATAACTGGATCAAACGAAAAATGGAACTGTCTTGGCATACAGAGGAACAGCCGAATTCAAGAAAGACCTATAGCACACTATAATCATCCTGAATCAACATATTAATCTCATAAAACATGATTGAGACCTACAGGTAAAGTCAGAATGCATGCTGACCACTGTCAACTTAACTTCCTTCCACTTTCTAGCAGAAGCAAAAAGTAAACATACTTCACTTGAATAAAAAGGGCTTTTGATACTTGGCATAAGCATGTAGTTACTCCTCACATTTAAGAAATCCAGCATTTTGACAAGGGAAAGATGGGAAAACCCATACCAAATTATTCTATAGCATTTTTGTGAGAAAATATTTTCTCAACCATTTTGCTACAATACAAAGGAAGGGAAAGGTCCACATATTTGTCAGTTGTATTAAGAAATTCCTAAGCTTAATTAAATGGTTACCTCAGAAAAGCTGGTTTGCTACATGTAAACTGTAGATGTGTGGCAGGCACCCTGAAAGACTTCCCTAAATACAGAATCTACGTATCTAACAAAAATGGAACTGTTGCCACACATAAATATATTGCAGTACATTAAAGTAGAAATTAATCAGATCATATAGGACAGGAAAGGGTGAATAAGGTGGACAGAACTATCCTATGCTACATTTAATTTTCCAGTAACATAAAGTCCATTATATATCCGATATCAGTGGTATAAGTGAGTAGGTCTAAATTATGTCGCAGCTGGAAAGTATCCTCTGAATTTGGACTCAGGAACTGAAAGCTCTACACAGCCTTCCAACAGCAAGAAACTTATCTGCTAAATCAAAGCCTCTCCATCAGATGATCTAAATTGGTCAGAATTTGGCGTTAACATTCAAAGTCTAGAAATCAAATTGGACTATTTTTCAAATATGCAAAGAATTTACGTATCTCCCCCCAAACCAATGCAAACAAAGGGGTTCAGCTGTCATCTGTAATAATAACATACTTCTCTAGTCTAGACATGGGTGTAGGAACCCAAACTTGAATAAATACAGTAAAATTTTGTTTAATGGAGACACAAATTCATCCCTAGGTTTCTTTTGTTTTCATTTTCATCAAAATTTTTATGAAGCCATTTAACTGGGGGAAACTAGTGATTTTATTCCGTAGCACAACCAACTGGATATGATACTGAATCCAGGAAATTATTTTACTAATATCTCCTAATCATCAGTCGCAATGAGGACGTACACAGCAGACCATGACAGGTAGACAAGATTATCTATGTGAAATAAACTTGTTGTATAGTATTATGAAATATTTCCAGCTCAACCAGCTGGAAGTATGCACATAAACTATTTGATATCTGGGTAGTATGATTCAGGGAGTCTGCAACTATGGACAAAACTGTATCTAAAATAGGAACTGAAGTAATAATTTTTAAAGCAGCCATCACACTCTAAGGACCGTCAACAGTTTACGCTAATTTTAAAAATACAAATGTCATTCTGCATTGTACAAGAATCTTGATGGGAGGCAAAGATGTGACCTTCCACATAACATCCTTTTTGAAAACATAACTGTTTCCACAGACATAGTGTGAAGTGTTGCTTGTCACGATCTTGGTTTCAACACCATACCATAAATTCCCAATGTCCCATTAGGGGCACTCACTCCATTTTCTTTTAACTAGAATAAAGGAGTTATGACATTAAATCCCTTCCTGCTTAAAACAAAAATAGACAAACACAAAATACCCTTCACCTTTTTTTTTTTCCCTCCTCTGGCAAGTACTGCTAAGCCACATGGCTCTACACATGAACTGTTGTCAACAGGCTGCTCTGAAACTGAAGTTCTGGATAACACGCTAGACAAAGTGATCCATGATGAGTGTCAGAAAAATATTGGAGAATTCATCCCACTTCCCTTAATCACTGACATGCTGGAATTGATAGCCTTGTAAACCATTCTAACCTACTTTCTTAAAAAGTATTAAGCAGAGATACAAAGTCGTTCTTTTTTTTTTTTACTGTTGTGAATTGTGGAACTGCAGTCACATCTCTCCCTCTTTCCCTTTAAAAGAGTTCTTTGCATGCCCAAAGCCCACAAAGAATAAGGCATCTGTTTAAAAGAATAGCTGAAAATGTCTGATTTACTGAGGTTGTTACTGAAAATCATCAGCATTCCTGAGAACACTGTCTTATAATTTAAAAAGCCCTGCAGTACCACTAACAAAACACCTCTTGGGCATCCCTCCTCAGCAGAGCTAAATGAGAGGCTATACAGAAATCCAGCTCGTGCAGCAAGCCAGTCACAGTCAGCTGTTCTTCCACATTCCCTGTGTAATAACAGTCCACGGAAATCAAAAGGAAAACTGATATGAGGACTCTCTTTGGAGGAAATAAAAGGAAAAAATCTCACAAAATAAATTAAATAAATTAAAATCCACCTCTCCAACCCTCACTAAATTATACCTAGAATTAATAAAGAAGAAATAAGAAGTTCAAACGTACAAGGAGGTGACTCAGCAAACCCCCGAGCACGCCTACACTGCAAGGCTGGCGTTACTACGCTGGGCTCCTCCAACAGCTCCCACCACGGTCCCCAATCACCCACGTAGGGGAAACCTGGAAGCAGCCACATTCACTCCTGGGTACCCCTCAAGCCTGATGGGGGGCAAGGGGGTGGTCCCAGATGTGAGACACACACTGTGCCGGGTGTAAATGAAGCTGTCTTGCCCTGACCATGTCATACGGGATTACCAGTTTAAAAAAAAAATGAATGAAACTTCTCTGATTGGCATGTTTTAGATGCCTTCAAACCAGGCTGTGAATTTTTAGTACTCAGGGTCAGAAAAACAGTTCTAGAAGAATACACCTCCTAATTGCTGTTAATACAGATTAGCTATTTTACAAAAATAAATACCAAAATAATATCCCATTACACTGATACAAAATAACATAATATTTCAGATTTTTTCAGACAATTATCTTAAATACTTCCTGCCCTGGCCAAATCAATCTAATCACATACACAAAATAAACTGGCTGTCTGTGGAACGGAGCTAGAGCGGCACTAAGCACTATAAATGCAGACAGTGTGTCTCACCTCGCGAGAGACGATAACGTGATTCTTGGGCTTTCACGACAATTTACTAAGTCTGCCAAAGGACTGTGAGTCTAAGGGTAGGGATAAGGTAATTTTATTACATTGAACTAATAGGAGTAATAACACAGTTTCCAGTACTTCTACACAGATTTCAATTTCATACCACAGAACAGATTGGGTAAAACCGCAGCTCTAATAGGATTTATAACAGCATATTAATAAATGCGACCCAAAACAGTAGGGTTAAATCCTGTACCCATCCCGCATCTATACTATCTTCCTAATAGAATCGTGAATTTTCTTTTAGACAGTAAGAGCTCAGATCTATCTTCAAACTTTAAAAATCCATTACTGCTCCCCAGCGATAAATTGGTAATTGAAACAGTTGGGTTGGCGCACAACTAACACTGATGTTAGATAGCCTCCCAGCTCTCGAAAACATGGAAGCCTTTACGATTCAGCACTTTAACATACTCTCTGGAGAGCTGATACAGGAAATCACCAGGAAAAAAACCTGGTACTGGCTTCAATTGCACCTCAGCAGAACTCTTTCAAGCTCCACAGTATGGAAATTGCTTGTGCTTGGCGCTGCTATGGCAGCCCCTTGGGGCTTGGAGGCATGTTGTTAGGTTTAATTTGCCCGTGTAAAAACCTAGTCCTGCAGCTGCTACTATAATTTAAACTTACAGTGTCAGACTTTTAGCTTTTGCATTTTAACACTGTTTGCCTGGATTCAGAAACAATAAGGAAAACTGAAAATCACTATTTTATTCTGCCTTTTCACTTTCATTTCAATAAATGTAAAGCACTCCTAATCTTGACATGTTAAAATTAACTAGCTAAACATATGTGCCTAAATATCGTCCGTGTCCAGCAACACAAAACATGCAATGTTTCAAACCTGTATCACCTTCTTCTATTAACTGTTGCATAGTCTGTGCTAGTATTAATTTACTGTGAAGTCTCTGCACACTTACACTTGTTCATATTTCTAAAGAAATAACAGTAACTTGCCATGGTTTTGGAATTTAACAGCATAAGATACATAGCAGATTTATCTTCAGCTATGTCTTTAAAGACGTAATGCTTTGCTTCGTCTCTCCAAGCGTCTCTTCTCCACATCTGTAATACATGCTACAGTGCCCTCCCATGGACACTAAACACCTAACAGCAGAAAGAGTGCCACTACCAAACCTGTGTGATCACATCACGTCATCCAAGACCTAACAGGTTAGTTAAAAAGCCACGACAGGGGAAGACATCACAAAAGCAGCTGACTGATATCATTCATTACTGTAAGTGTCCAACTTCGACTCCACAGTCATTACTGAACCCACAGAATTTTAGGTAAAGGCAGTGTTTGAAAACACTGGGGTAGTGATCTATGGCCAGATCTTCCCCTCAGATATTTCAGTATCAAATTAACCACCATAACTTTCTCAAGCTATTCTATCCTCTTCCTGGAGTGTCTTCAAGTCCCAGCAATTCCATAGTCTCCTTCATTTCATACTCATGGGTAGTGGAATACAACAGAGCACATCTAGGCGGTGTTCTTTGCTGGGAGACACTTCAGTAAAATCTTCCAGCAAGAAGTTATATAGTTACAATTACATTGGAAAAATACATTTGCCTTTTTAAAATTCAGCTATTAAAAGCACTAACAAGCCCAAAAGGAAAAGAGATCATATTTATCAAAATCGCGCAGTTATGATAAACAAGCAACATATCCAATTGCATAAAAACTATTTTATCCAGTGAAGATGATCTATTAAGTACAATTTTTTTAGATCTGTGTATGAGAAAATAATTAATAATCTACAAATGACCAAACAAAGCCAAAACATTCTTGTAAAGGGATAATGCCTTTAAATAAAACCTAAAGTTTAACAAGTTTAGAACACAACAAACCTATACTTGCCTAAAAGTTTGTAAACTTGAAGTAGAAGACTGGTTTGGCCTCTTCCCTAGACTGCATACACTGTACCTGCCACAAACCATCGAGATATCGACAGAATAGGATCACCTTTTATAAGCATCAAATAGAAGTGTTTAATTGCAGTTCTGGCTATAACTCAGTAACAGTTCTGTTAAAGAGTTTGGAATAGGAGCACAAGAATTTAGAAGTACTCAGTTTCTAAAAAAGCCTTAATCTAGTTACAAAACCTTTAAAACTACTGAAGCATTTAACAAAACAAAGCGAAAGCACTAACTGTACACTGAAAATCAAACAAAATGCTTTATGAATCAACTATTACAGATCTTGAGCAAAGTAATAAACTCTCAATAGAAGTACAAATAATAAAGCACCTTTCTGTAGTTCTTAATTATTTCTGTGATCTGTATTTTTATAAAAACATAAACAAATGGGTGGCATCACAGGCAGAAAAAAGTGATCTGCTGTTCAATTAAAAGTCAATTATTTGGATCATATTTTCAGTGTAGACTATTTAAAGCAACTCTCATTATATACAGAATTGGAAAGATTTTAAAAACTTTTTTTTTTTAAATTACAAGTTTCTGACATGAGGACAGAAATAGATCTAATTATACCACTCGTCAAAGAGAGAACATCTGGGATGGGACTGACTAAATTTAAGCCCCTTGAGCAGGCTGTGAAATGACAAACAGTTGCAAAGGTACAGGATTTTCTGATTACAAGTTAAACTACTGTTGGTGTATAACACATGCAAATTCAGCGTGCTGATTTCCATGTTCTGTTTGAGCATATCATACAATTAGAGCAACACATATATACAGATGTACTCCATTTATACCTGTGTGTGTATACGCATACGCAGTGTGAAATATTGCAACATTTAACAAAATTTGTCAAAACCAGGAATATACTCTTCACAGTTTGGACCAAAAGGTCAATTTCCTTAATTCCTAGAATCAGTTAAAAACAGGGGGGATAAATATCAGCTCTAAACCCATTTTCTTACAGACAAAAAGCTCTTGATGCTTTCAAGATATATTTTTTGCTTTTAAGATATATTCTGCAAGTTCATCAGAGATAGGAAAACTGAACTATGACTATCTAGTAAGGAGTTCATATTAAAAAGTGTGCTGTGTAACAATTTGAAGGATTATTATACTAAGGAAAAGAAGTTTAATGCTAATAATTTCTTGTCTCAGACTTAGGGTGGGGAAAAAACTAATGCTCAGGCACGACTATTTTTTTTAAATATTTCTGTGCACTGACTCAAATGCAAAAAGCCTACAGCAGGCAGTTAAAAATAAGTAAAAGGCAGCAGAGAAGCTAAAATGAAAACTTTCATTTAATTCTATCTTTAGGAGCCAAAACCAGACTCCTTAGCTGCAATTACGAGAAGTCTTTCTACCTTGCATGAAAATGAACCATTCTTGGAAACAGGCTCCAAATTAAGACAGTTGTCTGCCATACACGTGCTTCCAAGACAAAACACACTAGGCAAAGATTCCCCATTCATACCTCAAAAATATCAAATGTTCATATGAAACTATGTAAAGGACTGGAGGTTAAATTAATTTCCACATACATAAAAACTCAGTACCTATTTGAGCTTTCATTCATTTGATCTGAGGATCTCCAGTTTCCTCTTCAAAAATAACTTCATGAAGTCCCAATAAATTGCAAGGGGAATCCTATCACATTTGAAAGATTGCAGGTTATGGGGGAACAGCTAGAAAATTCCGAAAGGGGAGGAGTAAAGAACATATTAGCCCAAGTAGGTATTAATTCTGCTGTTTAAGAATCTGTCATTTAAAGCATTTACTCAGAAGCCACACTTAGAGATCAGATTTCTAGTGCTGGACAACAGATTGCAACCTGCGGCAGATCTTGGAGCTCAGCTGGTTCTCCATAAGACACTCATTTCCAAGGAAAACATTTCCCACAAACAGACAGGAAATCACATCAGACCTCAAACATCTTATAAGCGGCATGCGGGTTTGTTTTGTGGGAACAGAGTGCTAAAGTTATTACTCTGTCTTGCACCTGCATTTAATTAAATTTCGAGATGAAGCTGAAGAGAATTTTAACATTTATGTTGAATGCTGGTCAATCTGCACTTATTAAGCACGAAACTTCGTCAGGAAACAGAAATGGACTTTGATTCTCAGTGTCAAAAAATTGTATCCAATATAATCATCAGGAGACTGCAAACAATTTGTACAACTCTCCAGATTTAATACAGATTCCCTTATTGTCGCCTTGATGTTACTTCAAAACTGAATTTCACAGAAAAACATAGTCCCTCAAAATTAAAACCTTCGTCACCTACTGGAAGCACTTGAGGTAAACGTTATGCTGTGGTATAAAGAATAACTTTGAAAACACTGTCAAGTGCACAGAGCAAGCGATACTCTGGCAAAACCTTTGAAGTGTTCCGTGGAAAGAAAGTATCAAGTGACTTCTCATAAACCATGACCTAGCCTTCACATGTTCGTCATATTGAAAATGTTCTGAAAAACAAACCAGGCAAGCCAGTTCAGCAAGGAGTTCCTCTTACCTTTCAAAATCAGACTCCGAGTTCAACTCTTTAGCCTGCTCCTTTTTCTGTAATGTATCTTATACAGATTGCTGTGGTAGATGAAGAAACATTTTGAAAATGTTTGCAGATAACTAGTTTAAATTCCCCAAATAAGGAGCTTTTGTTGGTTTTGGAGGGTGGGTTTCTTTGCCTTTGTTTTTTAAACTAAGTGCTGCCTTGGAAATTTTGACATTCACAATTGTTAGCTATGCACAAAAAAGTAGTTCTTGAATGTGTACTTCTGAGAAGGTAGATCCCAAATGTATTAATGGGGATATCACAGCATAGTAAAAACATAAATGTAGACTACATTTCAGAATAGCCTTCTCTTAAAACAATGATACAAGACTATTAACAGAGGTTATAGGCATGAAAAACAAACTATAAACTGTGAGTGAATCCTGCCAGAAGATTAGAGTATGACTACAGAGAAATAAATTCTCATATGTGTCTATGCATCCGTTTCCACAACCTTCAGAGCAGCTGTCATACAAAAGTCACTGCTAGTGACCACAATAAAACATTTCACCAACTGGGATATTTAGTCTTAAGCCATCCTTGACATTTGGTGAGCCAAGTAATAATGTCATATTCACAACAACACACTCAGAATTAAACCATGCAGGGCAGATCTTTGTGAAATGGTGCAAAAATCCTTAGGACTTCCATGAACCATGTCAAGAAAACACTCAGGTTTTAGTTTTGAGAGGATGTGAGGGGACGAGGAGGATTGGTTTAGTACTGCGATGCACCATCAGCGAGTGTACCCATAGGAGGCTGCTGATTGCATGGTGTCGGGGAGGCAGGAGGCAGACACGGGGAAGGCTCCCGATGCTGAATGACCTGTATGAACCCACCCACTTAGAACTGCTGGTAGAGATCACTGGTGACATGAGAAGATGGCAATCTCTGCCAGGGAAGGTTATTAGATTCCTTTGTAATCAGGAGTAATGCTGGCCAGAAAGTATTAGCATATGGATCATCAAAGATTGTCTTTGGAGGGGCTTAGCATTTCAGCCACATAAAGCCAAAGCTAGCCAGACAGCATTTTCAGGCTGTTATCTTTTACTCCAGAAATGCATCTCCTCTTCCACAACTAGACTGCTGCTGCAAGTATCGGAGCAACTTAATTCATTTTTGTTTGTTTTATTTACATTAGTAAACAGCTATCAACTACTTAAGCACACTTAAATTCAAATAACACTACTTCAAAAATCTTTCTTCCCTTCTGTATGTTCTGCACAAAAAAAACTGGACTTACTCTCTCTTGTTTTGTCACAGATTAATTGGTTTAGGTGACATGAAAACAGATTACTTTATCCTCATAGTGACATATTGCTAAATTTCAGACTATCAAGCTTCTTTTGATCCTTTCAAATGATAGGACTAGAAAATAGAACTGTTAAGCACTTCACCTGTCAGAAAAAAAGCTAGACTTGTATTTCATTTTAATATAGTCTGGCTGGTACCTTAATATAACACATCTGTAAATCCCCAAGAAATTCAGGTCAGGCTAGAAGAAGGACTACAAGTTAGCATCTAATACAAGCAAAGCTATAAAGTCACATTTAGAAAAACAATCAACTCTTGCTTCAGTTTTATTTTTCACTAGCTCCAGCTATAATTATTATGGTAAGAAAAGCTGAAACATTAGACAGCACATTCAACAAAGTACCCTGCCACAATAGCTCTTTGGTTTTCTGGATAGATACAAGCTCTCCTACGATGAAAACAGACAATAAGGTTTTCAGGAAGGACTTGAATTCTTTCGGGTTTTGACTAGTATTAAAAAAAAAAAAGTACTAAATGCAGAAGCTTTATTACCAATGGCAAGGGAGAAGCAGCAGGGACAGCTCCCTTAGCTGAAGCAGTACAATGCCTGTCAGTCATGGCTGTATCCTATATAAATTGGCTGTAAAACACACTGCTCTCTTCCTCCCCAAACTCTGTTTGTAGTGCTGCCATTTAAACCAGTTACTTACCAGAATGTACAGCCCACAGTATTAATTTTGAGAATCACTGACCTATCACAAAAATGTCCTATTTGTTTGGAGGTTTTTTTCGATTTGTACACCCACATCACTAAGATTGACTTAGAATTAATCTCACCTAGTGAGCACACTGAAGATAGCAGAAGAAAAATCCAGCTGTCAAGATAATATAGAAGCCTATAATGGGAAATGGTCCCAGAAATGTCATCACCGCATACGTTTTCAAAGAACACACACTTGATGTTACATCCTGCTCTTAAACAGAATCTCCATTAAAGGTATCACATACTTAAAAGAGAAGTTATCTCCTAACATATGGTTCACTTCAGATCACAGGCTAGAAGATGCACAGTCCTGCTCTAAAGACATACATGTAAAGCCTATTCAGAAAGTGATCTTGTCACATTTCTTGCCTTTTCAGAGGAAGACTTTTCAAAGCAGCAAACTATTTATGAATTCCTGAATGCCAAAAAAAAAATTCTACGAACATCAGATAATCTGTAAATAATAGCCTGATCAAGAAGCAAGACACAAAGGAAGAAAGATCAATAACCCTATCAGTAGACCTTCCAAACCTCCTTACATGTCAAGAAAAGACAGAATTCACTTTATTTTCCATTACTCAATTATTTGCTTACCATCAATTTGGCTCGTAACACCAAGAACTAATGTAGCTTGCACAATCATCACTTAATGATGAAGATTTTTAACCAAAACTTTTGTATTATTCCTTATTACAGTATAAATAGAAAATACATTGATTAAACTACCTGAAAATATAACCTGGTAAAAGAGAATATAAAGTATCTTTGTCACTTGCTCATGAAGGTAACGAAGCACTTCTACACCTGCCGGACCATGGGTATCCTGTTTCAGTCAAACAACAGGAATGACACTTGTGGAATCAAAGTAGCTGCTGAAAAGATTTTACCTTCCAGAGTCTTCTCCTTTCCTTGGGTACTGTGGTTCTGAAGACTACAATGAAACCTATTTTTTTCCTCTTGTGGACTTCTACCTCTGGTTAAAAGCTCATTGACACCACTGTAACACAAATGTCTGGAAAATCTATCATTTCAAAGAAAATTACCAAAAGTCATTCCAGAATGTAAAAAGTGCAAATATATTCTCTTTCCCCAAACATAAGTAGCATCAAGTAGCATCATTTTCAGTCAACCATTTTTGAAGAGGTCACTGATTTATCCAGCATATCCCAAGCTTTAACAACATTAACTGAAGGTATTTCCTGCAGAACAGAAGAATTCACATCAGGTAAAATATTTCCTTTCCTTCACCACAGATAACCTGCAGCAATAATCTCTAATCATTAAAAGCTATATGTTTTAAGTTTGTATAATCTTTTATGTAGTTACAAAGCCTTTCTACTACCTAGATATGAATTATTACACATCAAACAGGGAGTAAGCATGCTATATGACCATTGAAGGAATTCATTAAAACCCAACAGTATTTTTAAATATTTTGATAAATACAGGCTGAGTCCAGCTTTTACAGTAACTAATTTCTTTGCTTTGCCAGAACATGCTTACGTATAATTAAAGTAAAACACGAGAGCTTTACAGTAACACTGAAACTTCTGATAAGCTATTGCCAGAAATACCACTTAAATAAACTGTGTTGATTTTAAATTACTAACATAGAATGTATACTAAGTATTTTCTTTTTAGGTTCAAATATCTTACTGGACATTTGGAAAGGACTTCCTTAAAATTTTATGATTGACATTTTCTGATAGACAATTACCCAAAACAAAACAAAAAGGGAAATGGTACTGTAAAATTAGATACAAAGGAAGTAAATCAAAAAGTGTTTTGCTCAAACAGCTGTTACTAAATGCTCGTGGAAATACACACATTGAAGAATGACATTAATAATAGCTACAGATGGTTTTTAAATCCATCTATCCATTACAGTTAAAAGGGCTATGCAAAAGTGACGATATGAACAAACAACAAAAAAGACACTGACAGGCACAGAAGCCTATGTGCAACATCAGCAGATCCTCAGAGAGCAAAGTTCCTTGTGGCTGATGGAAGCAAATCGAACCACAGCTCACCAACATAAGCTCAAGTATTTGACCATAATTTCTTGGCACGTACTCTTCAGCGTCTCATGAGTTCAACTATATTTCAGAGGAGTAAAATAATTTATGAATTTGGCTGGTACAGAAAACTTGTGTAACTTCCAGTTTATAACCCTATCTTTACATCTTATAAATTAAGCATTACGAGAAATGGTGTAGCTGCAAATTTCCATCCTTGTTCTCTGTGGAGTTACTTGTTATTTTATGTTATTATGCTTAACACAATGTACGTGGCATAACATAATATTTATGCTGTAAGTTATTCTGATTCCCTAGGAGCATTAAAATTATTCATGTTTTCCCAGCTAAAAAAAATGTCCTGAAGTTTGGTTTGGGGTTTGTTTGTTTTGAGGGGGTTTTTTGGATGTGGGGCTTTTTGTGGGTTTTGTTGTTTGGGTTTGTGGCTTTTTTTTTTTTTTTAACTAATGAATAAGAAAATCCTCAAATTGAAATTCACAGAAAAAACAACTTCAGCAGATGCATGTATCCTCCCAAACCATTCCTGTGTCAAAGTTTGGAAAAAGAAACATAGCTGAATATTCCATTTTCAGTCCTCGAAATATATCAATATAAGCACAGCTCTCTTCAGAATTCGACAGCAGGTCTGCTAAGGCGGCAAAGTTTACAATATATTACAAACCACAGAATCAGAAACTATTATCAGAGGGAACTTATTGAAGGATAAAAATCCTTGAACCAAAATAAGTTTTGCAATATTGCTTTTAAAAAGATTAAATATATATTTTATTTTGGTCAGGGAGCTGTGGATAACGAAAGAGATGTACCACAGTTATTGATGGAAATACGAAAACTGATGAAGTACTCGTCAGATTTGGACTGTAAACGGCAAGCCATGAGAACTGGAACATGAATTAGATATCCTTCATTCTAGTTCTGGTTGCCAGAAACTTGTTGCAAGCTTTTGGGCAAGTCAGGAAACATCTGTGTCTCACATTCCACATCTGCATTTGGGCAGGCTGAAAAGTGTTATTTAGCTACCGGATTTCCTCATCTTTGTTACAAGCAGGTGAAAACGCTTACTGGACAATCAGATAATTTGCCAGATGAGAAGCTGATGTAAATCAATTTATACAGCAGCATACAGAGTACCTGCAGTCCCTACTGCTGCACTGCTTTCCCATACAAGGGGATGAACAAACAGTTCATAAGCAAACAACTTAAAACGTACATAAAGTTTTTAAGTGATTTCACTGTAATCATTGGTGTGTTAGAAATGTCAAGACAGTCATAAATTCCCAGTAATTAACCATCACGACAGGCCTCGTTTAAATGCAGTTATTAAATGTTGCAAAAATTAAGCTCAAATGGCAAATATTAAAACTTAAATCTCTAAGTGACAAATGGAAACTTGCGTTTCATATAAGCTTTTCAATAAGAGACAGAACTCAGTTTCTGAGAAGGTTTCAAATCCTGAAGAGCGTGGGTATACCTCGCTTCCTTAAATTTACTTTGTAAAAACAAAAAATAAAGGAAAGGCTGTAACATCCAGGGTCCTAAGAAATTAAGAACCAATTCAGTAAGTTGAGGAGGAGAATCCTCTGGGCTCTGGTCCGCATAATCATGATCATTAAATGTGCCATCAGTCAGCATAAGCCTCTATGACTTGCAAGTTAAATGCTACTTCAGACAAGTTTCTGTCACACACAGTTTCTCTTTATTGCTATGGTCAATTCTGCTAAGAAATGTTACTGCTAAGAAGCATGCATATTCATCAGCAGCATACAGCAATCTAGAGCAAACAAGACTGTGGTGTGACCAAACAACTCATTGATTTTTGAAAAGTAGTCATTGAACACTAATTTATTAAAGAACAGATTTCCAGACTTGGGAAACTCCCACTTCAAATTACCCAATATTTAAATTATTTTTTTCAGGTTTCCCCTTTATTTCACCTTGAACTTTTTTTTTTTTTTTTTAAACTTCAGCTAGGAATCTGCAGTGCAAGGATAGGTTGTTGCACACATGCCAGTATAATGGCTTCTTGTTTAAATAATCTAAGAAGTGTAGTGATCTTAAGTAATACTTTCCTGGTTACAGAAACATTGTGCATCCTCTTAAAAGTGTTTGCTTAACTTAGTAAGAAAACAGAGTTAGATAGCCCACAAAGGATAAATTTACTGAGTCAGAGACAGGTTTAGAACTGTTGGCCAGAGCTTTGATCCCTTAAGAAGGAAAAATAAATACATAAATAAAAAGCAAGTTTCAGGCTCATGACTATTCTCTTCTTAGCACCAGAGGGTTTTAAGTAAATTTGCTCAGGCATTTGCTAAGTAGCTGGATAACGCTAAATTAGATCATATTATGACCTGTTCTTTAGGTTACGCATATTAGTAAAACACAAAGTCAAACCTCAAACTGGTACAAGTCAACAACTCCTTTCCAATTCCCTTTTTGTGCTACACTGAGAGGCCAAGTTCCTGATGTGAGTCCAGTGCTTGCCCTCAAAGTAGTCCTTGGCCTGAGCTCTTTAAACTGAAAGAGGTAAGCAGCATCTCACAGGATTTGACCTGATTTTTCTTCCTAATCTCCATCTATCGAGAAGTTTACTGAGAATAATGATCTGAGTTAGACTTTACAAGCACCAGGAAAGAGGGTCTAACCAAATTTACCAAGAGTTTAAATAAGCATCACAGTTTAATTAGCCCATTTACTTTTACTTATAGCTCCGCATGAGACCAAGACATGCAATTTAGGAAGAAACACAAAAATCTGTCTTCTACTGAAGAATTCATCATCACTCTGTATGCTTCCTAGTAAGAACATTTTCAAAGGTAAAATCTGAAGTTAAGCACATTTACAAGAAAATAATGAACACTGTTCCAAATCTTTAAACTACTGATATTTAATATATATATAATATTAAAAGCAGGAAAGAAGAAATGCATCTTGCTATTACTGACAGAACACTATTCAGCTGTCTCTGATGAAGCAGTATGTTTATAAGACCAAAACAGCAAAGCAAAGCTGCACTAGCGAAGAACAGTCAGAAAATACAGTGCACAGAAAGAGGAAGGATTTGTACTCTGGGGAAAGGCTCAGAGAATGGAGACAGAGAAGAGGAATAATAAAGAGAATGATGCCAGAGATGAAAATAGGATGGGAAGAAAACAACAGAAGATGAAAAAATTACTGTTTAAAGGATTTATGTTCATTGGTAATACCACACAGTTTTCTAGATGCAATTTAAGATAGCTTTCAAATTCAGGGTATTTTACATAGGCTAGAAATACAGAACCACACGTTGCCTCAGCACAGTTTCTCTTCAGCTCCTTCCGTCCTTAACTTCCCCAAGTGCACTCTTAATGAAACTGAAACGAACTCTCTAATGCACAGGACAGAAAATGCCAGAAGGTCAAGATGCAGCTTCATTGTAACTAATTAAAAGAACACTGTGTTTCTGTGTTTTCTTTTACATCATATTAATTTAATATGAAGTTTCTCTTACAAAAATGGGCCATTTGGCATATTAACTGCAAAGCATCTACTAAGTCATGAGAATACATGCTATTGTGAGGTACTGCGTATTTACAGGACAATGTGAAGTTATGACCGTTTACATCTAAGCATCAGGTCTACAGTTTCTGTAAGGAACAAGAAAAAAAGTGCTGAAGGTATTTGACAAAAATCCAGGAATATGTTTCAAATCCTCATAACCCATTCTGCAGATACGTTCAACTACATCCCATTATAAGCCTGAAAATCTGATACGCGAGTATTCTCTATAAAGCCAGAATAAATCCTTTATTGTGGATCCTTACTGCCCTTCTCTCACTCCCAAATAATTGCTTTCTCTAATGCTCTCTTCAGCAAGAATAAATAGAAACTCAGCTTAGGCTGAAATGGAAGCCATATATGACTCGGCTTGAATCTATTTTTTTTCCAGCTCATCCAGAGTTCCTGTGGTAGAGCCCATTAGGAGTGTATGAAAGCAGATAGCTCAAAGCCCACATAGTTATTCCCGGATTTAAATACAGATTGGAAATGAATGTCCTGTGGATAAATGCCTGTGAAAAACCCAGAGGAGAATAAGTGCTTGGGAGATTAAGAGATTTACTGTAACCTCTGTGAAAGCTGAACATTTAAAGGGCAGGAATACTTCATTTTTCAATCAGCATATTTAAAGGAGCAGAGTTTTATACATTATCTCAGCAACTAATTAAAAGCCCTCTGTATGTGTATGCATATGTGCAGATATATATACTAATTTTTATAAATCAGCAGATTTATATTACCAACAGATTATGCAACTATTCTGACCAGCAAAATTAACAGAAATGTTAGATGTCTTAATTTTTTTAAATAGCACTTTGGCTAGTTCATAGAATCATAGAATCATTTAGGTTAGAAAAGACCTTTAAGATCACCAAGTTCAAAAGTTCTGTGTATTGTTTGAGAATTCTTGCTAAACTGAGAGCAAATAACTACTACTTCTTACTAAAGCAATACATCCTCAGTGAAAGAAACTTCATATATAACTTGATTTTTTAACTCTCCTCTTTTTGTGCTTGTTTCATCATTTTTACTACCTACGTTGCATGGGAAATGTAAACTTAGACATGCTGAGCAACTGCTATAACAAACCTGTCAGATTTTACTTACCGTCTTCTTGCCCAATTCTTCCTTTTAAAGCAGGAAGATTGCAAGAACACAGAAGTATTCATGTGCATAAACAGCAAACATCTGTTTCACACCAAAGGCCAAATATGAGTGTCACATGCCTCAAGATCTTCAGCCCACGCCACATACAGACAACGGCATATACCGAGTCCATCTGTAGCGTGGATAACCCTGCTCATGCTTTGCTGTTTCTGAAATTATGAACATTCAGGAACTGTAACACGCAAGCAAATCCTTGAAACAGAAATGTGACTGCAGATTTTTGCACATTTACCTAATTTGCTTGAGCACGGTGTATCAGAAAGGGTATCCAGATTTAGGAGACTCTCACCATTCTTTATGGCCAGAGTCACCAGCTTGCCTACCCTTCATCTGTCCCTGACCTACACTGCTCCCTTTCAAACTGTAGCCAAGGACAACATTCTTATAAATATCTTTGATACAGCAAATCCCTAGGGATTCTACCAGTGGAATTCACGTAAAAAATAAACACAATCATGTTCTTATACATCTGATCTCACCTCCCAAAGGCATGTAAAAGATCACAGATCAAGCCCGTGAGCATTTACTCAGGACAAACCCTTCCAGAGTTTGCAGGAGTGGCTTCAGACATCAAAGAATAGCCAGATAAATGAAATATCCACCAGGGTTTTTTCCCTAATCATAAAGAGCCAAGAGTGCTAGGATCTAATATACCTGTGGGAATATTAGGTCTCATATGATAACAGCTGAAAGGGAGGGAATTATTTCTTTGCAATTAAATTTTTTAGAAAATAATGTCTGAATGGCAAGTATCACCAATAAAGAAAAGCAAAGAGGAAAAACGGCTGCATACTACAAGTAATGAGCATTTTTTCTTCCTTCATAGTATTGTTTTTGTACACACTGAAATTAACAATATTGCTATTTGTTTATAGAAGAAGAGCATTAGAATATAAGGAGGTCATGCACTTTGATTTGCAGCATGTGCTGCGTACAGGTAAAAAGGAAAGTTTGATACACTTCTTCATTACAGGGCAGCTATTTAATACTTGGGTTTAAAACAGTAACATGCTTCAGAGACGTGGGTTAAAAATCCCCAAAAAGTATTAAGAGCTCTTCACAGTTCAATTAGTGGTTTTGGAAGATATAAAAAACCACCAAGAACCTGCCTGTTTTTCACTAATGCCACAGAAAGATTCTTGTAAATAAAGCCTTAATATTACCATACTGTGTAGTCAGTACTGTTACTAAAACACAGACATTTCCATGGTAAAGACAGCAAGAACATAAGGAACTCCACATAACATTGTTAAGAAAAGGAGGAAGAGAAAACCAAGGCTATTCCTATGAAGTATTAAATTAACTTCAACAAAAGGAAATTAATAGACATTAATAATTCTTTTCCTCACTCCGTCCCCCTCTGCACTTCTCTCCAGATAACACCTTCTGCATTCCCAAAGTGAATTTAAGCCAAAAAAACCTCAACAAACCTTCATTTTAATTTTTAATGCTACCAATATTTTGTGCTATTCATAGTATTACTCCAGAGTCTTCACATGCCTTCTGCCTTACACAGTGATAAGGGTAACAGAATCCTCATCCTGAAGACCGCCAACACAGCAGACACAATATTACGATATGGCATTAAACAATTCCACAGGTATCATGATCTAATTAAACTAGTGATAGAAGAACAACTGATGAAACTGCAACATGAAAAATATGCTATAGGTCTTTTCATACTCCAAAGGAGTTTTATTCCAGAAGAGTACAAAGAGATAGGTATGTTTTATATTTCTGTAAGAAAAGTTCCAAGGCTCACCCAACTGTATATGCAAGGAAACCCAGATTCCTCAGAGGAAATGTGTGATTCATTGCTCAGTACTTTAATGTTAAAATAATATGTTACCTAAATTGGGATAAATTCTTCTTGTGTTGAGCCAAGCAGAAAAGGGTTTTTCCATTGTATCTTCTTGCTAGTACTGGTACGGGGTAAAAAACACAACGCAGAAGTGGATTTGCTTGGAACATAGTTCCAGTCATTAAGAATATTATTTTTTTGCTTTTAAGTTGTGTAGCATGGAAACATTATTTTTAAACTCTAGATTAGACACAAAGTAGAAAATCAAAGCATCATGTAGATTCAAAAAGCTGAGAAATGCCACAGTTTAAAGTCTTTCCCCTGCCCAAAATCAAGCAGTTCTCAGATAAGCATTTCATTCAAGTTCTCCTCAGATAAGGACTACGAATCCTTTTTCTAGGGTTCCTTGAAGAAGGGGGAGGAAGAAATGAGAGGGTAGTAAGGCTGGAAAGAGTGTTGGGTTTTTGCATGTCTCTCACTTTGTCAGCTTGCAATGAAAGAACATTCTAACTTCTGCTGGGTAATTTACATCAGCCTGCCAGCGCCCAGCAAAAAGAGCCCACCATCTGAGTAGGAAACACACGCACCAGGCATTTAAGTGAATGTGAAATATTAATTCTATGAAAATTTATGGTAATTTTCTTAATGACTTCAAGATGGTCAGGAAGCAAAAACTATTTTATGTTCTTTCAAGTTTTCAGTTACTTTGACATAGAAGACAAACAGTTCCCTCCCCTATACCATAGTCTTCCCCACAATTGTTCTTTTACTCATTCTAATAATTTCCTACATTTGTATTTACCTGTGCAAGTTATTCCCACCCTATAAAAATGAATTTTCATGCCTGCTTTTCCCACCAAATCATGAAAAAGCACTGACTTAGTCCTTTCTGAATCCTACAATCCCCTCATTAGTCAGTCTGCTCATGCTGCAGCATCGATCCCCTTTTATCCTGCATAAAAGTAAGTTTGCTCAGGGGTTCATGCCACTGTTCACAGGAGGTTGTGAAGGGCGTTTTACTACCAGTGAGAGTGCTTCTCCATGGGAAAAAAGGCCTTCTAAAGTTTTCCATGAGATTAAACAGTATGAGTCTAACCTCACATATTGTTACAGTAAAATGGTCTAGTAGGAAGCTGCTGTTGGCCTGATTACTGCCCTCAGTATGGGTTATATCCTGCCTTTCCTGTAGGGCTTCTTTGGGTCACAGTGGGTGGTTTTCGACCTTACACAATGTCAAGAGAAAACGAGCCTTAGGCACCTCATTCTGTACACAATATAAACAAATTGAGTACATTTCAAAATCCATGCTGTGCTTTGCGTACATATTCCTGTCTGCTTTGGTCTCAAGAACGTTGTGAAATGCTTTATTATCAAAGGAATGTAAAGGATGAAGCAGATATCATTTGATTTTCCCCCTGCTTTTTCTTCAGAAACTGCACTATAAACTCACCATTCCTGCCATTTCGTGTTTGCACATGCTGCCTCAGCCACCCCATTTTAACAGCATCACATCTATAGCAGGTGAACTGCAAAGCACAGAAAGCTCTGTCAGAACACATTAACCAGAAATCCTTTGGGTATCCCACAAACAGTAAGTCATGGTGACAACTCTCTTTCTCGGTAACTTTGGGGATCAGCTAAGCTTGATTGCTCAAGCTTTCTATGATGACACTTCATAAAATATCCACAGTTAGATGGCAAAAGAAGAAAGTAATATTATGAAGATCATTCTCCAAAGAAATTAGAAAAGAGTGGATATCGGAAGGGATGTATGTTTTTACCAAAGTATACCAGGGATATCTTTACAGCACTGAACTGTAACTATACCACTTCACGTTCTCAGTGGGGAAAAAACAAAATCTTATTTATGTTTCAGTAATCCTATCAACAACTAGCACACTCCTAGAGATCTGTCAAAAGTAGTACCACCTATTCTTGTTAAGTATTGGTTTACATCAGTCATAACGTAATATGAATGGTAAGTGTGAGAGGCTTTCTTGAGTATATTGAACAGAAAAATACAAAGATTTAAGAAAGTGAAAAACACATCATACTGTGTAAGAGCAGGTTCTCTGGACTATAAGATTTCGAGCATCAGTGAACAAAACTAAATTAGAAGATATGCAACTCAGCTTTCCAGAGCCATTAAGGATTGGTAAGCTTATTCCTACTGATGTTCACTTGAAAACATCATCAATAAGACTTCTGATTTGACAAATGTCCTGGGTTTGGCCAGAACAGGGTTAATTTTCACCGGACTCCAGGAAGGGGCACAGCCGGGGGGTGGGGGCTGACCCCACCTGGC
>Ga0065711_1032180_pt1 | contig 27841 bp, 12 predicted proteins | sample Hoacrofraction12_FD_59098 | JGI IMG/M metagenome (GOLD analysis project Ga0065711, IMG submission 59098) | Hoatzin crop microbial communities from Cojedes, Venezuela - Epithelial fraction 12 v2 (version 2) | ecosystem: Host-associated > Birds > Digestive system > Esophagus > Crop | place...
GGGCACAAACTGAGGCACAGGAAGTTCCGTCTGAACATGAGGAAGAACTTCTTCCCTCTGAGGGTGACGGAGCACTGGAACAGGCTGCCCAGGGAGGTTGTGGATTCTCCTTCTCTGGAGATATTCAAGATCCGCCTGGACAAGGTCCTGTGCAGCCTGCTGTAAGTGACCCTGCTTCAGCAGGAGGGTCGGACTAGATGACCCACAGAGGTCCCTTCCAACCCCTACTATTCTGTGATTCTGTGATTCTGTGATTCATTTCACCTAACATTTTGCTGCAGTAAAAATTTCCTTTGGAAGATATTTGTACTCCTTTGCAACAGTTTTAATAGAAACAAAAGAGTCACAATATGAACAGTGACAATAAAAGACACCTCAAAATGGTCTACACATACAGCTGAATCTCTGCCCTTGCTACATTGAAATATAGTGCTAATAAAGGCTTATAGTAGAAAGAATCCTGACTTTTCTGCTGCTCAGATGGCTCTAAGAAGGCCCTGCAATATGTTAACATGTTAGTAATCCTGATGTCTTTACTTTCTGCATACTGGTTTCTTAGTTACTGTGTTCAGCACAAATGGAGAACTAAAAGATTTGGCTTCAGGCAGAAGCTAAGAGAAGATGTGAACATCATACTGCCTTTTGCTTATATCTGATTCAAGATGTCACTCTTTTATTTGAGTACTTACTGTTTGAAACGTCTATTAATTTTATTTATGCCACTTTTTGGCCAGTACAGCAGGAAAAAGGCAATTAAATATACTATGCTGCCCTTATTTCTAATGTATGAAATGAGTGCAAAATTCTGAGTCAGTAGCTTCAGCAGGAGCTACAGGAAAAATGAAATTAAAACCATTCAGTCATCTCATGGAACAAAGGAAATATTTCTTTTAATGACTTGACAATCCATGACAAGGCTTTATGAACCGAAGAATGCACTTATCTGTAAAAAGACAGCTTAAAACCTATAAAGCAACTCAATTTTGGAAACACATTCTTGCCAAATGGATTTCAATGTTCAAACATGCATCAATAAATAGGCCTTCTGTAACAGGAAAAGAATTACATATCCAGAATCAAACAAGTGTTTGGACATAATGTCCAGCTGGCTTTTTTTGTACTCTAGGATATTTGCTTGAAAGTGAAGCACGATCTCAGACTGCTGAAAACTTTCAGGATTCATTCAACTGCCAGAAACAGTGGTGATCAGGAAAAAAATGCTGTGCTCTTCTAGCACGTTTCAACAAACTCAGAAAACACAGTTTAAAATTTATGCAATCTGATGATTTGGATATATTAAAAAAATAGGAATTTTGAAGCTACACATTCCAAATTAATTGGCTTCAGATTAGCTTCAATTTACCCATCAAATGCATTATACTACAAGCCAGTACCTTGAATTTCTGCCTTCAACAGCTGCAGCAGCTCCTGCAAAGCCTATGTTTCTTCTAATCTATTCAACTAGTTTTTTCTTTTTCCTTGCTCTTGAAGAAGACAATGAAGTTCTCCCGCTGGCAGAGAGTGCTATAATCACATTACCCATGACATTCAGTGATAAAGCTTCAGGCTGCTGAGCTGCAGTAGGCCAGGACTGATCAAGCTGGTCAAACCAATGTTTGCTTCTGCTCCTATTAAAAAAACAGATAACAACTGTTGGCATTGCAGTTCCTCTTGCTTTACAGAATAACCCCCTGCAACTGTACGAAATGAGAGCAGATGAGATTGATAGAAAGCAGCTTCGCAGAAGAGAACTGAGGAGACCTAAATGTGAGCAGAAGTCAGCAGTGTGCTTTTCTCGTGAAGAGGGCCGACTGCATGCTGGGCTGTGTTAAAAGAGTGAAACCATTAGGCTACAACAATAGCTTTGAAGGAAGTGCCTTCATTATAACTTATTTTACATTTTCTTTATGGGATAAAAAAAGCTATTTTATGAATACCTTAGAATTTGTAACATGGTTTAGCAGGCATAGTGTTGTTGAGTTGATGGTAGGTTGGACTTGATGATCTTACAGGTCTGTTCCAACCTTAGTGACTCTATGATTCTATGACTCTGTGGAATTTATATCTTTGCATTCATTTGAACACATTGAACATCTTTTTAAAAATGGCAGCTACAACTGATATTAGTCATATTGAGTAAAATTAGAATAAAGTTAGAATTATGCTAAATTTTGTGCACACCAAGATCTTCAATGTTGCAACTGGTATATCCTAGTAAAATCAGAATGGTTGATACTTCTTTTTAAAATTTTATCTAATAGGTACACATAAAATCCTTCTACTGCAGTCCTAAACTTATATATAACAGTAAGTCATCAGCAAATCTGCCAATTAAATACAGTTTCTAGTGAGCATTAATATTCTGAAGGGAAATGGTCTGACATCAGCTTTTACTGCTAAGCTCCAGTAAAAAGATGTCAACAAACTACTATTCATTAGCAGATGATAATTTATCAGAATTCATGTCAACATTTGTTTCATAAATCTGAATTTCTAATTCACCAGTCGGAGGCCTGTACGAGTTATTCAACTGTACCACTCCGATGCCTCAGTATTTTCAGTCACCTCGTATCAGGAGACTAGTAAAAGCTTTGAAGAGGATATTAACGTGTTAGCTGGAGAGAAACGTGACCTTAAGCTTTAGACAAATCATGCTTACAACTATGGGTCTCAAGGTAACTACTTTCCTAGGAATTACCCAAGGAGAAAAGGATTTTTCTGAAAATGGAAGGAAACAACTACAGTCAAGTTGAGAAAGTCTGACCTGAAAACAGAAAATTGTAAAAAGAAAACACGACTATCAGTGACAAATTTCTGTTGATGGAACATTTTTATGCTACTATGTTGTCTGCTGTATGGTGGCAATTTCAGAATCATCACTTGTTTTCATGAAGGGTACTTAGGTCCTTGCTAGATTTCTGATTCCTGTTTCATGTATTGTAGCCTGCACAAAAGCATCACATCCTGTTCTGTTGGATTTGAATTTGTGGTATTGTACATTTGGAGTTTAAAAAAAAGATACTCAGAAATGCACAGAAATAAGGTAACATTTTTGTGATTAGAGACCACCAAGACATTACTGGTTTAAAATGGTGTCTCCTCAGTATAAGGCAAGTAAGCTTTTACGTCATCCTAGCTACTACATTAAAACACGCTAAAGAGGTACAGAGTATCATCACAAATAAAAATTGTCCTCAGGAACAAACAGAAAAAACTGGGTAGATGTGTTTCCAGGTCTTCATTCTCTCCATTCCTAACTCCTATTCATTTTGTAAGTGGTGTTAATCCATAATTTGTTCAAGTAGTGGTAAAGCGATATTAACAGAATGTGTTTTGACTGCTTCTGTTTATCTAAGTTGGTCTAAACTAGAGAAGAACTTGGCAAGCATAAATAAAGACGCCATAGAAAGAAAGAATAAGTTAACTGAGAATGAACTCTCTGCAGGGTTTTTTTTTAATGATCTTATAGCAGGACTGCAATTCCCTAGGTTTCCTAAGTCTATGCACAGTGAGATGTTACTGGCTTAAAATTTTCTAAAGCAATCTGTTACTTAAATTTCTGCTCCAAGTTATAGTGCAATTTCTACTCTGAGAATCAAAATACAATTAATTTACATAAACAACATCACACAATGCCACAATTTTTTTTTTTGAAGTGTGGGGAAAAGTGGAGAGGATAAGAAAGGGTTAAATAATAATTCTTATCATCACTCTTCTGCCATCCAAGTGCAACTACTAAGCAGCCTATAGGATACAAATTCATGTAATAGAAATAGAGATAAATTACATAGTATCAGTAACACAGACAGGATGTATTCTACAGGAGAAAAGGAATAGTCATATCCATTTATTAATCAGTTGACTACTGAATTCATAAAGTAGAGCCATTTCAGTTGTACTGAGTGAGAAGCAGCAAGAAGACTGGATTTGCATTTCATGTGTTGGATTAAGCTTTGAAGATACTGATTCAATGCCTTCTGTCACCCTTCTTATATCTACACATTTCCTCAGAAGGTAATCACAGCATTTAAATTTCTCTCTAAACCTGCTACATTTCTTTCCTTTTGCTTTCTTGCTGTGATAAATGTTCTGATAGTAATTCTGCAAACATTGGGAGGTCAGCAAGTTTTCTCACCCAGTCATTTGTAAAGTCTATACTGGGTCTCTAAACACTTTTGCGTTGACTGTTTCTTGCCATATTCATGTGCTACCCTGTGGTTTTAATCATATAGAAGCACACATTTAACAACAATACAGAAGCACCTAAAAATAAGTGGTTGTAGATATCTGTCTCTGCAACATTCTGTTTGCATTTGCAGGAGCCCAGAAAGTTTCCAGAGCTTCTGGAAGCACCAGTGGCAGTTGGCAAACTCATTGATAGTCTCCAGGATATACAAAAGTTTGAGAACTGCTCAAATACAAAAATATTACTTCCAGTCTTTACTTCTGTAATGAAGGCATGCTTTAAGAGAAGGCATGCATTCTCATCAAGAGAGGCATTCTCATTAAGAGAGGCATGCATTCGCATCAAGACAAGCATGGCCAGCAGGTCGAGGGAGGTGATTCTGCCCCTTTACTCCGCTCTTGTGAGACCCCACATGGAGTACTGTGTCCAGCTCTGGGGGTCCCAACATAAGAAGGACTTGGATGTGTTGGAGCAGGTCCAGAGGAGGGCCATGAAGATGAGCAGAGGGCTGGAGTACCTCTCCTATGAGGACAGGCTGAGGGAGTTGGGGCTGTTCAGCTTGGAGAAGAGAAGGCTCTGGGGTGACCTTGTAGCAGCCTTCCAGTACCTGAAGGGGACCTACAGGAGGGGTGGAGAGAGACTTTTTACAAGGGTGTGTAGTGATAGGACAAGAAGGAATGGCTTGAAACTGAAAGAGGGCAGATTTAGATTAGACATTAGGAAGAAATTCTTCAGCATGAGGGTGGTGAAACACTGGAACAGGTTGTCCAGAGAAGCTATGACTGCCCCCTCCCTGGAAGTGTTCAAGGTCAGGTTGGATGGGAGCTCTGAGCAACCTGGTCTAGTGGAAGATGTCCCTGCTCATGGCAGGGGGGTTGGAACCAGATGATCTTTAAGGTCACTTCTAACACAAACCATTCTGTGATTCTATGATTCTGTGATTAAGACACTCTAGGTTAGAAAGAGTAATCACCTCCTGGCTACACTGTGAGGGTGCATGCTAGTCACTCCTTGCTGTGGCAGCTCAAAAAACCCAACATGTTCAAGAAACACTGTATGTAGAGCTTTATTATTCTTTAAAATATATATTTTTTCATTGATAGATTGGAAGACAGTATATTTTAGTGACATTTTTATATATTTTCAAAGAAGAGTTTCTTAAATTGCCGAATTATTATGTAATTAGAAGCTTCCAGAGATGTCTGTGTGAGAAAAAACATGGTTTGGGGCCAATAGGCTAAAGCTCAAACAGAAAGATTTAAACAAAGAGCAGGAAGTGGATAACCAAGCCTTAGAAAGAATGGAATACATTTCTTTGGGACTACAGATGGTTCTAATGTCTATTATAAAGAAAATCCATACCTTCAAGGACACAGTGAGCATAAACTTCTGGTTTTGTTTTTTTTTTTTTGTGGACCTCACTATAACAGTTCACCAGGCTCAGAAATCTGTCCAATAAGGGACACTGAAGTACTGCTGCACTGCACTGGAATTTTTACCACTTCTGGTAGGATCAGGATACGTGTCAGCTGGTCAGCTTTGAAAAAATTTCTGAACTAATTTCATTTCCTTTCTAAAGGTAGATGTTTTTCCTATTAGGACTGCAAGAAAACCACTTGTATTTGTTCCTTGATTCTCAAATTATAATCCGGAGCCTCAGTTATCTGATAAAGATATGTTCCAGAGTGCTCTATGGCTTTTAAGATCTTAACAAGTCAAGAGCGAGGACCTTGCGGATAAGGCTCAGTCTCCTACATTCTTCACTCTAGTGAGAAAGGAGGAAAAACAGTCGAAGATTCACTTCAACAAGAAAATCACTGGCTGACCGGAAAAAAACCAGAATCAACAGCTTCTGTCAAGTCTAACAGAAGGAGCAGATCACTAGTAAAATCAGGTAGATACTTTTGATAAATCATACATAACACCACACACAAATAATATGATAAATTGTGTAATCTTGTCTTCTCATGAAGACAGATTTGATCCTTGGCACTGTCTTTTATGCCAAAGCTTCAGGTTGTTTTTAGTATCACCTCCCTGAGGAATTACAATTTAAGGATATTTTTTGTGACCATCATTAGTGCCTAATAGAGATGTTTCTGATCAATCAGAAGTTTTTATTTCTCTCAAACTATTTGAGGTCACTTCTGTATTTTCCTTCGGTTTACTTAGCTCTGAGCAAAAAGATATTTCAATTTATTTTTTGTAGTTTATTTTCATGAAACTAGTTGCACCAAATAGTGGGAGGAAAGCAATCCTTCTTATGTTTAAAAAGAACTTGATATAGGTGAGTTTGTGTGCAAAGAATGCAGTTTGATTTCCCTGGTGGCTCATACCCTTTCATTCTCTAGGTTTCATGTTTGTGTTTTTTGTTGAGTTCATGTTTCATGCACGTAAATGCTGGGGAGAAATTATATGAAAAGCACAGAAAACATGTAATCAGGTGGAGTATGACTGAAGAATATACAGCAGGATTTGAAATACTATCTTCTACTTCGAAAGAGAGGCAATGTTTCTACCACGGTTATGGAGCAACTATTTTAAGATCTGTTTCTTTTGTAAGTAATATCACAGAACAAAACCTGTCTTTGTGAGACACAAAATAAACATGTCAAATTTTGAAAGTTACGAAAACACTAATAAAATTATGTTGATCTCACTATTGTTACCACACGATATGTGATAAAGCCACTCCGTAAAATGAAGATTATGAAGTTCCTGGAAGGTTCCTTTACATATAAAGACATAATCCCAAATTCAACATGCATGTATTCCTTAAATTGAAGGATTCATAGAGTTCCAGCTGGAATTCCTCATGGTTTTTAAGGGAAATAGTGAAGTATTGACCACATCACCCACACGAAGAAAATTTCATGCTACTTTTACTTTTTGTTTCCCATTTCTGTGTTAGTTTGATAAGCAAGAAAAAAAATGTGAAGGAAAAGAAGCTACAGTAATCCTTATAGAATACTCTGATAGCCTTAGGTAAAACAATCATCTGTCTAAAAGGTTAACGCATTTGTACACAAGTACAAAACGCAATTTAAAAAATAATTCCACTGACAAGACGGAAATATCAGAGGACATGTTTAGGGAATCATCAATACAACAGAGGACCTGTTCATCTTGGCTGAAAATCCACTTGAGGAGCTATTTCAAAATCTGAATAAGTATTAAATTCTAACCTTTTTGTTCTGTGTTCTTTAACCATCCCAGTGAATCTCAAAGGTAAGGACTGTAAACTAGAAAAAATAAAGAATCTAAGCTAAACATAGCTGCTGCTTAGAAGGAAAATTGTACTAAGCAGAGACATAGATCATACATCATAGATATACATCATGAAATCTGAATAAGCAGATCTATTCTTATAAAAAATCTGCCTTTTTCTTTAAAGTATAAAAACCATTGATCAGTTCTTTGCTGTCACTATGTTAGGGAGTTCAGTGTTTTATAGAATAACAACAAAAACTGAGATTATATCTTCAAATTATTTTTTACAGAAGTTGCCAACGTTGTACTTCAGAGTGCAGTAGTCTAGTTCAGCAAGTGCTACTGCTGATAGGCGTAGCGCTGAAATTAGCTTAACCTACAAAGATAGCAAACCCCCTACACTCATACCTCGACATCAAATGTATCATTAATTGACTATGTTCAGTTCTTGGAAATGTTAGACTGCCTTTTTCATTTTTACTGGCCTCAGCATCAAAACAAATTATTTATTGATAACTGGTATTAGCAGGAATGATATTTCAGTGGAAAGTATTCACATGTAAAAATCTGTGCTCCGGAACGAGTTACCTCCTAGCAGCATAGAGATGAGCTAAAATTCCTTAGAACATCATTATTTTTTCCTTTTGATTAGCTTTATTCTATTTGCTGAAAATTAATTTAAACACCTCCTCTCTGTTTCATCATGTTAGATTTAACAAGGAAAAAAACCTCTGTGTAGCTAAGGATCACATCTGTAAAAGCCTTGCCCAGTCTGCATTTGCAATAGTTGCATTCCTATTGACTAAAAATAAAGTTGACTTCACTTCTTTTGAATGAAAGCGGAAAAAACAACCTAACAAAACAGCCCACCTTTGCGTTTTGTATTTCTACTGAAAATTGGAAGTGAAGAAATAGTAGAAGGCTACAATTCTCACTAAATTCTTAGGCTTCAGAACTAGCAATCAGATGTACATACCTCACACTTAACCTTTGGGAAACATTTTAACTTTTGGAAGACTAAAGAATTCATTCAGGTTTGACAATTTTTAACATTGCTTGAGTTTTTTGTGGTTTTTTTTTTGGCTGCTCAGTTGAATAGACAGGTGCTTAGGAGAAAGATTGTGTTGGATATAAATTTTGTTTAAAATTTACTGCTTCTGTGTTGCTCAAAACTACATGATTTGTCTGAGGAAATATTCCATGGATGATTTGCCACTCGAATGTATCTATTTCTTTTAAATAAGGTCATTGGAAGAGAGTTTTTACTACTTTACGCGAATGAAGGAAAGTTCAGCCTGATCTCTAAATCCCATCGTGGAAACCCGTAGAGGTGAGTCACAGGTAAGTAAATGGGATTACGGAATGTGGGTCCCCATAGGTTTTACAGCAATCAAGAATGATGATTAACATATGTGCCCAAAGTTTCTTTACTGGCTAAGCTGTTTGTTTGTTTGTTTTGGCCTCAGTTGGAATGAGATCTTTAAGAGGACTCAGTCTCTCTGTGGAAGTACGAACAAAACACAGTGTTTCTTTCACATCACTTCTCAGTTAGATTCACATTTTTTACTGTTCTAAACTGATTTTTGAAAGCAGGAGGTTAAAAATGTTTTATGCTTTCTCTGTGCCAAATGAAACAAAAACCAAATCTGAGCCATTAGCAAGTTACAAGAGACTATCCAGAGAGACTTCACAGGGCTCCTGTCTATGGAAAAATATTTTCTTTTCTGTGTATTCCATGTGTGATCGTCAGTCAGTGGCAGACTTTCAAAACAGATGTCCACAATTAGCAATCCCATAATTCCTAGTTGGTGTCTCTTGATGCATTTGTACTCACATGCAGCTATTGCCTCAAAAGTGGATTTCAGGTCAAATTTACCACTTGTATACACTGTTTGCTGAACAGTCCCAGGGCTTGCTTGGGTAATCTAGCTAGTATTCCTGGGGAAAACCTTTGCTTTTTCCAGAACTTGAATATGTCCCTTGCTACCTAGTCCAACAGCTTTCTGTTAGACTGTTTTCCATTGCAGCTCCTGTAATGGATTCGTATCTAGCAGACAAAACAGCCTGGTGTGTTTCCTAGGAAGACCTTGACTTCATCTGTCAAGATAAAGTGCGCTTTGTGGTCAGCCTGACTTTGTTTGCCTATTCAATGAAAGGAAATAGTAAAATCTTGAAAATGCCAAGAACTTCAAGTCTCTCAGGTAATGTTTTTGTTTAGGAAATCTGATTCAACTACCACATGGGCCTGATCACATCTGATGGCTATTGATACAACTTATGTTTGGAGGGTGAGGAGTTGTTTATTTAACTTGTTTTTTGGATAAGACTATAAGACTATATGCATCTTAGCAGAACAGAGAAATTATTGCGATTGCAGACATATACTCTTGCTAACTTATCCTCCCTTCTTCACACTCTTCTTCTGCTTCCATGTTTTCAGTCATTACATAAAAATATACATATAATAGACATTTTATAGTCAAGATATATTAAGGGAAATTTTATTCTGAATTCTTACTCATATAATACTGTGCCTTCACAGAGTATCACCAGTGAATACACATTTAAAAACTAGCAAGTTAGAAACATACCTTTAGAAACATTACTTCATCTGTTTTATCACCCTTTATCTTATCCCTACACTATATTGAATTCAGTTTCCCCTGCCTTCTTTTACTCTCCTCTGGTGGTGAATGGCCTCTGGAAAATACTGGGTGTGGATAGACTTCCTTGCTCACTAGGGAAGAGAGGAGTTTTCCCATCCCAAGAAGTGCTGGTTGTTATTGTTCCTCACACCCTTCTGAATCACATAAAGTAACTCTGCTTTTCAGTATCAGTCTTTTCAACGCAGAAGGGAAAAAAATTCACAAAATCATGCCCTCTACTAAAAGGCACAGAAAGTACCCTGTACCAGGCACATGGATAAAACTCTGCCCTTGACATCTGACCATAAATCTTTGATTTCTGTGGGAAATCGTTAGGCATATTATGTATAGTCAATACAAAGGGTACAACTTTTGCCCCTCAGTGAAGTCAGTTTATTGTGAGGTTATTGCTTCTTTGTGCTTTCAATTAAGTTCTGGATGTTCATCCCTATTATTCATAGGGGCTCATCATTTGTACAGGCATGCAAACTGAAAAATACAGACCTTTTTGCATGATAAAATAGTCAAAGGCTAGACATCTACCATAAAACATAGGAGGGTGCATTGTGTATTTTTATGGGGACAAAGGGGACTCCACCTATTTCCATTTCTCTTCTGTTCATTTTAAAGATGGAAAATAAATTAGATCATGTGAAACTCATAGGAGTTGCTGTTAAAATGGTTTTCTGGTTTGCCTTCAGATCATAGATTTGTCACAAATGCACTGGAGGGAATGCCAATACAATATTCAGCTGTTTGAAGCTAGTATTTTAAAAATATAATCAGCATTTTTTATAGTGAAATTACTTGTGATCTGAGCTGTACAATAGACACATTCTTTGTGAAAGTTACATATTGTATTCTCCCTATTGCTAAGAAACGAGATCCATCCTTTGTTTCTTTTGAAAAGGATTTTTCTTCTAAAAATTATGGCCTATATATTTGGCACTTGCAATAGATTAAACATATAGTGGAGAGTCTACAGAAAGAGCAAGAAAACAATACTGACGCAACTATTGCCCCTTCTCTTTCTTCTCACTTATTCTAGAATACCTGAAGGGTAGGGAGGGAACAGAAACAGTGTAAGAAAGTTTTTGCCAAAATTTCTGTCAAAGAACTCATTTCATACCTGTTCAGGAAGTGAAAGGATGATGTGAATACCCTTTCTCTGAATTTCATCTCTGAGCATGTCAAAAAGGTCAAGGATTTCTTAGAAAAGGTATGTTACTCATGGATAAATATATGTCCTCATTTCTAGGGCAAATCTCTTTCTACAGTTTTTGAGATCTAGCACAGTCTCGATGAGAGGAGAAAGTTACCCAAATTCAGGATTTATAACATTAAAATTATAGTAAATTCTATATTTTAAAAAACCCTAATAATATCGTGACAGAGATTTAAGTAAATTCTAGACAGTCACATTGTAGCATGTATTTAGTTCCTTACATCTAATTTTTTACTTGTTCTGTACAGTCCATTGATATTTTCCTGTAAAACATACCTAATTCTATCCACAGCCAAATCTCCTACAAGATATTCAACACACTTAGTTTCTTTGACATGTGTTTCCCCACCACCCCAAGATATTATTATGAAAACTTGAGAGTAAATACATTCTTGTATGACAGTACTTACATTTTAAAGTGGAGAGTGTGATAAATCCCCAAAGATTTGATAGTAAGTTATTATTGGGAATATAGTAGATGGCAGCAAATACATCCATAAATGGGATGTAAAGTAGCATGCTAAACACTCACAAATAAAATAATTTATTTATTTAATTGAAAGTATTTGGATACTTACCAAATAATGTTGTTACATGTATACTGTGAGAGAACAGATTCTAAGAGACAAATAGAAAAAAATTAATTCCACAATAAAAACTGTTGCAGAGGCCCAGGATAATTACAAACAAAGTGTGATCTTATTCAAGCATCAAAGTTTTGCTATTCGGAGAAAAAATAGTTCTTGTTTATGAAAAAAGCTACTGATTTACGCTAGGCTAATTCTAATATTTAGAAATATGTTTTCAAGTTGTGTTCTATGAAGGTCTCCCACACAGTCAAAAGACAGCCTTCCATCCCCTCAAGTCCCCATTTAATAATTACAAATTATCTGCCTCTTCTGACTCAGCTCACATTCTCCGCATTTTCCCATACTTAGCATTAACTGAAGCTGTCTTACAGAAAATGAATGCTTTAATCACTCACTCATCTATTTTGATCAGAAAATAGCATTTTGGATAGCTAATATGTGAAAAATAGCACCATAAGTGAAACCCACCCTTTGAACTTTAGCACACATTGCTGCTTGCTCAGTTTTATTTTCCCAGGCTTCTGTAGACCTTTTCGTTGTGACGAAAGCAGTATTGAAGAATAGTGACTTCCAGTTATTATTTCAGAAGGTGTGTCAGGACAAAGCCGGACATGGAAACTTCTGCTTTTCGTGGCGGAGGAGAGGGAAGGGGTATTATTTTTTTGTAAGGTGAGAAGCAGGTCTCAAACAATAAAATTTGCACAGGAGAAATTATTCATCTCTGATACTATTCCAGGGAAAAGGAGTGCTAAGTCTGAACATGCTAGAGGAAGTTTTACATACCTCATTGACATCCAACACTCTTATGAGAAAGCGTTATTCAAAAACCCTGCTTGCTAGCTAATTTAATCTCTTCTGAAGGAACTTGGAAAAGGATCCACCAGCATTGTTTATTAGGAAAACTTTTATTCAGAGGGCAAATGCAAATCAGTTTTTATCCATTGAAATTTCCATTGCCAAAAAGATCAAATCCTGACTTGTCATATTGTGAGAAGATAAATTGCACTCCCTACACCCCAGTAAAGGACACATTAACAATTGTCCTATTCAAATACATGTGAATATCTACATAGTTACATGAAAAAGAGATCTTTTCTTTGACAATGTTCCTGTATTCCAAACATCCAAGCCCGTCATAACTTTTATTTCATTCCTCTTTATTTTGAAAGGGTTTAGAGATGCCTAACACAGGTACAGGAGTCTAAGGCCAGACTCACATTAGCGTTTAATCTTCTAATGTCCATAAAAATCCATGGCAACTAGGTACTAAAATAACTGTCAGTCAAAGCCTAAATAACTCACCAAAGTGTTAGAAAGGAAGTCTTTGGCAGAACAGAGAATGAATTCCAAGTGTCAAAAAATCAGTATCTCACATACCTTTCTTTCAGTAGTAGTGTCAATATAAGCAGCCACTTGGCCCGGTTGTTTCTTTCCTAACTCTCTTCCCTGCAAACATCGCCTTTTCTCTCATAAGATTTGAAATATTAGTGTGGTGCTTAGTAAAATAGATCAGGGAAAAGACACCTGATGACACGACCCATATGTGTTCCAGGACCAGATGAAAATTGTTTTAAAAGGAACAGACACAACAGACAATTCTAAAGAGAAAGCAATGAGTCTATACGTATATTCCTCACCTGGTTTAGAACCATTGTTGGTAACAAAATGCTCAGAAAAACCCTCAAAACCCAACCAGTTCAATGAATAGATTTGTAAACAGTGGAGTTACAAAATCATTATCTACTTTTACTGTGGCAGGGCTGCCAAACCTAATTTGAGGAGTTCAAACCAAGTACCTTAATTTAGATTGTCCCCTTCAAAAGTTGGTATAATGGTGTTTATCCTATTTCTGACTGAAGAAAACAAGTTTTATAAGTTATGGATATCACCACATTTGGGCATGTTCGAATCTCTCTTTCCATTTCCACTCCCTTTTTCTAGTCTCTATTGCGTGGTCTACTCCCTACTGTGTTTTCACCAGTTCGTATCTTTAAATCTGCTTCCTGCCTCCCTGCAGCATTCTTTCTGTCCTCCCCAGGAGATAATTACCCTATTGGAACGTGAACCAATAGTATCAAAGTGAATATTTTCAAAGATTCACAAAGGTTAATATAGCCTGAAAGAAGAAAAGCAATTTGGTCACTCCCAACAATATTTCTTACATGCCTACACTGCTGAGATGCAGTTTTTTGTCAGCATTAGGAACCTTCTGTCCACCAGGCTGTACAGCTGCAACTATCTCCTAATAACATTCTCAACCTACATGCACTAGCTGCAACAGTTTAAGAAGGTCTAGACTAAGCAGCACTTTACAACATTAGTAACCACAAGTTTTGAAAAAATACTTCAATTTTTGCATCAGAATGATGTGGCAGCATTTAACACAGGAAGATGCACGAAAGCAATGAACAAAAATGTGTCAGTTTGTCAATCAATCCATCCCAGTCAGATAACAGTTGCAACGCTCCACAGCATTGATCATACAGTTAATCAAATCCACTGTAGATGAATTCTGAAACTGATTTTAAATTGAATGGCACAGTGAAGATAACTGCATTTCAGACCATATGAAGTGTAGGTTTACACACATATTGAGCTGAATATTTTCTCTAAAATACTAATTTTATGATTGATTCCTATTGTATAATCTGGGAAATACACATATGTAAGAAAGGAATGTTAGAGCACACCACAGTTGTGATTTGTAGAAGAGGCTGACTGACAAAAGTGTTAAATGCTCACACATCTATTTGTGTGGCATTTGGTTATTTGTCATAAGCAACAAATCTAACTGTTCATAGTTATCAGTAAACTCATCAAACTAGGAATTTCTCTTTCCCTTTCTGGCCACAACATACCAGATTCTTAAACTCAGCTCATTCACCTGTACAACTTCCCCATAGAAAATAAAGCCATTTCTTTGCTATGATATTAGATAATTAGGAAAAGATGGGGGGGGGGGGGTTTTCTGGGGTTTATTTTCCTCTTCTTGGTTTCTTCCCTATATCTGATCTTTACAGAAAAATTAGTTGCTCGCTTTAACTTTCTGTGTGACACAGCGTAAGGTTTCCTTAACTAACCATTTCTTAACTCAACTTTCTGAACAGTAGATTTGTGAAGGTCTTGATAACCCAGAAAGTACTAAAAAAGTAAATTTATTTTGGTGTGATGCATTGTCATAAACTGAATAAGCCACAAATAAACAAAATTACACCTCGACAAATTGGCTATCAAACGCTGAATAGCTGTCAGCTGCGTTCTTCTAAGCCAAAACAGGACAAATGGTAGCAGCCTTTAGCCTTGCACTATTTCATTTGTATAATACCAGGACTATAAAGTCTACAAGAAAAACAAAATAAAGGAGAATTGGTATTACAGTTTGATTTTTAATTGCTGAAAATTTGTTATATTCCTGTGAAGATAATTTTCCTCTGGGACTGAAAGGTTTTGTAAGTAAGTAGATCTGCAAAATAGCTAAGCCAACATCATTAATAAATCATTAATATTTGACTCAGTTGCTTCCATGGAAGAATTATTTTCTCTCTGCTGCATGTGTTCTCACATCTTTCAGCTTGTAATATTCATTCTTCGCAAAAGCTGATGCATTTTCTTTCCTTCTTTTCTTTTTGCAGGATGACTATTTCATGCTTATTGAACAAGTTTGGTAAAAACAACCAACAAAACCCCTGTAGCCACCTAGTGCAAAGGGTAGGAATCACCAGAAAACCATTCATAGATATGAGCTTATTAACAAGAACCTGAACCATGACATAGACTAAGTATACTGAACATTTCTAACCTGTATCTGACAGCAAACACTCAGAAAATATAGCAGCCAGATGGAAGCAAGAGGATGACTTCTTTCTAAAAATGCCCCAATATTTTGCCAACAAAACTAGTGTGTGAGCTTATGTGAGGTATCTAGGGAATAGTCTGCTGGGTAGATCTGGCTTCCTGATACCACCCCAGAGTATTTCAAACAGGCAAGAACATGAAATAATCTGGCCCACTATACATGCAGTGACTGCATCCACAGCTAAGTAACAGAGGGTATAAAAATGTACCTCAGATTTTCTGCCAGCTAATAACTGACATATTATTCCATCTTGTGTTTTCCTGAGGGCGTTTGCACTTCATTTGTCAAAGGCAGTCCCCTTTTATAGCCAATATTTTGAATGTCCAAACTTTTCCACACACATATATACTAGAAAAGGTAAGAAGATGCTGCCTATTTTGTCTTCCCCTGTTGGTAAACTCTCCTAAATGAATAAACTAAAGTTTGAGATAACACACAAGAGTTTTGACTCTTAACCAGGTATCTGACTACTTTAGATGTTAAAAGTCTTGGGAAAAGAAGAGCTGTATTCTGTGTTAGATGTGTGCTAAAAGAGACAGAAAATAGTTTCATAACAAATAAAAAAAATCATATAGTCAGAGCTGAAAAATAGGAGTGTGGTCACATGCATTTTACATGTGTTTAAGAATGAAAATAGGGAAATATTAAAGTTATTAAGGGGAAAATGGCAACAGTCACAGTTGACAATACTCAGTACTTCACCGGCACCCAACTTCATAGAAACACTAATCAAATGCTGGGTATTCGATTTCAGTTGTAAAAGTAAATATTGGGGTGGGGTATTAGCATGTCAGCAAGTCCCAGCTAAGACCTGCTAAAGTAGGTATTCAGAAATTTGAGATGTCCTGTCTTTCCAGCGCAAGGATGTCTGTGTTGCATCTCAGAAATGGGGAAAGCGAGGAAAAACAGAGGCAGACCATTTTGGCTTTTCATTCTGAAGGAATCAATGATACATCTCAGATCTTCCTGAGAAGATGGACAGTTGTTCTTTCCTTCAGTTGAAGGTTCACCAGTGTATTTCATGGTCGACTATGAAACACAAAGACAGAAGAGCTCCTATTTAATAGGAGAAAGCAACTGTGTTAAGGTACAGAGAAACAGACACACCGCAGTAGTATGAACAGTGAATCCAGAGAAGAATCTTGGAAGTAGTAGAACAAAGAAGGCCAGAAAGGACTAGTAAATCATTCGTTGTTAAAGGAATTTCTTTGACAGGACTTTGTGACAGCAGTGACTTGAAGGCTCGGAGCTTTACATGAGCCTACAGTATGTGACAGAAAACATGTAGGGCAAGAACCAGCTGTGTTAAGATTTGTACATTCACGTACATTTCTCTGCTGAATAATAAGACATACCTCTTTCCTGTTTGGCTGTTCAGTAACTTCTTACTGCTCCTGAACAGTTGTTGCCTCTCCCAGTTGATGCTGTGTGCATGACAAAGATGTGCAGCACTTTGCTGTTACTTAGGGATTAAAATATGTAAGTTCAGACATGATTCTGCTTCCTCCACAGCTGCAAGTGAGACTTTTCCATTAGCTTTTTAGCTGTGCGAGTGATGGTTTTAATGTTCTTACCACACTGTAAACATCCAGCTTACAAAACAGAAGGATGACTAAAATGGTGACAACAGCTCTTTGCAATGAGAAGTGAAGAAAAAACATCTAGAAGAACATGCTTAAGACATTCCTCGTAAGGAACTCTCAAACAAGAGCATAAAATTTACTCAGCCAGAATGAGAGAGATTTTAGCTACCAAGTGTGATTTTTTTTTTAAATGCTTTACTTTTAAGGTGATTTTAAAGTGATTTTATTTACATCTCTTGATATGTGGATCAGTAGTTCAGTACTTCTGTTCATATTTAAAATAGAAACTTTGCATTTAAGTTTTAATATTTGAATAAATGCAAACCTAGAATAAGGTCAAAAATTGCCTTCAGAGACTTGTGTCTCGAAAATCTCAAAAATCTCAAATTTTCAGAAGAAATAGTCTTCACGTAGATTTTAAAAGCCAGTGGGAGGACTAGTTTTCTTTTACAGCACACCAATATCAGCACTTACAAAGAACAATATACAAGTTTATTAAGCAATAACTGCCTTCACACCTGTCTCACCACAAGTCAATGTTCCTCCTACACTGATACCTTTGAAACCATGCCATGACAATGAGTTATGGTTCATTTCAGACAAGTATTAGGGCTAACTTTTGCTAGCTTGTTACTTATGTAAAAGTAGCGGGAATGTTTTGTAGGTCTATACCTGAAGTATGAGACCTGGCAGCTTTTCAAGAAACTAACGGTCAGGGCAGAAAATTAGTTTTCTGAGTGAAAATCTGAGAAGGGGGAAAATTTGTTGCATATTGGAAAAGGACTTCAAAGTTTCTTCAAGCAAGAATCCTCAAATGTTGTTTACAGAAATTGATGCAATATTTTTGCTTGGCTTTTGAAAACAAACTCAAGATGATGTTCCACAAGCTCTCTGAAACCCGACAGCCCCAGGAGCCAAGTAGCTTAGAGTCATCCCATGGCTGGAAATCTGGCTCCAGACAGACAAACTGTTGGTGAGGTAGGCAAGTTTCCATGGAAACCTGCCTAGTTTCTGTCAAGAGTAACTAAAAAAAACCAACTTGTCCCACAGAATGTTTTGATCATATTGAATCAGCATTTTTTCGAACTGTTCTATTAATAAACTACCCAGGGGCTAGTTTTGAAAGACTGACTTAATACAGAGTAACACACTGTGATCTCAAAGAAAGTGAATGAGCCCTCTACTTACTTTCTTATCAGGAGTTAATCTCCCAAGACATCATTATTCCCACTTGGGCAAAACCCTGACATTCTTCTATGTGTACATAAGTAAAGTATATGCAAGCATTTATGTACACACATTTGTGTAAAATGGCACAAATCCACAAATCCCACCTTAAAGAGTAAACTCTCAGTTCCATACTTTCAGCATGATGTTTACTCATATATTACTATTAATTCAGTGACTTTAAAGAGGTTTCTGAGCCTTGATGAAATAGACCTTTACAATTCTGTTATTTACAAGTGATTTGAAGCACCTTGTTTTTTTCCTGGAAGACCAGTCAATGATTCTAACACACAGTTCTATGGCAGAGCTTTTAAAAGGCCTAACAAAACAGACACATGGGTGATAAGATAAAAAAATCAGATAGACATCTCAATGTTTCAGCAAAGCATCAGTAAATTCAGGATTATGCATTGTGAAGTAGAGGAGGGTGCACAGAGTGTGATAAGAGACTAGTACACTAGCACTTAAAGTCACATTACCTTAGCCGCTTTTCTTGGCTGTGATGAAACACAGAGCAGTAACAGATAGCCCACATTTATCACTAGAAGACACCGGAACTGGATTTTGTCTGCTGAAGGGGCAGGCTGTGTTTGTATACCCTTTAGAAGGAAAGCATACAGTTGGGGAACATGCCGTATGCCTTTCACTGTAATAGCAATAATGTGATACATTCCTCAATTGCAAGTAATCCCTACCCTTGAGCATCACAGATGGAGACCTTAGGAAGTACAGTTTCTCTCATAGTCAAGCTTTCCTACATTCATTTGTTTGCCTTACAGGAGGGATTACAAAATTATTATACTGCTATGATTTCTCACAACTCTGCGATCTACAGATCTTTATCTTTCAGTGTACAAGTATAGATTTCTTTCCACAGTGCTTTTTGTTTGTTTGTTTCTCTTTGTGGATGGGGTGATGGGAGGTAAAATTAGACTTTACCACCCTGCAATTTACTCATTCTACACCTGAGAACCTCCAGGGCACATTCTATAACATATTTCTTCCAGGGTGCTAGCTTTAGTTTAGACGAAAAGAGGAGGCACATGTACAGCTGACGGTCTTTGTGCATTAATAATTATGAAAGATTGCGAACTAACATTAAATTCACAAAGCATGTTTTTACCTTTTTGCTGCTAGTAAATTTTGTTGAGATTCTGCTTACTCTTGATGAAACAGAAAGGATTAATGTTTTTGTCTCAGTTGAGAAGTATTAAAAAAAAACTTCTTGTGAGAGGCTTTAAGAGAATCTTTGCTGGTAAGAGCATTCTAGAATTAGATCAGAACTCTTACATGGTGCTCCTCACAAGTATTTAGGAATCTGCAGAAATAGCAACCTCTTTAGAACCTGAATAGCTTTCAGAAATATGAATAGCTATATTAGAATTCTTATAGCAAATACCAGAACTAAAATTTCTTTTGAATATAAAGCTAAATTGTCTAGAAGTGTTGCACACCTAATTACAGTAGACCTAATCAATAGTTGATGTAAAAAAAGCATTAAAGACAAAAGCGCTAACAGTGATAGATCAATTACGTACAGTAAAAGCACATGTAACAGTGCAACATAGTGTAAATAAACAATCTGGACACCGTTGTGCTGCCAATGAATAATTGCATCATTACAAAGTATCATGCAAACTGGAACAGAAGGGAAAATTTTGCCAGAGTGAGTACTTAAAGACTTGGCACTAGCTTAATTTCATTTCATTACTATTCTGAATCACAGAAAAAGCATCCAGAATAGCAGGATATAATCTTTATCATATCTGACATCAGTAATTTAAGACAGATAATGAGATTTTTCTTGGTATCTCATCCCCTTAAGGCCTTCTCAGTTCAGAGCAAAGGATTCCTTGGAACATCAAACCTAAAAAAGACTTAAGATTTGGTTAGGTGCTGGAAATGAGGTTGCCATTTTTTAGTTAGGGAATTACAGTTTTTTCCTGTATACAAATGAGGCTTGAAGTTCAAAGACGAAATAACGATATTACTTTGGCACAGAAGATTACAAGCCTGTTTCTTCTCTTTCAGATTTGAGCACTACAACATTTATTTGTGCGTGTGAGTTACAATACTCCCTAGTGACTTAACTGTACTACCGAAGTTTATCATGCTAGCTACCCTCTCTAGGTAAATAGTCTGTATACAGACAAATCACTTCACAGCAATACATTACATCTTCAGGCTGGTTCTATGGTCAGTGGTTCCTGTGTGGCTTGTTCTGATGACGTCTGCCTTTCAACAAAGGAAAATAAGCTTTCCTCCTCTTTTTAAGTTTTCCCATACAATTATCTACTTGATGATATTGCTAAATGTCTCCCTAGTGAGCTCCAACACTTCTACTATTATGAAAGACTAAACCTCAGAACAGCATCACTCTTCCGTTAGTACTTCACGCTACTAAAAATGTAGCAAGCTCACTCTCTTAGTTAATACTAAAAAATGAAATAAAAAAAACCCAGAAGCCCTTGAACACTTGTCACCCACAAAGACAGCTAAATAGGTACAGGCTTTTCAGATTCCAGCTCTTTAATGAGCCAGAGTTAGGATCATAGGGCAATTCAGGTTCAAAGGGACCTCTGGAAGTCTTTTAGTCCAAACTCCTGCTCAATGCAAGTTCATCATGTATACAAGAATTCTAAACTAATTTCAGGAATGTTTATCTCTACAGTTTCTGTACATAATAGGGCTAGACAGTACACTTGGTCTAAACTCCAAATAAAGGGAAGATATTGAGTTCTTTAGCCGTATAGTTGTTTACACTGGCTATTGTTTACATATATACTTCCTGCAATCTGTGCAAAATAGTATTTTTTTGTCATCATTATTGAAATTTTGTGGCTGAAAGGAATCTTTTTTCTTATAACCACTCCACAAAGATATTAATACATAGCATCTGGTTGAAACATTAAATTGTTTCAGTGTCAACAAAATATGCACCCTGCATTTTTCAGCAGGTTCCAAAATCGCTGCTTCTGACAAAAGACTAAGTGGTAGCTAACGAGAAAAGAGAAAAAGAGAAAGAAATAAAAAGAAATTTATTTATTTAAAGCACCTTGAACATTAATTGCACCAGCATGTAAGTGCTGCTATGCAAATCTTCTCATACCTGCCCTTTTAGCATTCTTTGAATTAGTTAACTATTTCTACTACTTCCAAGCTAATCAGTCAATAAATGTATGCCTTATACATTTCTGCTAAACAGATGTAGTTTTGCTTGAATATAAGCGAGATATCTTATGGCCCTAAAATCTACAAATAGTGTTGCGAATTTAGTTTTACTCCCAGTTAGTTTTAAAGGAAGCTTATGTGCCAGGTTTTCTTCGTTTTTTATTATTTTAACCTGCTTATGATTAAGCTTCACGTTCCTTCCTCCAGATCTGGTATTGAGTTAAAGATTGCAGCATATTTCAAGTTGATCTCCATCTTCAGCAAAATACATTGTCTGCTGAAATATGTAATACACAACAGTTTTACTTTCTGCTCCTCTTCCAAAGTGCATGAGACCAGATTCTGTCTATTGTGCATTACAGACTGACACAAGGATGTGTTGACAAAGAATCACCAAGACCTTCTACAGACTGGGGAGAGAAGAATTAAAAAATAGCTTCAGATGACAGCATGCATCATTCGTACTACTTAGCCACACTTTTGCCATGTTTTACAAGTACTACAAGGCATTTGATAAGTAGAAGTATGTACAAGAAGGTGAAAGGGTCTAAATTGTTTAGTTGCACAAGACATGAGAGCATGACCTAGCAGTAGTATAGTTTCAATGTACAGTCTTAAAATGTAAGGATCAAACTAGACTCATTTTACATGCATTCCATCTTTCCTTTTCCTATTAAATCTATAATGTCTCCTTTATCTCTCTAGCATAAAGCACAGACAAAGACTTATATACACAGAATTTTGTCTTATAGTATGTTTATGATTACATTTTAATATCTCTCAGATTACCTCTGGACTTCTTGTCTTCCAGTCTTTTTTTCACCTCATTCTCCCTCAAACACTGGATTAATTCAATACCTTAGAATGGAAATTATGTATTAATTTACTGAAAAATTATGCTGTTAATTCCTTCCACAGGTCCATCTGATTACTTTATGGAACAGAGATGATCTTTTGCTTTCTCTGCTGGGCATGTCTGAACAATGCTAATCAAGCAGTTGACATTTGAAGTGTATAGGGAGAAAATATGTTATCTTGTCATCTATAATCTTGCCATCTATGAATCTAAATTATGGCAAAGCTCAAAATATGTCTCTGGAAAATAGTTTTATTATCTAACTCAGCAAGATGCAAAAGATAAAGAAGAGACGTACTCTTTCAGTTGTGTATATTTCCACACTTTACCATGATGTGTAGAAAGATGATATAGTGGAAAAGTCTGAGAGATCGGCATTTTAAGAAGAAAGATACAAACGTGTAACTGTTACCTACTATAAAAAATGACATACTTACTTATCCAGCTGTGTATATTGTCTAGACTTGTTTAGATAGGTATTTATAAAAAAGAAGAGGAAAAAAAGGTATTTTTTAATGTTCAAAGGCATACTTCTGTAGCATATACTTTTTTAATCCTGAACTTTTTCAAGCCAGAAATTAAACTGGATTAATTAGTAGTCAAAGTGGGAAATATTTTTCAACTCATAATTGAAAAGCTGTGTCTCACAATCACAAGATCATGGTTCTGCCCCTGGGCGGAAAGCTCTTATACAGTGTGTTAATCTCAGAATGAGTTTTCTAAAATCTAACTGAAAATTATCATCTACTTTAGTATTAGTGGTAATTACCACCATCTACAGTACTGGTAAGGGTAGTGTTCTCCACTAATACAGAAAGGACATATTTTATTACAGTTTAAAATACTTTGCACAGAAGTTTAAGACTTAATAGCTATTCCACAAGCAAGAAAACTGAGCAAAGAATGTCTATTTCTTAGATAACAGTCATACAAATGTGATAGAACTGTTTGCCTGAGCTTAAGTAACTGAGCAGTTATCGATTTCGATGGGTTTTCAGATACACTTAAATATTTGTTCAAGCTGATATTATTCTGCACAAGAACAAAATTATTCATAGAGGAACAAAAAAGAAATGATGGCATTTTGCAAAATGAGAAAAGGACACAAAATAATAAATAGCCATACATTAAATCTTGCATCAATGTCATACTTTCTAAGATGAAAGTAACATGGATAATAATTATCTAGTGATAGAATTTCATCCAGGATCTGAAATTGGAAGTGACATTACTGATTGACTTCATAGACACTGAAACGTGCTAGTATTTCTTGGCTAGAATGAAATAGACACCTGCTGTGAAGGAGATGACGCTTCCTTCCCTAATCTGAGAGTGTTTTGGTGTTATGTTTGGTTGGTAACACACATGAGCTGAGGTTATTCAGGGTGTTAATGTTGGCTATGCTGATATTTTCTTTAATTTTAGCAATTCCATTTATAAGAAATTCAATTAAGTAACAGTCACACTTGTAACTTAAGATGTCCCCTTCCTCTCCTTTTTCAGTATTTAACTAGTTATTTGAATAAGCCAGCAAGTGCTTTAAAGTACAGAAAATGCAGGCTGTGCTAAACAAAGATGTAACCATTAGATTGAGCTCACTACCACCTACTGGCGTCCACACTAGCGGAAATTTTTATCAGGCTGTAGCCTACTAAAATCCAAATAACATCACCTAACGCATGAAAAACATTTACTAAAATGAGGGGAAATGGAAGGAAAAGTAAAATCCTTTTAATAAGTTCCCTTTGTGTGCAGCCTTTTCTGTAGCATCGCTTCTGAAAGGAAGAGAAACAAGGATAAAAAAAAAATCTGTAATGCTCTTTACTTCTCTTGGGAGGTGGCTGCATTTGGTTCTAAATTACCAGCTGAAAAACACTCCCAGCACCTATGCGTTGTTTCCTCACACAGTGACAGCAGCTGTTCTATCAGATCCCCAGAGGACTAGAAGCTCTTTTGTACGACCTTCAGCTGAAAAAAAAGGCCTTATAATGGGGTTAATAGAAAAAGAAAAAAGAAATATATTTCTTGAATACTGTGAAATGGGAACAATTACTTTCTCACTCTCCTCCCCATCTCTTGCCTCTCACCCCACCCCCCACTCCCTGCCATTTCCCCCAAAATATTTTAACATTTGGAAATCAATAATAAATGCCTAGCAAAAAATAAGAGGATATTTTTTTCTATTTCATGAGTGATCATCAAATGATGTTGAATTTTTATCTGCAACTTGATGAAAATATATTCCATTAGGAAAGGATAGACTTCCTAGCCAATCAGGTGACTTTGATGACGAAGAACATTTCAGCCAGATACTTAACCATTATGAAAACAATCATATTAAGTATCTGTTAACATGCTTTATTTAGTCTGCTCTCTTCACATTTGGAATACACTCACACTCTTTTATTTGTAGCCTGAAACCCCACAAAACACTAAAGAAGAAATTCTACAGGTAGGAAATTCAGGATTAGGTTTTCCTAGTTAATGATCTTTCTTCAAGGGAGAATCATCGGTATGCAGGGGTTTCAAATATCTTCACAGTTAAAAATCTGGAAGACTAGACACTGAACTTTTCATCTCAGGAAACAAGCTGATCTGTTTCCCTTCAGTGTTTTTAAAGTTTGGAAAGAAATTTCTTCAGGCCTAACCTTTTTATTCCCAAAAGCAGACAGCTGTCCCATGGACTGATGGGTATTCTCTAACAGTTACGCTGCAACTGGAGTGCACAAATGCTCTCTTGTCCAAAAATCCACCTCTTTGAATTCACTAAAAAGTTGATCTGACCTTCATAAAGCCCATTTGCATAACTCTTCGAACATATACATACTAATCCAGAGTACATAGAAATGTGAAGAATGGGATTTTCCTACACTAGCTTCCTAAACCAGACCTACATTCCTAAATATCACAGATTTGTCTTCCCTTCCCCTGCATCTTCTATTCCCACCGTTCACAATGGCCAGTTAACTCAGGAGTGTCTGGCAATCTGCCTGGGAACTGGAACATGACTGCAGTGTGTGCTTGTATGCTGATAAAAATCAAGTGACTTCTGTGCAGAGTTTGATAGTTAAGAGATGGCAAGGACCATTCCCACCCAGCAGTCTGCATGTAGCCACTCTGTTTTGATAGAAGAACACTGCTAGAATAAACTTGAGTTGTTTTTATCCATCTTCATTCCGTATGGTTTCTTGCCTCAGCCTTTTGAGCACTACCATTAAACCTACTTTGCAGTCTGCTCTGCTGCTTGTGAAGCAAAGAATCCTGAAAGGATCTCTCCTAGTGATATGATCTGACCACAAACTGAGCATGACGGTCACACAGTGCTTCCTAGGAACAGTTATTAGGTGGAGTCACAGTTGCACAGCTGGCTGGCAGTTCTCTCTCTTCTAGTGACAACACAGTTGCAATGAAATCTCCATTTAGGCTGAGACAGATGGTGTGTCCATAGACTGTCTCCTGGTGTGTTGGTCCTTCAGCCCTTGGTTGAAGACGCTTTGGCTACTGGAATATCAGTGCTGAGGCATAGATAATTAGTTGTCCGAGCTGGAAAACTAAATATAATAATTTGTTCTGAAGAGGAACTTATCTACACTATGGATGCCTAAGTTATGTTAGACAAATCCTCCTCAGAGTAGTTTTGACTCGTTTGGCTTTTTTCTACTAGGTCAGAGTACTGCATCCAGTTGTAGGCTCCTCTGTTCAAGAAGAATGAGGAGCTACTGGAGAGAGTCCAGCGGAGGGCTACGAGGATGATGAGGGGACTGGAGCATCTGTCCTATGAAGAAAGGCTGAGGGAGCTGGGCTTGTTTGTCCTGAAGAAGGGAAGACTGAGAGTGGGTCTTGCAAATGCTTATAAATATCTTAAGGGGGGGTGCCAAAAGGATGGGGCCAGACTTTTTTCAGTGGTGCCCAGTGACAGGACAAGGGGCAACGGGCACAAACTGAAGCATAAGAAGTTTCATCTGGACATAAGGAAGAACTTCTTGACTGTGAGGGTGACGAAACACTGGAACAAGTTTCCCAGAGAGGTTGTGGAGTCTCCTTCTCTGAAGATACTCAAAACCCGCCTGGACAAGTTCCTCTGCAGCCTGCTGTAGGTGACCCTGCTTCGGCAGGGAGGTTGGACTAGATGATCCACAGAGGTCCCTTCCAACACCTACCATTCTGTGATTCTGCAATTCTGTTGTCTGCCTCTGGATTTTTTAATTTTGCTAGGAAGAGACGGGTTGGCTTTCTAATTGTAAACCAGAAGGTTATTTGTTTAAAAGGAGTGACTCATAGAAACTCTTCAGAGAACGCTGGGAAAAGAGAAATCCTCAAAAATCATTAGTAGGTGGATTTCTCTCACAGCTCTTCTGAAGAGTCTGTAGTTGTACAGTTCAGTTACATATTAATGTCACTCAGGTGTTGTTTCCTTAGTAGCAGGTAGTAATTAATTAAACATGAATAATAAGTTATATAAACATTTTGACAGACTTTGCAGAGATAAGTAGGATTAATACACATTTGTAGTATAAATCACAATAAACTTGTAATTCCTTAGAAATTGCAGAAATAAGTTTTTAGTAATCTCTGTACTGAGTCACAAAAGCAGGTGAAGAACAATTTCTGGATGTTGAAATTAGAAGCTATCACACACCCAGCTCTGATTACTGAATGAGTGATACTGCCAAATAAAATCAGTGGTTGATTAGCTTAAAAAAAAAATAAATCCAATAGGACTAATGATTAAGAGCTTTGCAATGTGCTGAAATTGCACAGACCAGACCTTCTACACCCACTTTTCACAAAAAGAAGCCTACAATCTGTTGCCAACATGACTTTTACCATGCAAGTATAACTGAGGAGAAACACCTAGGTGCACGTACTCTAAGGCATCAAAATATTGGATTATTGCCATCTTAATTAGTCGACTCATTTGTAAAATTGCCACTTTAAGTACCACCATAGCAAAACTAAATTGAAGGTTTTTATGTGTCTGGGTCGACGTTTTCAGAATACCTCAATAGACTGTGTGTCAACTAGGGCTCGAACCGCGGAGGCAGGTGCACAGGCACCTGCTGGGTGCCGAAGCATGATCAAGGCCTATAGTCCTAGGTTTGGAGATGCCACTTTGGTAACGCACACAAGGCATGCTCTTTGGGGAACACCACCTAACCTTTAAAAACAGAGCTCACTGCACATTTGCTCACATCCAGTGGATTTCTTCGACAGCTGTTCCCGAGCCCCCGGTCAGTGCATTCCAACCCCTCCGACGGCCTTTGGCTGCTGGACATGGTGAGCTGACGGGCT
>Ga0065711_1032181_pt1 | contig 27840 bp, 18 predicted proteins | sample Hoacrofraction12_FD_59098 | JGI IMG/M metagenome (GOLD analysis project Ga0065711, IMG submission 59098) | Hoatzin crop microbial communities from Cojedes, Venezuela - Epithelial fraction 12 v2 (version 2) | ecosystem: Host-associated > Birds > Digestive system > Esophagus > Crop | place...
GGGGGGGGGGGTGTTGTTGGCTTGCTTATATCTAATTTGGTGGTGTGTCTGTGCTGTGTGCGAGTGTCCTTTGTGTGTGCAGGCACCTCCTCAGCTGGATTCTTCTGCAAGAGCACCTCTGCATCGCCTGGGTTTGGGGTTGCAGGCTCCTGGGACTCGGGCTGGTAGTTGAGCTACTCCCAGGTTGGCGTAGCACCCCTCTTTGCTCCGATGCAGCATCGGGGTGCCGGTGAGAGGACGGCTCTTGGGAATTCGGTGTTGTGCGGAGCAGGAGCGTGTCAAGCTTGCAAGGTACTTGCCCAGCTTCTGTCCAGAGACGCAGCGTTGCTGGGATCAGCAGGTTCTCTCTGGTTGTGGTTACGCTTTGTGGCAGCCAGGTGAGGCTCAGGATGGACGTTGACTTCTGTTACTCAGCAGCAGGATGGTGTCGGAGTAGCCACTTCGCTCTGAAAACTTCTGAGGCTGTCCCCTGCGTTATGTGAATGCGGTGCGGGGAGCGTGGGGATCCTCAGAGCACCTCTCCCCCGCTGCCTGGGGCTGTGGAGGAAAGCTGGAGAGGAGGAAGGGTGACGTACAATGAAGCTTGAAAACCTGTCTGCAAACTGCGTATCAAAAAAGACAAGCAGGTTTAGACACTGATACTGTGAAATCCGAGGAGCTGCCTCCCTGTTGGCTTCGGGTGGGCTTATCTTCTGTCATGTGCTTTGGGTTTCTTTCTCTTTTGTTGGCTCAAATCCTGATAGGAGGCATTCTTGGAAGCAGAGAGCACAGCTTCCCCTTGGGTGAAGGAACTTACCTAATTGCGCAGGAATGGTTTCCTTAGCAAAGTTTGTCCCGCAGAGCCAGCGCAGTGGGTTTGCGTGACGCTTTTGGGTTTTTCTCTCTTGCTGATGATCCTCTAATGCTTGCAGGCACCTTAAATGCCACTCGTGTATGTGTATTTTAATGGGGAGAAATGACTGTAGTAATGTTCTGAGCAGTTTTAACCTACTCAGGCTTTTATTTTGTATTTCATTCTACAAGTTTTTCAGAAAATCAACCCGTTGGTGACTCTTGTTTCTGCTTTTACTCAATTTCCTTCCAATTACCCTGAACAGTCACTTAAAGTAGCAATTGTCCCTCGGTCAAGTGTCAGGCTGTTCATTTTGCATTCTGAAATCAGTCGTCTGTTCACCTTAAAGATAGGAATTTTTTTGTATTCATTGACAGGACTTTTAAAATTACATATGACTGGAGTAAAGCATTTCTAGCTCTTCCTGAAATCTGGATGAATATCGCAGAGGCTCATATTTAATGCAAGAAGCTCGCTTTTGCGTGTGGTAGGGGGTAAAATGGCAGTGGTGGATTTTTCTTCCTCTTCGCCTCATTAGCTTTTTTCTTTTTTTTTTTTTAACTTGTTGTTTCTTAGGGTTATGTAGAGCATTATATTCCAATACAGTATTTAAGTGGGTTGATTGCAGGTAGTTTGTATTTTTAAAAAAAGCCTTGAAAAGTGATTTGACTTATCTTCGAGATGAATTGCACCTACAGTTGCAGAGAAGACCCCATCTAGTGTTAGTGTTGAAATATTGCCCGTACTGAGCAGATTTCAAGGATTAGCTTTGATTTGTGTGGATAAACTATTTTTTGTCTGTTTGACAATGCAGATCGAGGGGTGAGAGTCAAATGCCAGTTTAAGATTCTCATTAGAATATTTATCTGTATTTTCTTATAAATACTTGAAATATCTTAGTTTGTGGGTGGATAGTATTGTAATGCAGATTGCTGAAGAGTCATCAAGTAACTTGTCAGTTATTTCTGTAGGTTCCTTACCTGGAGTTCTTCCTGGCTCGAACGTGCGATCTCCTGAGCCCCGCTTCGTCATCCCCTGTCAGAGTCCCCTTCGGCTCTTCCCACGCCTCCCGTGTCCCCTGCTCAGGTTGATGAAAGCAAAATACGACTCTTCAGAGTCTGCCTTGGAAAGCGTGGGCTGCGGGAGGTGACAAACTAATTGTCTGACATCCAGCTCTTTGATCTGCTAAGCAGTTTTTACGTGTCGTCGTTGCTTTGCAGTAGTAGATTTTGAAAGTACTGGCAGTTGGCCGCTGCCTCCCGTTGCTGTGTTGTACGGTGTTACTGGGCTTCCCTTCGGCTTGAGGAAGGACTGAAATCAACCTTGACGTGGTGGATGAAGAACGAACAGGGCTTGTGCCATCTGTGCAAGAGCTCAATCTGCTCTTGTGTCTTTTTCCATTGCATGGTGATGTCAAATATCTGTGTGTATCTTGAAATCTTTCCCTGTAAAAAATGTAGCACCCCCTCTCTCTCGGTGTAAGTTGAGAGACACAGAGACCTATTGTTTGTGCATGGTGTGTGCGTGTCACTCGCGGAAACTTCTGAGCTGCTCTGGGTGACCCCGAGAGCGTTAGCGTCAGTAGCTCGCTGCCTTGCTCGCTGGAGGAGCGAGCGGCGGCTCTTCAGGCATCGCCAAGACGCGCTCAGCGCATGGCAAGCAGCGAGTCCCGGCCTGTCGGGTTGTGTCTCAGCAGGTACCGTGTGCGCCTGGGGCTTTGGCACAGCTCCCCGTCCTTCCAGGCTGCCATCCCTGTTGGGAATCCTGCCGGAGCCACGCGCTCCTGTCACGTGGAGAAAGCCAGCCAGGCTGGTCTTGGTGTTGCGAGGGATTCCCCGACTTGTGCATCTGTCTTCATTTTAATGTGAACTAGAGCTGTCTTCAGAGTTGCTTGCCAGAAAGGCAGGACTTGATCTAGGGCTTTGTGGGAGCCGGAGCTCGAGGTGTGCCTGGGCAGTGCCGCGGGGCTGGCACCGTCTCGCTCGCCCCAGGATGGGGTCGGTCGGTGCTGCGTGTCCTGGCCTCTGCCCCGTCTCCGCTGCAGCGCAGCGTGGTTGTAGGGGACAGTTCCAACCCAGTTATTGTCCCTTTGTTTTCCCCGTATGAGTTCCTGATCGCTGTGGTACAGACTGCAAATAAAGCCATTGGCAGAGATACGTGTCTTAACGCACAGGCAGCATCCAGTACAAATTTAGTGACAGCCGGACTTGCTTAACATCCTGCAGTGGCAGAATGCTGAGTGACAGGCATGGGGCTTTTGAAAAGTCGCTTCGATTAAGATTTGAATTTTAAATCTTACTTTGTGCTTTTGACATTCTGCATTATACAGACTGCTAATTTCTCCAGTTGATTATACCCAAGGAGAAGAGGTATTTTAAAAATACTTTAAAGCCACAAGAACTGACACGTTTCAAATAAGCTCAGAAGCAACTGTTTCATTACGCTTTAGAAATAATATTGGGCTGACACTGGCGTTCTGGTTTCAACTTGAGGGGGGTTTACTGCCATAACCTGTACTGCTGTTGGCTGTAACAAGTAAGGAGGAGAAAAAAAAAGAAGTTTTATAATAGGCACACACTGGAGTGTGAGCTGTGACCGGGCATCAGTTGTGTTCTGTAACTCCGTCTGAAAAGGCAGAGCTCTACCGGGGAAATAAGGAGACTATTTTTGCTTTCAATTGTTTTTTCTTTTTTTTCTTTTTTAATGTTCTTTTTCAGTCTTTGGAAAAATAAATAAAACTTAAAATAAAGCCCAAACGCCTATTCCAGAGGCTGTGAGTATCTCTGCATTGTGGCTGTGAGACCTGCACTGGCATATCTTGTTTTGACAGTTTTCCAGAGCGATTAGCCAGGCTGGCCCCTTCCTGTAGTCCTGGGACTTGGAGAGAAGCTCTGGGAGCCTGTGGCTCCTGCCTTCCTCCCTCCTTCCCTCGCTGCTAACGCTTGGTGTTGTTTCTCCCAGCTACCAGAATGTCCACAGATGGTGGCTTCGGCACGGGTGGCAACAGCGATGCCCAGCAAAGCCTCCAGTCCTTCTGGCCGCGCGTCATGGAGGAGATCCGCAACCTCACGGTGGTGAGTGTCCTCGCCGGCTGGCTTGTTTCTGAAGAACTGACAGCGAAAAGTGCGTGGTGGCGAGATAAATCTCAGCTTGAACGTACTCCTGCTGCGTATGGTATCCAGCGGAGTTGGCTATTTACACACTGCAAGGGGGCCTGAAGAGCTGATAAATAATCATTCAGCCGGGCTTGGGACTGTGGGCTACGACTGCCGGAACCGGAGATGTGAACTGAGGGCAGCTGATTCACAGCGTGATGAGATGTGATAGTCATACCTTCAGCTCTGTCTGGATTGAACAAGGAGACAAAGTTGAATCCCAGGTTGTTTCAGTGGGCTAGATGATGACCGTGGCTGCTTTCTAGAGAATTGCAGAGGAATTATCTTCTGGTTGGGGAGGGGGAGGGAAGGGATATTAAAATAGCTACGGGTATAAGTGTAGCTGCCATAAGCTGTTTTAGCTAACAGAAGATTGAGGGATTTGAGAATATACCTCACATTGTACTACGTGGGCTGTTTTACTGTTTGAATTCTGTAATGTAAAATGTGTGACCAGTGTGTGAGCCACGCCAAAGGACAAGCCACAACAGTGCCCTCTGGGAGATGTGACTGTTCGAAAGACAGCTCTTGGTCTTTTCCCCCCTTCATCAGTTCAGACACCTGCTTATTGGCAGACAGTTACAATTTTATGAATGAATTTTTGGGTTTAGACTTTTACATAGAACTATATTGCGCCCTCTTTCAGAACTGTCTCCTTTGACAAGCCTGAAATTTTGAAAATCACTTGAATGCCAAGTGCATCGTTATCACATGCTTTATTAATTTAAAGACATTTGATTAAAAAAATTGTGCATAGGCTGAGAATAAGAATTGGACTAAGTAGCTTCTGGTTTTTTCCATCCCTAAAGGACATGTGCCTGAGAACAAGGGCATATAATAAAAATGACTTTTCAAGAGAGATTTATAGATTACTGTGATACAGTGGTCCTGAAAGCACATTCCCGTGCTTTGAATGTAAGTGAAAACAAAAGAACTCCAGTCAAAGACGGGCTGTTCAAAGTGAAAACCCCAATCCAGTAGTCTGAAGATAAGCTGCTTTTTTCAGCCTCTATGCGGATAGTTGATTAAAGAAACAGATGTAGAAATTTGTATGCATAACCAGAATTAATTACTTTCCTCTTTCAGCACAGCGAATTCTTGTGTTCAAGAGCTGTAGTTTGTCTTCATCTCCACATGAAAGGGGTTTATTCTGCAGCTTATCAAGTACGGGCAGCTTAATTTTTAACCGTCGTGTGAATCTATTGCATTGCAAGCTAGTAAGTCATTGACAATTTAGCTGAGGACCGTGGAGTTGGGAAGGAACCAGCATAGCTGCCAAGCGTTCCTATGCAGTTGTCCCCTGCGCAGTCAAATCCTGCAATTTGGTGTGCATCATATGGAGAGCGGTGCCGCGGGGCGGAGGTCGGAGCAGCTGGGTGCCCTAAAGCCCGCTTCGGTTGCCCGCTTTTCGGGGCTGTCTCTGCCTGGTTTTATGCATTTGCCATGTGCCACCGGTAGCTAAAAGTCAGGGGGGGAAAAAACAGGGGAGCTGCTTTAGAGGAACAAACCAGAGCTCCCTGTTCTCTGCCCCGTATAACAGAAAGGACTGTAGCCCAGTCTTGGAGAAATGGGAAACGGAACTGGGCTGCAGCTTGTGTCTCGGCTCCGCAGTGAGTTAGAAGGGGCCCGTGAAAACACTGAGACCTAATTTGGAGAAAAAGAAAAGATGAGGAATTGGTGTCTAAAGTTTGTTCTGCTGGGTGGTGGCCAGTCGTGGTCATGCTTCCCTTCACCATAGTACTTGCGTATTAATTTTGATTTATGGGACGTTTGCCCGTCTGCCTTAAAGGAATAACGGAGCTTTAATTTTTTTCTAATTCCTCCCACTGGCTCCCTTCTCTAAAGGTTTTAACAGCGTTGTACCTGTGCGTATCTGCTTGCAGTTCTGCTGTTTGTAGAAGTTAATATATTTAACACTGTTAAGAGTTTCACAAATTAGAAATTTTGTCCTCAAAAATCGTTTGCTTGGAGCTCATGAGGCTCTTTAAAAAGGAACGAGCTTTTTAAAAAAAAAAAATCTGAAAAAAAAGAAAACCTCAACCAAAAAAAAAACCTCAGAAAAACTCCTGGGATATTTTTCTATGCCCTAGCAACCCTTTGCCTTGTTTATGTGGTGGTTGCTGGTTGCACATCCCACCCTGAGCACACTGTGTGTTCGAGCACAGGTCCCAGCGCTGGCCGCCCTCTGCTCGGGTTGCCCAGAATCCTCGGGCAGCACCGCGCTGGCCGGGGGGATGCAGCAGCCCTCGGCGCTCCTTGCGAGGACAGCCCCCCACCCAGAGGTAGTGCTGGTTTGCAGCGTATTACTAGGAGCACCTCACTCACATTTCTTTGCAGGATGAGGGCACAGAATGCTCTTTTTAGTATATACACGTATAAAAAAGTAGTATATAAATATACATAAAATTTTCCTACGTACTTTAAATAAAATGTCCCCTGCTGGCATGCTGGCCAGACCGCGCAAAACCTCTGTATTTTGCTTCAGCAGAAAAAAGCATTTTCAGCGTTTTTTTTCCCCTCTTTTGTTTCACTAACACGTCTTGCAGTGCTTTCATCCCTAGAGAAATGAGTTTTCTTCCTATGACATTTTTGGGAAGAAGGGAAGATGTTATTTTAGAAGCCCCTTGGGGATAGGGATTCTGTGTTCTTGATGTAACGGTACGGAGCCTCAGCCTTGCTCCCTTTTTAAGAGGCTCCTGGTAGCAACACACTGTGGATTTTTTAATTATTATTATTTATTCCCCTTTCTGTCTTCAGAGAAGGGAGGCCGCTGTTTGCAGTGAAGCTCAGGGGTTTCCCTCATGCCGAGAGCCCCGGTAGCGGGTCCGCTCGTGCAGGGTGATGCGGTGCGATGACAGCGCTCGCTCGCCGTCCCCCAGACCAGCGTCACACCGGTCTGAGTCAGCAGTTCTCTCTGCTAGAAGATCAGGAGAAATCCATCTCAAAGCAGGAATAGAAGAGATTTGTCGAACAAGACTCTGCCAAGGTTTTTAACACCAAAATTGGTATTGGGCGACAGGGAAGTACAAATAAAGCAAAGAAGATTTCACCCTGTGGCCCCACGTGGCTCTTGTTTGCCTTCATTTTCTCGTGAGACTTTTTGTAAATTCCAATGATTTCTGGGTGCCGAGACGCCTAATTGAATTAGTTGCTTCAAATATAAATAGATGCAGAAATGGGTAGCAGTAGAAACGTTCTGTTCTGCAGAATGGCTTCAACTTCGAGGTGGAATAGTGGGGACGAGTGTCTGACAGAGGATCCAAGGAGAATTCTGTCGGTACAGAACGCAGAAAAGCAGATGAGAATACTTGGGTCAGAGGAGAAGCTGCCGGACCTCAAAGACAATAAGTCTGGGGGTTTTTTGTATAAATGTAATTTTAGCTAGTTTAGTTCTAGACAATGCAGACTTGTTTCAGCGTTCCTTCTCTTACCTTTGTTTTCAGTTAAGTGTCAGTAAAGAGTCTCTCACCTGTAAATCTCTTTGCAGAAAGACTTCCGAATTCAAGAACTCCCTCTGGCTCGCATTAAGAAGATAATGAAGCTAGATGAAGATGTGAAGGTACGCTCACGGGGTTTTTCTGGAGTCTTTCTGATCCTTTTGGTGGATATTTTTCCTTGCAGTTCATTACTCGTTGTTACAATTATTTATTTGTAAAGCACATTTTAGATGGGGTAATAATAATGTAATATTAGCTGGCCTTATACAATTAAACTGAGCTGGGAAAGTCAAATAATTTGGGATCTTTGCTGAAGACTTGAAATTTTGCTTTCTTCTGTTAGATGCGAGTCTGCTGTATAATTCTGAGTGTTTCCTGGTGTTTTTTTCTAGTGCTTAACTGCCTTTTCTCATGTGTCCTCCTTGTTTCTCTCAACTCTTCTTTTCATGAAGCTGTAGAGTGTTTAGTGTGAAGAATGGTGCCACTTAAACATGTGCTACGCTGTTTAAAGTTTGGGGGGGGGGTAATAATTTATATGGATAACTTTGGTTTGGTACCAGCGTTCGAGCTGAACCCTTTGACGCGTGACTGATGACAATAACACGTGAACTGACTGATGACAACTTACTGACAGAAAAGGGAGAAGGGAATCGCCGTCCCTCTGTTAGGACAGCCTTTAACCTTCACATGAGGCCCTGACAAAGGTGCGTGGTGTGCTCCTGCGCGAGGGAGCCGTTCATCCAGCTTGGAGAGGGAGCGAGCCCAGGCCTCTGCGGTCCCAGTCCGGTGTCGGAACCGAAGGAGTCCTGAAGTTTTGATGATGAAGGGGAAGATGAGATTGTAGGGCAGGGCAAGGGAAGTTGCTGGCCTGCCTGGAACATTATTTAACAAGAAGGCTGTATTAGGGAGTAAGCATTGATGCCAGCCCACTAATAATGAAACTGCTAAATTTGAGTAAAACTTGAGCTGGATGCTGTTTAAGGAAAAGGAATTTGGCGAGGCAGCGTCTTTACTCAGGCCTCCAAATCTCCTTTGCAATTTCAGCATTCATTTCAAATTGGATAAATGTTACAGCTATAAAGTAAGGGCCAGGCTTTAAAATGAGCCCTCAGCCTGACCCGTTGGTTTCAGACTCGTTTATACGCGTGCCAGGGCACTGCCGGGAGCAGCTGCTGGCTGACAGCCCCTGGGTGAGTGTGCACTGAAGCCGTTCGCTGGCCTGCCATAGTCCAGCGCGTTACAGAGTTGACATCTGACTCGTGGTGGAGGAAAGGGGCTTTCGAGACACATTGTAGATGTCCATTGCTCTTAACACTGCATTTAACTAGAGGCTGGTAACTCTTTGGACGTCAAACCGACAGATGTTCTGATGTGGACGTTCCTCCAGCTTCACTGTTAAACAATGCAATCGTTCAGATTTGACTAACGTGATGAAGTGACGCTGTCTGCCGCTTTGCAGTACTGGAACACTCATGGTAAAATTAAAAAACAAATAAAAATTGTAAATTTGATTGCAGATGATCAGTGCAGAAGCTCCCGTGTTGTTCGCCAAGGCAGCTCAGATATTCATAACGGAATTGACTTTGCGAGCCTGGATACACACGGAAGATAACAAGCGCAGGACTCTGCAGGTAACGGAGCTGCTCCTACCGAGCCTTCAGCTGCTTCGCAAACTGTTTCCAACGCTTTGTTTCTATGTTTTGTAGGCAGGAACGCTAGTACCCTGTTTGTTGCTACAAACCTGTGTACAAAGCACAGTGCCCACTGTAACTGTATGGCTGAAATGCCTTTTTCTTAATTTCTTAATAAAAACAAACAACCCAAACACAAAACCAAAGCTACAGCTGTCAGCTAATTGTGACCTGCTCTAACGATTCAGGAGAGCTGTAGCTGTTGAACTTGTAGCTGACCTGTTTTTCAGCAGTAGTTCTAATGTAAGCTTGTAGATGTTACTTTGTCCTGATAGATGTGTAGAGACGAAAACAAAAATACCCTCCTCCAGAACAGATTATTGTTTTTTCTGGATTGAGGACCCCTCAATAATAGTCATTTTTCAGTGGTTCAGGAGTAAACTGTAACTGTTTTGGGTCTTTTTATGGAAAGAAAAAAGAGGAAGGAAAAAAAGGCATTCACTTTTAGTCTTGCATGTTGACAAGAACTACTTGAGACTGTAATAACCATCAGTTCAGGCCCTCGGATGAGAGATATTTAGGACCATGTCAGCTCTCCTACTCTGGCGCAGAAGTTGCTGTAGTGGCAGGGCGAGGTGTCTGATTTCAGCCCAAAGCTGTCCTGTTGAACGGGCATCCAGCCACTCGGTCCCCTCTGGACTGGGTAATGCTACTTGCTTAACCCAGGTTTTAATGTCAGAGCCGTGGGAAGGATGTGTTTGATACAAGTACCGTGAACGAGGCGCTTCATAAGCACGGGTGCGGACTCAGGCCTGTCCTGTGAAGAGTTGTCAAGCTCACGTGGATCCATTTATTTCAGAATTGTACTTAAATCCTGGTCCTGATGTACAAGATCTGGAGTTGACTCAGGTTTTATTTCGGCTGCCTTGCCTTCTGCAGCAGCTGCTCTTCGCGTGGACAGTGCGGCTGGAGAAACGCAGTCGCTGCTTATCAAGTATTTGGGAAGAAAATTTCAAGTGGAGAGGTCTGAGTTGTGGAAGTGTATTCCTGAGGAAACAGGATTGAACCCAGTCCTCAGCATGGAGAATGAAATAGAAGATACATCTGTCCAGTAAAAGTTTTCTTCCTGGTGAAGATACTTTTATAATATGCGCTGCCTGCAAAATGGAAGAAATGTGTCTCTGGTGCTTTCGATGTGATCATTGTTTGGCAGTTAAATGCCAAGACAGCCTAGGGTTTAGAAATGTCAGCTAGCCTGAAGCGAGAGGATGGATAGTCTCTTAAATTTTACGTATAAGGCGGTGTAGGCAGCTTTGTCTCAAATCTTGGTCATATATACGCTGTACAAATTTATCTTCAGCTAATGAGAATGAGACTTTTAATAGCTTCTTGAATTAGCCCTACTTTTTAAGATGGCTTGCAAGAATTTTAAAATGACAGAGTACTTTTTCTTTTCTTTCTTTCCTTTTTTTTTTTTGGTTAAGAAATTCGGCTCTCTTGGGGGTTGTTTCAGATCTTAAGCAAATAGATTCAAGTGACTACTTATTTCTGGCTCTTTATTCAGGTCTTTAATGATTTGACCTAATGTTATTCTTTTGGTTTTCTTTTTCAGGCAAGGTATAAAAGTAAAGTTATAAGCCATTTTGAGAAGATACTTACCTTGTCAGTTTTTCATAGAAGCTCATTGGCTCTTGCGCATCCTTTTTCTGATACATGTTTGGCCAGTTTGCTGAGTATATGTTTTAATCTTCATGCATTCTTTTAACCATTTTGCCCTTCCACATGCTGAAGCTTGTTCTCCCAACATCTCTTGGGATTCCCCTGCCCTGAATAAGGTCCTGTGATACTTTATTTTTTTCTTGTAATCCCATCCCCAACTCATAGATTCTGGGTCTGTTGCTACTGACACATGGAGCAGTCATCTGGTCTTTCTGTAAAGCTTCTTTTCAAATATATTTGGGATTTTCAAATTTTAGTTTTTTTAAGAAGAATTTCTTTTTTAATATACTAAAAGGCTTATGGTGGTTGTCATGAGCCCTCAGCAGTGATTTACAGCGGTACCGCTGTGCAGGGTCTGATCAGGCCTGGTGGGTGAGTAGGTGGCTGTAAAAGCCCGAGTTTGATAGGCACGTTCTTACTGCGCGTCATGGGTGCCTCGCTCAGCACAAGACACTGGTGTTGGTACTGAAACAGAAGTTCTCGCCGCCTGGCTTGACCACTTTGGGTCTGCAGAACTCTCACTTGACTCAGTTAAAAAGCTCCAACTTTATTTATCCAGTGGCAAAACTTCTGAAGCTGAAGAATGGTTTTCTCTTTTTGTTGTTACAGAGGAATGACATCGCCATGGCAATTACAAAGTTTGATCAGTTTGACTTTCTTATCGATATTGTTCCAAGAGATGAACTGAAACCTCCGAAGCGGCAGGTGAGAGACAAAAACGATTGCTGTAGTGTCTGTCCTTTCCTTGGTGTGATTTGAGTCTCTAGTAAAAAGAGAGTTGATAAAGCGATACAGAATCAGGTTTAAACATGAGGTTTGTGCCTCTCGCTTTTGCATGTTTATGAACAGTAGTTTTCAGGTTCTTAAATTTTTCTATGGAAATAGAGCTTGAGTGGAGATTTACAGAAGTCTGACTTGTGGATTTACTGAAGTGACGAAAACACTGCTAAATAGCTCTCATACCAAATATTGCCAGTGTTAAAAATTTAACTTTAAAAAGCGTGCTGAGTCTGCATCCTTTGACTTGTAAAGGGAGAAATGGACTGCTTTGCTTGGAAGTACCGTGTCCTGCATCCTTTGGGGCAGTCATGGCTACTGTAAACATCCTTGACTGGAAGCTGTGAGGTGTTTGAAGGAGCTTTCAGTCGGATGTTTACAGCAGCAGGCTGCTGCGGTCATCTGGCCACAAGATCTTTGAAACTTGGCAAGCTTGTGTTTTACAAGGCGCTTGCTTCCCTCGGTGTCTGAGACGGTGCTGGAAATGCAGCGAGGCAGGCTTGAAGCTCAGCCTTGCTGCTTGCAGTGCACAAACAAACAGAGCCAGCCCCTGGTGGGCTAATTTATCTCCTTCACTTAAAAGCATCGTGTTTTCATGCTAAAAGTTCCCCAGTTCAGTAATTTCTCATCTCTCTTCGTTACAAGTTGCCTGGTAGCTGAGATGACTGGGCTACCATCGGCACAGCGCTTCCAGGGAGCAGCTCCGTCCGGACAGTCCTGCACCTGGTTCAGCAGCTCCTGGAGTCATGGCCCAGGACTCAGCTGGAGCAATTTCTCCTCTGAATAGTGAATTTCAGTACTTTATAACAATTTATAACAATTCCTTCAATTGGTTTTCTGATACTTCTGAAGGTTTGCCGTGTGTTAGCCGTTGAAAAAATCCAAGGTGGTCCTTATAATGGCTTCCCTAGTGAGTACTTGTGGAGAGGCTGGAATACTGTAAAACATCTTTCTGGCAAGTGTTAGGTTTGGAGGATTCTCTTTGTGTTTGTTTGTATTCCGATATAAATCTGGATAACATGCAAAAAGATACCTGCTCGGAGCGCAGAGGCCAGCGGTTCCATTGTGGACCTGGGTTTTGGAGGTTGCTGTTTTACTTTTTGTCTTGAAGTCCTCGTGGTGCTACCGAAGTGACGGCCAAAGGGAGGAATACATGCTTCATCCTTGCTGATGATGCATTCTGATTTCCAGAAGCAGCATGACTTTCTAGTACATGCAGAAAATACCTTTCCATGTCGCGATATATGCAGAAGAGCCCATCCTGCTGCTGCAGTCAGCTATGGTTAAAATCAGCAGGATCCCAAGGCTTCGTTACAGGTGTGCTGGGAACTCTGTTCTGTACACACGGTGAGTGTCACATGTGGGAGCATGGTACAGCTCCTTCCATTCCTTCTCTGAGTTCCCTGCTTTATCCCTGCAGAAGCGCAGCAGAGGTGATTTATCCAAAGATCATTAGTTCAGTATTAAATGAAAAGACAATGCAGCAGTCTGCACAGCCACACTCGATCTTTTGCTTAACTGGGGAAAAGAAAACCCGCGGTTCAGTTTGTTCAGCTTGATAAGCTGAAACGCTGCACCCTGAAGTAACGCAGGTTAATTCTGGCATTGCAGATTCAGTTCTTTTAGGTGCCTCATTCAGTTATTCTGCTTTGTAGTCCTATTTTTAGAAGTACTCTGTGTTTGGGAGGGGGAGCATTGCCCATACCTTTTCCTTGCTGGAGCCTTCTGACTCGCATCAGAATGTTCTGATCTCAGAACATTCAAGTTCTGTAATCGAATGAATGCCTGAAGTATTTTAATAGATTTAATTCGTGTTAGACGCATATAAGCTGCTAGGTTAATGTGTCTTGGTGATAAATCACGCCAGAGCTGTGTCTTTTGGATTGTGCAGTATCAGCAGTGAAACCCTGCTGGGTTTTAGTTTGAAACGGGGTTTAGAGGTCTGTCTAGAGATGTACATCCACTGCCTGTGAACACTGCTGAATCACTAGAAATACTTGATATGGCAAGGGAAGTTTAATGGAGAAATAGCTGCCCAGTAAGTAGGTTAGGACTTTGCAGTGGAAAACACTCCTTTGATTCAGCAGTGTTGAAAAGTGGCTGCGCATGGGCTGGCAGCCTGCTCTGCTGGCTGGGGGTACAGCCTGTATTTTATCTCTACCATGGAAAAGACTGTTTGACAAGTTAGCGCTGGTTACGTGGAAGAGCTGGGAATGAAACCACGACTGTTGTGTTGCTCTGGTAACTAAAGCTGTGGCTCGAAAATAAAAGATGGCAAACGACGCGATATAACCTAGGTCAAGCAGATTTGGATTTAAAGCCATTTTTGCCTGTAGCAAATGCTACTTAACCTGGAGCCGATACTTGGAGAAGTACTCAGTTGCCTTAATTGTTTCAGGATTCAGCTAGGAGTTGAGGAATGGAGTGGTCTAGAAATAACGTGTCTAAGGACTGGACTTCACAGAAGCAGCCACAGCTCCTCTATGCGTGCAGTTTTATGGTTAGCTGGAGGCATGCCCTGTTGAATATATGTTTTAAATTTGTTACTGATCCCTCCCCCAAAGGATTTGATGAAGCGAGCAGGGATAGTCAGTGAACTGCCATATGCAGGGAGTATTCGAAGTGTTTGACTGCAGTGGTTTGCAGTACCGTGGGCTAGTGCGAATGTTTGCTCTGAGAGCCAGGCTTAGAAGTTGCTTCTTGATTACAGGCAACTGTGAAGAGCTTAGTCTTTGGGGGGCAATTTTCCAGTAGGCTGTTGAGAAGCCTCCCAATAGTAAGTCCTGTGAGTTGCTGTCCCTCTGAGAGACTAGCATCTGAGCGGATGGGCTCTTTTGCTCGAGCCTGATGCCCATCTAGACAACGTACAATGATCTTGTTTAATGTCAATTTTTCTTTTCCTGTCCAGTTGGATATACTGAAGGTGACCCTTGAGCAAGCCTCATTTAATGCAGGGGAGTCGAGCAGACTTGTGTAAGTGGGAATCTACCATGTTGTAGCACGTGTAAACATCCTACACTCTCAGCTGTGAACTCGAGGTGGCTGGGAGAGGATTGTTTACGCCTTCTGCCATGGAGTGAACGTCTGGTGAGCTGTATCTTCCGTAAGGTGCAAGATCCGACTGCTCCTCTGGGGAGCTTCGGAATTTTGGTTCTTGAGTGTTAACGGCTTTCCACTTAACATAATCTCTGTAAATCTACTTCGTTGCCTAAAGTATCGTTAATCATAAGGGGCTTTTCTCTCCTAAAGATATGCTTAGAGAAAACAAACCAGCAGTATTACAGCCTGTGCTTCTGACGGTGAGCTAGAGTGGAGTCTTTTGTTTCTTCACGTTGTTGAGATATTCCTGCTACCAGCAAAATCAGCCTGTTAAGCCACAGTCGCAGATGAAATCGTTATAATTCTGGAAAAGCTGGATTTAGATAAATAGATAAAGGCACAACAGTATACATCAAGTCCGTGACTTTTATTCCAAGGGGTTTAACTAGATGGAGATTTGTGTTGGGCACGTAGGCTAAGAAGAGGGTTTGTTGACAGGTGAGGCTTTGTAAGTCTTCCTGGTGCATTTGCAATTCATTCTGTGTTAAGATAACAGGCGATGGTGGAATTTACTGATGAGGAGTTGCTTGGATTTCAGCTACGGTAATTTTATTCATTTGCTTCTCATAATTAAATTGGTGACTGCTTTTCCAATACCTTATATATTATAATGTGTCTGATTTCCATGTAGCTGAATAAATGAGGAAACCTGTTTTGATTGATCACTTCAAATTTACCTAGTTAAACTGTTACAAATGAGGTATTAAAGATGCTTTCCCATGGAGCATGCTTGTGGGAGGGGTGTTTCAGCTGTGAAGGGGGTGTTTGGGTGTTGATCTGTTCCATCCCCATTTACCTGTCTCTTACCTGTGCCGCAGGAAGAGGTGCGCCAGGCTGTGACCCCAGCCGAGCCCGTACAGTATTACTTCACGCTTGCTCAGCAGCCTGCTGCGGTGCAGGTTCAGGGGCAGCAGCAAGGACAGCAGACCACCACGTCTACAACTACGATCCAGCCCGGACAGATCATCATCGCCCAGCCTCAGCAAGGGCAGGTGAGCGACGAGCGGCGTGCAGGGGCTCTGCAGCTCGTCCGCGCGTCATGGATTGCAGTACCCTGCTCTCACTGCTCGGAACAGTCAGTAACACTACAGAAACGTGCTTTCTGGTCACGACCAGGTGTTCAGGCACCTTAGGAACAAGGGTCATCAAGGTCCTGGGTTCCCTTTGTGGTGGGTTAAGCATCACCAAGTCTAGGAAGCAGACTGTCTGTTACCATCCTTGTGTCTTGTGGCTGTTTCACCCGTGTTCAGTCCTTGCTTGGTCCTTATCCCTGTGTTGACTGCAGAGCACGCCTGTGACGATGCAGGTTGGAGAAGGCCAGCAGGTACAGATAGTGCAGGCCCAGCCGCAAGGACAGACCCAGCAGGCTCAGAGCGGAACTGGGCAGACCATGCAAGTCATGCAGCAGATCATCACCAATACAGGAGAAATCCAGCAAATACCGGTAAGACTTGACCCGTAGAAACGTGTGACAGTCTTGTGAGCACACTGTCCGCTGGTGTTCCGGCATGAGACTGTACATGTATGCTTTCTCAACTGCAAGAGGAAGTTTGGATTGAGTGGTGTGTTTCCTGCACTTAGGGAGGAAAACGAACCAGGTGTGACCTGAAGGAGGAAATAAATCTGACCCATCTAGTGTAGGCTCATTGCTCACCCCTAGTGTTTTCCCCTGAGTGAAATAGTTATGGTTAGGAAGCAATAAATAAAATATTTCCTGGATAGACCATAGTTCTTTACTACCGTGTGGTTTCAATAAAGCATCATTAACTTCTCTTGCCTTTACTTGGTTCTGCCTCTGCCATCTGAAGTCATGACCTGGCAGACGGAGTGGGAAAGGTGCCATCTGTGAGTTACTAATAAACTTTTAAGTTAGAAGAATTATTTCTACAAAATACTTTGAGCTGATTGGAAGAATGGCTTTGCAGAGCCAGAAGGCATCTCCTCACTTTCACAGCAGTATAGATCTGCTGTGGCCTTAAGAGTGGGGTTTTGAGTACCCAGCATCAGCGGTAACATTCTGGCATGTGCCCTAGGTAAACATGTGGGTCAAAAAAAATGTCACTTTTTTCCCCCCTGCTCTCTGTAGCTTATAATAGCAACAAAACTGGGTCTTTTGGTTCCCATCTGGAAAATTTCACACCTCTTAAAGAAAAAAAAAAACCAACCCTCCGTCCGGTTCTATGTACTTAACCAGCAACCCAAAGGTCAGAGCAGGCGTCCAAGGCAAGCGTTTCACTTTGTCTTTGATTCTGTTACTAAGAAGTGTGCCCACAGCTGTGGCAAAACGCAGCTTTCACACAAGTTTTGCTGTTCAAGATCTGCTAAGCTTCCCTCTGTACGGCTGGCACGTGTTTGTGCTTTGATGTAGCTTCTTGAAAAAGCTTGAGATTCTGGTTGTTGCCAGACTTTTCCAATTCACTTCCAAATTCTTTTCATCTCTGAAGCCTTCAGCTGATTCCTGCTGCTTGGCTTAAGGTGTTGGTCAGAAAGGAAGTGAATGGCTTGCGGAATACAGTGGTTTGCTACAGGCAACCTTTTTTCTGCTCTGCATTCTCCATTACCTTTCTTTTACCTTCTTTTTTTTTCCTCTTCCTTTCCTTGTGGAAGTCTCTCCAAGATACTTGTTTTTCAAAGCATTTTGGAAGGAGATCTCCACCTCCAGCCTCAGTGAATTTGTTACAACAGTACTGAACGTGGCAGCATCCTCCTTTGGTTCAGCAATTAAAGAACAGTTCAGGCTTATTTTCCAGTTGTCTCCAGTAAATGCTGGAACTCCCTACAAGAAAGGGGCTTGGAGATCTGCTGGGAGAAAGAATTCCGTCTAAAGTAGCCTTGAGGGGGCCATAAGCTTCTGCAGAAAGTACTGTTTTCCACCGAAGTGGATCCTGTTGCAAATAGGTCCTGTGTTTCAGGAGCGTGAGGCTGGAGGCTTTTTAATTAGTATCTGGTTTTGGCCAAGCATATGCTTCTACGGCCCTCTTGCCTGGGAGCATCTAAGAAGAGGTGGCTGTGACTGGTCCTCAGAAGCTTCTGGTGAGACAGAAACTGCCAAGTGCCCCAGTTTTGTCTTTGGGAGCAGTTGGGTCTCTAATAACTAAGACTGCAAACCAGAGCAACTTAGGAGTGGTGTTTTAGTGCGACAGTCACAATTTGCCCTTCTGTACGTAGCAGAGATACTGTTTTGACTGAAGTGAAGAGGATTCTTCTTAATCGCGGCGTGTTGAGCAACCGCTGTTTGTGCTGGAGGAAGCATCTTGCTCGCTTCCAGGGAGTGAAGGAAAACAGAGCGTGGAGCCACGCGCTCACTGCGAGGGCTTTGCAGCGCCCTGACCCGCAGAGCAGTGTGTGTTTGGTTTCACCGAATTACAGTCCTTGGTCTCGTCAGTGCTGCTGTCCCTTCTGCCCTCTCTCTGCCGTGGTTTTCTTACGTTTCCCCTGAGTTTCCTTTCTCTCCTGATACAGTTCGTGCTGCCTGCTGATGGTTCCTTTTCACTCTGGTACCTGTTAGGGCTCAGCAAAGAATCTTTCACAAAGCAAATGTGACAGTTGGAAAGACGCCGGTAAAACTGGTAGTGCCTCTGGCGACTGCAGGAGCGTCGAGGCAGTCTTGCTGGTGTTCTCTGCTGGTTTTTGTGTGCTCCTGGTGCTGTGTACGCTTCTCTGCTGCAGTTTACTGTTTACTCGAGGACCGCGGGTTGCCTGGGGAAAGGTGACTTTTATTTTTTTTATAAACTGAAGAAAAACCGGGAGGGAGCGTATACATCAATTAAATGGTAATGACTTGTTTCTCCACATTAATTTTGTGTTAAATTTAATCCATGTCTTAGCTAGACCTTGGGCTGGTTCCTTGGACTTACTCTCATTTCTGGAAGAAAGCTCTTTCTACGTGGCTTTCATCCATTCAGTCAGTGGTGTAGTTAAAATCTGTGCAGGAAGCCCTCAGTGTGGAAAACACCATCTGCAGGCAGATCTCCATACAGAAAATAAATTCTTTGTTGAAATGTTTATGCTCATGTGGAGTTTATTTGCTCTTGAAATAATATTGGAGATTTTAGACACAGCTGGTGAAGCCAGCGGCGTGTGTGTGAATGCCAAGACCACATTCTAGGCACTTGAACCTTTCTCAGGGAGCAGGTTTCAATATTTTGTATGTTCCTCTTTCCACTTTCTAAAAAAGAAGAAAATTCAAAACATTTTTTTGTATGTAATTCGCCTTAAGACAGTGAATCTAAACGTTTGAAAGTTAAATAACACAAAATGAAAAAGTCCACCAGTAGCATCAATCATGCTGTGACCTCTCTATTGCTTCCCAGGTGTGTGTCAGCTGTTTGTATCGCAGGTTGCAATGATGACATTGTCTCCAGATCCCGCACCCCCCAGCATCTCACCTGGCGAGGTCAGGGCTGTAGGAAAGAAATTTGTGTTGGAATGTTGCACACGGTGTTGACACAGAAAGTGCCGGCCTTTGCCAGGCGGGGGTTGACATGTACTGCCAGAGAGCGGCTTTAAAAGCTTCCCAATATATCCTTGGGTTTTGTCAGCTCTGCTGCCTTTATGTGCAAATTTCCCATATATTCTTTAATATTTTTTGGCAGCATATAATAGAAGTGTCATTATGTGCAGCTACTCGTAACAATTTTCTTGATGTGAAGTGATACATCAAAGTAGTAACTCGATTCTCTTAACGAATAAGCCAAATGAGTGTTCTCAAAACTCTCTGAAATTTAGCAATTAAGAAGCTTGAGCTACTGACTGACCACTCCGGTGAAAGACGTAACGTTGTGCTTCCTCGGGGTTTTGCTTTGGGAACCCACGGGGGTTCTGTGGGCTTGGGTCCTGCTCTGCCAGGGCCTGGGGTAGTTACTCCCCTCAACCCGCGATCGAGCGAAGCGTCCCGCTGTCATCCGTCACTCGGGCCTCTGTTGTGGAAGCGAGAAGGCAAGTTTGTGTGTTCCAGGCTACGCAGTTACCTGTTTAATTTTGTTTCCCTGCCCCCTCCGCTTGTCTCCAGGTTCAGTTGAATGCTGGCCAGCTGCAGTATATCCGCTTAGCCCAGCCCGTGTCAGGCACCCAGGTAGTCCAGGGGCAGATCCAGACGCTTGCAACCAATGCGCAGCAGGTATGCACTGTAACAGCAGGGCTGACATTAACTGGTAAAGTGTTGTTCCCTAGCTCCTGAAACTGCAAATTCCACTCAAATTTACCGACTCTTGGGCTAGGGTTCCTGTGTTTCTTTTCTTCCTGTTACTTTCTTCAGAGCAATAAAGCAAGGAGCGTAGCAGAAGCCTCCTTTACCGATACGTGAAAGGTGCATGCGTATGTGTGTGTGTGTGTGTGTCTCGCTGTATAAAGCTCCTGCTGCTTCTGAGCTGACTGCAGGTAAAACTTCAGTTCATCAACCTTCTCTCTACTTCTCCTTCTGGCTGGGTGAGGGCAGAGCAGCCGTGCAGCCTCTCAGGAAAGCTGTCGCAGAGGTGATGCATCAAGACCAGCGTTGCTGCCAGCAGGTTGTCTCACGTTCTTGCTGAGACTGGTTGCTAAGGGAGTCTTCTCTGCCTTCAGAGGACTGGAAGGCTGCTGCTTTTCTGTGATCCTGGAGGCCACACACTCCTCGTGAAAGTCAGGGAGGACATGCTTGTGTTGGGTTTGGAACGGCTGAATCCCATGTCCTTTGTTCCTGACTTGTGGTTAGCACCAGCACGCCTGCGGGCCGGCAGCGTAAGCCGTAACTTACCACATGGTGGGGTAGTGGAAGTTTGAAAGAGTCTAAAAGCTCTTGAAAGGCAGCAGCAGAATATTGTTAGTGGGGTTCTGACCCTCTCCAAAGTGCGGTCGGTGATCATCCTTCTCCTCCCCCTGTAGATAACGCAGACGGAAGTCCAGCAAGGACAGCAGCAGTTCAGCCAGTTCACGGACGGACAGGTAAGAGCTTGGAGCTCGTGGGCACCGCACCCCTTCAAGTCAGGGACTAGAAAGAGTGTCCTAAATCTGCATGTTCCAGCAGATCGGCTCCTCCTGATAAAACACTGCTGCTGCTACCAAACCCCAACAGGAGAAGGATAAGTGGACGTTGTGCCAATCGTAATTCAGGTGTATTCTTCCTGGGCTGCTGCCTTTGCTCTGAATTAATCCAGTCCCTTGCACTCTGGGTGGGATCCGTTTTAGTCCTACCCAGTTGAGGGATAAAGGCCTTAACACCTAGCTAGCGACTGTTGGCGTAAGTAGCCTGAACTCAATTTGGGCATCAGAAATTCATGGCATTGCTTTGTTATGATTTAGCCCCAAATGGCTAGTGGCAATTCGTGGTCTGCTTTTGGGGACGGGTTTTACCTGGGCCTGAGAGCTGCTGTTGACGTCACCACTAAACTTGCAGGGTTAATGCCCAGCGTTGTGCTAGGAGGGAGCTGGTGCTGGGGGCGAGGAGAACTGACAGTCACTTCTCTCTCCCGCTCTTGTCTCTGCCAGCAACTCTATCAGATCCAGCAAGTGACCATGCCTGCAGGCCAGGACATCGCCCAGCCCATGTTCATTCAGTCCACCAACCAACCCTCGGACGGCCAAGCCACGCAGGTGACAGGGGACTGAACGGGGACGTTGCACCACGGCTCCTCGCTGCGGGGAAGCGGACGCGCACCGGCTTGACGTTTGCCGGGCCAGCCTGGTCTGATGAACACATCTGCTTCCGTGTGTCCGTACTTGGTATTAAGCCTATAGTAGGCTGCTGTGTCCGGTGCACTCTACACCTTCCTCTGATGGGTATGAGAGAATATCCAACAGACACTGACAAGAATGCAATATTTTTATTTTTAGAAATCAATATTTCGGTGTATTCAGCTGCTTGTTCAGAACCATAAAACCAGAAGAGAGCTAACTCAAGGAATTTGTAGCATCTCATTGAACGACGTGTAAAACGTTTTTATCTAGTAAAGTTACTAAAGGGTACTGCATCTGATTTGTTGTAAGAGCTTTTGCTCCTGGTATTCTGTTTGTATTTTTTTCTCTGAATAGAGGTAGATTCAGTCCTCCCATCCAAGTGGTTTGTTAGGGGGGTGGGGGGGAGCGTGCGTGTGTTAGGTTTTCCTCTCCTGCCTCCTTTTTTGGTCAGCCGGAGCATTGGCTGTGTGCGGCTCGAGGGTAGGGAGCAGGGGAGGAGTAATTAAAGTGAAAACAAAAAACAACATTCCTTGTGTTATGACTGTATTTTCTAAGAGCAAAAGATTTTTTTTGAATCGGGCTTGGCTTACTCCAGAAGCACTAATGGGAGTCTGGACAAAGCCCAGCCCTGCTGTTAACTGTTGTACTAGCTTCAGTCGATGCATGTAATATAAGCTTCATGAAATGAAATAAATTTCCTTTGTAAGATCATGTGTGTGCTTTCGTTGAGATCCAGTGCCCGCTCTCAACCTGCCGTGCAAAGAGCATCCCCCATCCCTGAAAAAGAGCCGCGCCTGAAACCAGCACCGGGGCCTGGAGAAGGGGTTGGAGGGGCGAGGTTGGGGTCTGGGGGTGCCCCGTGCCGAGGGGCTCTCCATGCCGGTGTCACACTGAGGCCACTTCCACGCCTGGTGTCCAGCAGAACCACCGAGGGGTTTGGGGCAGGTTTGAGCCAGCCGTGGAGGTCGGGTTTAGCTGAACCTGCTGCCAGGATCCCTTTGGGTGCTAGCTCAGAGGGGAGCCAGTTTGCAGCCCAGAACCGTTGTGTGTCCAGCACACAGCTGGCCCTGCGGCCGGGAGAAGCTTCGTGCGGTGCGTGGCAGGGCCGGGCGACGGTGCCAGCGCTGCCGCTGGTCTCTCACCGGTGGAAGCACCGCGTTTGCCGTGGTTTTACGGTGACAACCCTGTGCCTGGCTGCGTGTTGCTTCACCCCTGCGCGTGCTGTCCCTGGCCGTGCTGTGCGGGGCTTGCCGGGCTGCGGGTGCCTGCCTGGCCGGGCCCGCGTGAGGTCCGGGGGGGAAAACTCCGCTTCAGCACTTGGCTGGTGCCAACCACTAAATCTGGGCCAGGTTGTTCCAGTCAGGCAAGGGAGCTTGCTGCATAACCTGCACCTCCTGGGCTTTCTAAATGTCAATTTTCTTTTTATTTTTTTTATAATTTCTCCGGCCCTGCGGTGCCGGGGAGCTGGCGGCGCAGTGCAGCAGCAGCAGCGGAGTGATGCAGCCCGGTGCCTGCCCCAGCCCTGGCACCCTTTGCCTTGGCGTTGAATGAGCCCTGGGGCAGCAGCTCCTGGGCACAGAAAAGGGGCCGTCGGGGGAAGGAGAAGAACCCTGCGTGACAGCTTCCCGTGTGGGACAGGCCACGAGAAGGCAGATGCTGCCAGGAAGGGCCAAGCGGGGCTGGGGGAGCGGGGCCGGAGGCTCGTGCCTGGGAGCCAGGGCCAGCATGCGCCCGGGACTCTGCTCCCCGTCCTCTCCATCCCCTGGTCCGAGCCACCGTTGGCCTCCGCAGCTGGATCCTGCCCCAGCAGAGGTGCCAAGGCCGGGCTGGGCTTCCCACCAAGGCGAGAAAAGCCGGATCGGCTCCCCAGCAGCTCCGTCAGCAAAGCATCCGTCCCGCTTGCGCCAGGGAGCAGAGCCGGGGAATCAGCTCTGGATGGGGGAAGCGGGCAGCCGGAGCGGGCAGCTGCCCTGCCTTATCAGCCCCTGGCAGAGGCAGCAAGCGAGCCTCTGCCGAAGGCAAGCTCCTTACCCAAAGCCCTTGTGTCTGCTGGAAATAGTTTAAACTTGAATAGGAATAAGTAGCTTAAAGGACAGAAAAAGGGAGTGAGTTGCTGCTCCTGAAAGCAGAGTGGTTTCCAGCGCAAGCCTCTGGCTCTAACGGAAGCGGATGCTGGTTTCGACAGGCTCGGTGTCGTCCCGATGGGTGCCCACAGTGACCTCACCCAGCAGCGCGGGTGCTTCACGGGCAGTGCTGGAGCTGATGGTGCTCATGTTTAGCTAAGAACGGCGATAAGGCTCCGTCTGCGCTCCCAGAGGCGTGCCCCAGCCGGCTCGAACGGGAAAGGTATGAGGAGAGCGGACATCGTTTGTCTGTCACAGGTACTGTAAACCTCAGGCGTTACCCAGCGCCAAATCTCCATGTAAGGACGCGCGCCTTCCTTCGATCTGCCGAGGGAGCAGCGCGGCGCGGGGCGATGCAGTCGGAAACGCGCGGTCCCCGCGGCGGGGCGAGCCGCGGCACCTCGGGCAGGGGACGCCGGACCCTCGGTGGGGGTGAGGCGTGAAGGCGGCAGAGGCAGTCGCACCCCAGGGGGATGAAGGCTGCTGAGGAAGCAGCGCTTTCCCCCCAGGGACCGGTTTGAGTTTCCGTTCCTCGGCCGGGGTGATGAGCTAAGCACAACCCCGGTGCGGGCGAGCACCGGCCGCTGACGCCTGGGAGCTGGCGCGCTCGGTTAGCTGCGGGGTTTGCTGCCGATGGCTGCCCGGCCCCGGGGAAAGGAAAAACTCTTCTTTTTCCAAGGAAAAACACACCACGGTGAAGGTCACGCTGCTGCTGTGGGGACTGGGAACCACCGGGCACGTGGGGAAAGGTGCTGGGGTGAAGGTGCCCTGGGTCACCACGTGCAGCAAGCGCCGGCACACGGTGTTTCCTCGGGGAGCGGCGCTGGCTCTCTTGAATTCCTCGTCCGTTCTTCCTTCTCGCCTTCAGCGCTGGGAGAAGGAGCCGGGACGTGACCCCCGCGCGGGCGGCGTCGGGGCAGAGCGGGGTGGAAGCGTCCCCGTTCCTCCAGCGGGGCCGTGCCGGGACGCACCCCAGCTCCCGGTTGGACTTTGCTGATCTCTGAGGTCTTTTAATGGTTCTGTAATTCCCAGCGATGCCGGCGTCGCTCCGAGCTCGGGGTCGGGTCAGGCGAGCGCTGACGCGGCCCCGCAGCAGCACCGGGTCCCCGCGCCGGGGCTTTGCTGTGGCTTTGGGGCAGGGCAGCCCCGTGTCCCCAGCCCGGAGGGGTCCCCGTCCCGGCGGCGGGAGGGAAGGAGCCCTCCAAGGGGAAGCCAGGGCGTCCCGGCCGCTTGTCCATCAGAGCGTGGGCGAGCAGCGAAGCCAGGAGCTAATCGCCCTGGGCCGAGGCCAAGCCTTCCGCAGAAGCAGATGCTGTGCCGGCTGCTCCCCAGCGCTCACCCAGCTCCTGGGACACCGCCAGCCCCGTGTCCCCTTGCGTCCCCCTGCCCCAGCTCCGCCTGGCCCGGCCACCCAGCACCCAACCAGGGTCCCTCACGCAGAGGGGGCTGGTTGCGTCCTCCCCTCTCCGTGACACCGCATCAGCTCTGCCCGGGACCCCCCCAGCATCGCCCTGTCCATGGAGCCGTGCTGGGACTTTGGCGGGGTCCCTGCGCCCGGGCGATGAGCCCCGGCTGCCCCCGGGTCCCGCCAGCCCCTCTCCCCAGCCCGCAGCCCCGCAGCTGCATACCAGGACTGCAAAACTTCGCGGAAACCCTGCGGATGCCACTCCTGGGCTCCCGTCCCTGCCAGGAACTTCAGCTGCAATCCCGAGAGGGCGGCCGGCTCCAAACACGCAGCCCTCCCCGCTCGCCATCACCCGGCCTCGGAAACCCCCATCAAAGTGTCGTTGGGGCTGAGGACACGAGCGGGACCCCCGCGGCCGGGCAGGCCGGGGGTGAAGCTGGCAGAGCCGCCGGCAGCTTCCCAAAACCTCCGCCGGTTCTGACGGATGGGTCGGTGCCGTGTGGATCCGGATTCCCTGGCTCCATCCCAGAACCTCCCAGCCCCGGGATGGATGGCGGCTCCCAGGGTCCGGGCAGGTGACGAGGCACGGATGGGACCTGCCCCTTCCCCACAGCCCCAGCTCAGCACCAGCTCCACGTCCCAGTTAAACCAGTCCCAGGTGCTCAGCCCTGCTGGGAGTGACCGGTGCCGTTGTCCCCAGGCGGCTGCGCCCGCAGCCTCGCAAAGTTCCCTTCCCTTTGGGGGGGCTGCCAGGGGTCCCACCTGCAACAGCCAAGCTGCGAGAGGCCGCAACGCGACAGCGCGGGCGAGGGCGGCTGGTGGGTGGTGGGAGCACGCCTCCCCCCTAATTTATTAGCAGCTCGCAGATTCCAGCAAACAATTCAGAGAAGTGACGTCTTTGTTTAAAAAAAAAAATCTGCAGTTCTTCTTCGCTGACGAACACGGCTCTGCCGAGCCCGGGCCGCCAGCCTGGACGGACCCCCCGAGCCGCGAAGCCACCGCGGGGCTGAAACAGCTCCCACCTCCGCCGACCCCCCGCCAGCCAGCGCCCGCCTTGGCCCAAGCGCTCGCCGGGTCACCTTCACCGTGCCCCCTCCGCAGGCTGGGATCAATCGCCGGGCGAAACCTAAACCCCGCGCCCGAGGGGAAGGCGCTGAACCGATCGGCGGCCGGATGAAGGTCAGGGTGCTGCCGCTGCGGCCGCTCGGCTGCGGGTGTCAGCCCAGGGGGGGGTCCGGCCGGCCGGGGGGACCCCTGTGCCACGGTCTGGGGGCTGCATCCCCTTGGGGAGCACGTTGGGAGGGGGCTGCAGGGGTTAGGGCTGGCGGGGAGCGCGGAGGAGATGCCACCGAGTCACCAGGGAGGATCTGCTGCAGATTTACCGGGTTGCAGCCTCCACGGACGCGGCTCTCGACCCCGTCCCGCCGCCGCGGGGTTTGCTTGGTGTCAGGAGGGTGAGGCGTCCTCGGAGCGGGGGTGCGGGCTGGCGCCTGCGGTGGGTTTTACCAGCACCGTTTCCCCCGCGCTGAAATAAATAAAATTGTCTATTTATTGTGCGTGTTTCCCTACCAAATACCGCAGTGCTCACGAGGGCCCGCGCCGGTGCCAGGATCTCCACCGCCGCGTTCAATAATTCACCGACCAAAGCCTGGAAGCTGCTCTCCTCTCCAGGAGCGAGGGCCCTGGGGCACCCACGGGGGGTGGGGGGACCCGGCTTCGGCAAAGGTGCTGGGGGGGTGTGGGTACCGCTGGGACAGGGCACCCCTGCCCCCGGCTTGCTTGGAAAGGGGATTCCCAGCAGCACGCCCCAGTGTCCCCATCGGTAACTGGGAGGTTGCGTGGAGCTGATGGGAATAAGGTGGAAGAGCAAAAAGCTGTGGGTGCTGGCTTGGAAACGCTCGGAGCCCGGCTCAGAGCGGAGTCTGCAGAGGATGGGGAGGTGCGGGCGCGGGTGAGCTGTGCTGGCTGAGGGACCAGGGGGAACGGGCTCCGGCAGGGCCGCTGGCCTGCGAGGACGAGGACAAGCCTTCCTCTTCCCAAGCAACGTGAAGTCTCTCTGTGGGTGCTTGGTGTCCCTCGAAACCTCAGTGCCTCCAGCAACTCCCAGCCCCAGAGCAAGGGAGAGGGAGGGGGGATGCCCTGGCCTGGGGTGCCACTGCCAGAGGGCCGGGGAGGTTTGACACCGGCCGGCTTGGGGAGCTCGTTCCCGGGATGCTCCGTGCCTGGTGGCCGGGGATGCTCCAGAGATGCTCAGCACCACCTGGTTTGGGAGACTCACTCCCAGGCCGCTCCACGCCCCGTGGGGTGGGATGCTCAGTCCCAGGACCCTCCACACCCCGTGGGGTGGGATGCTCGGTCCCAGGACCCTCCATACCCTGTGGGGTGGGACGCTCGCTCGTGGGCTGCTCTGTGCCCCATGGATTGGGATGCTCCGTCCCAGGACCCTCCACATCCCGTGGGGCGGGATGCTCAGTCCCAGGACATTTGGCACCCCGTTGGGTGCTCACTCTAAGGACCCTCCCCACCCTGTGGGATGCTCGCTCCCAGGATCCTTGGCACCCTGTGGATTGGGATGCTTGTTGGTGGGCCGCTCCACACCCCGTGGGGTGGGGTGCTCAGTCCAGGACCCCCCACACCCGCTGGGTTGGGATGCTCAGTCCCGGGACCTCCTACACCCCTGGGCTGGGCTGCTCGCTTTGAGGACCCCCCACACCCCATGGGGTGGGATGCTCAGTCCCAGGACCCCCCACACCCCATGGGGTGGGCTGTTCGCTCTGAGGACACCCCACACCCCCTGGGGTGGGATGCTCGCTCCCGGGACCCCCCACACCCGTGGGGGGGGCTGCTCCCTCGCGGGCCTTTCCGCGCCCCGTGGCCCGACGCCGCGGGCAGCAGCAGCTCCCCGGTACCCCGGGACCGGGCGGGGCAGGGTCCCCTCAGCCGGGTGACAGCGGGGGGGGACCCGGCAGCGCCGCGACCCCTCCGCCCCCCCGGGGGCTGCTGGCCCC
>Ga0065711_1032182_pt1 | contig 27837 bp, 14 predicted proteins | sample Hoacrofraction12_FD_59098 | JGI IMG/M metagenome (GOLD analysis project Ga0065711, IMG submission 59098) | Hoatzin crop microbial communities from Cojedes, Venezuela - Epithelial fraction 12 v2 (version 2) | ecosystem: Host-associated > Birds > Digestive system > Esophagus > Crop | place...
TGAATTTTTTTTTTTTTTTTTTTTTTTCTGAGAACGCAGAGCACTGTGCTTGCCCCTGGGGGAGGAACACCGTTCTGCCCTGCACCATTCTTTTTTATCCCCCGCCTCATCAGAGGGGTCAAAAATTCAGAGGGAGAAGCAGTGTTCACTATACAGACGTGTATGTGCTATGCATACTCCTGACAAGCTGCTTCTCTTACCTTCTCCCCACTCCCTCCAGAAAAAACAAAAAGGCAGCGCGTTCCCCACGTTGGGTGTAGGGTCACCCAGAGCGTGGCGGTGGTGTGGTCAGGAGTGATGGGGACACGGGGTCTGCCCTGCAGGGACGGGCAGGACAGCAAGGGCAGGGCAGGGGGGACTGGGGCGGCATGAGGAGAAGCCGGGCAAGCCCTAGGTGGGATGTCCAGCTCCTGCTCTCCCCCAGGGTCCACCGAGACCTGTGGGGCTTTCTTTGCATACCTTTGTCTTTGAATGTTTAATGGAAGAGCGCTCAAACCCTGGCGGGCACAAGCAGTGACCCCTTTTGCTTGCTTCCCTGCACATCCTGCTTTGGAAGATTGGCATTATAAATAGCCAAATGCAGTTTAATGTTGATTTTTTCAGTACTGCTAAATAACAGGGGTCCCTGAACATCCCTGCAAGAAAGGTGGTGGTCTGGGGGCGCGGTTGATGCCAAACATCTCCAGAAGCCATCGTGCTTCCTTACGGAGAACTGAGATGTGGTCACTCCCTGCTATACGATAACCTAAGGTTCACTGAAACAGGTAAACTTCTCGTGTCTCCCTTCTCCCGCCAACAGAAATTCCTGGTGGGAACAGGGCAGTTTTCCTTCAGTGATGATTTGGTGTCATCATGAGGAAGCTTTCTCTGTGCATCTCCCCACTCAGCCGGCCGGTGCCAGGCACCGGCAGGAGCTGGGGAGCAGCACGGGGCTGATCAGCCTGGTCACTCGTGCTTGCTGTCAGGATGAGCAAGTTTGCAGCTGTTGTTATGGAGATAAATTAGGACCAAAGGCTGGTTTTAGTGGCTTTTTTCTTGTCTTTGCAAGAGAAACAGAACAGCTAACAGAGGAAGCGCATTCCTTATCGCATTAATAATGTAGCCGATGTGCCCATCGCTAGGGTAAATGTTGTTGGTGATTAAATAGTGACTGGTGATAAATCACTGATGAAGATAAATGTTCATCCAAGGCAAATGGGGATCCAAGCCCTCTTTTTCTTACTGTAGAGTCCAGGCATCCGAATAGTTTTGCTGAGTGCTCCGGGAAAATTGCAGAGCACAAATGAAGCTTGAAGGCTGCAGAAAGAATATTTTTTATTGTTGTTATTATTCCAAATGACATCTCTACAGCCACTTCTGTGCTGCCAAGTGAAAGGAAACCAGAAACCCAGCTCTGCTCCCAAGGGCCTTGCTGCGAGCGTGCCCACGCTGCTCAGGGCTCAGCCCAGCTGATGGTGTGAGGGAGAGCTCGGGAACCAAGCTGGCAGCTGAGCCGAAAGGCTGAGCCTTGTCCCACTCTTACAAAGTAAATGTACACTTACTGCCACCAGCCATTAGAATAATTGCTGAGAGCCATAGCGAGTAACTGGAGATGGGGAACACTAAGAATTAATAGTGAATTTTCTTTAAGGAAAACGAGGGCACCTGAAGAGCGTCTCTGTGGGCTAAGGAGAGCAGCCCCGGGCTGCGATGGGCTTGGAGCTGGTGGGGAGGGCCTGGGGGGTCCTCATAGCCCACCCACCCCCCAGCCTCCCAAACAGCTTCCTACCACAGGAAATAGTGTGGTGGGGACGAACTGCTCTGGGTTTATCATGTCTTATCTGGGCTAGTTTGGCAACCACCCTGAGGGTTTCCACATTCCTGTGTGGGGCCCTGCTCAGACTGAGGATGGGAAACATGGTGAGAGGGTGAGAGCTTGGACAGAGAGCACAGATCTGCACCAACTACCTGACAGGAGGTTGTAGTGAGGCAGGCGTTGGTCTCCCAGGTAACTAGCGATAGGAGAGGCAATGGCCTCAAGTTGGGTCAGAGAAGGTTTAGATCAGATATTAGGAAAAATTTCTTCAGAGAAAGAGTCGTCAGGCATTGGAACAGGCTGCCCAAGGAGATGGTGGAGTCACCATCCCTGGAGGTGTTCAAAAAACGTGTAGATGTGGCACTTCAGGATATGGTTTAGTAGGAAACTAACCCTGTGCATGTTGTTCTGTACACTTTGTCCTCATCAGCGCTGCAAATCTCTTCTTGCTTGGTCGGGACCCTTCCTTGTGAAACTCCTGTATTTCTGTCATCCTGATGTTCTTTCTGGTCGGAAATGAGAGTGTAATCTGACCGCTGTTTGTCAAAGGACAAACAGCTGTGCCTGAGCTTTTGAAGTTTTTAATGATATTTTCTAGCTCATTTTCCATTTAATATTGCACATACACCGCCTGAAGCACCGCCAGACCCCTGAACACAGGAGCGGGGGCCTTTCAGTTGGGAATATTAAACCACACAGTGACCCTGGCTTGCAACCGCAGCCACTGCCGCAGCGGTGCTGGCTGCCCATGTCCGTGCCTGAGCAGCAGGTGGGCTACCGGCGCTGCAGGACGGGGAGGAGCAGCACAGGGGTCCCGCTGGGAAGGGACACTGGGAGCTGCTGCTCTATAAACGCAGGGGCAGCTGGACGGAAAGGGAGAGCAGCAGAGGCGGTGCAAGGGAGGCAAACCTCCTCTCCACGCAGACCCGCGATGTTGAGTGATGCTCTCCCGCAGTGCTCGCTTCCCGAGGGACCATTTCCCAAAAAAGCCAAATGCCTGAGGGATGAGCTAGCTTTTTCCGCTCTCTTGGTCATTCCTCTGCAAGCATGTGAGGCTGCAACGCTCCACCGCAACGCATGAGCACAGGGTGACAATCTCCACGCCATGGCTGACCGGACCCCAACGTGGCGAATCCAGCAAACCCAGAGGATTCAATGACTAACAGGTTGATCTGGTACTCACTGAAAGAAAACTTACGTTCTGCAGCTAGGTCTACAGAAGAACATAAAAATAGTTCAGGAATTCCTGCAGTAGTACCTGTGGATCCAGGGAAATCATGCTCTATGTAAATCAAATTAATAACTTTTCAGCTGAATTTGGCCCTTTGGGTATTAGTTAAGAAACTTTTTAAAGCTTCCTCCCCTCCTCCCCCCGACTGTATGAGGAATGGAGTTAGTTTTTGCAGCTCAACTAATCTCAGTCCTGGGAGTAGGACAGTTTTCCTGGGTTACTGATTGCCATGGGTTGGTAGGGAATTCAAGACAGGAGATGCCATATCCCAGTTTTCTGGATAGATTGAAACCCACTAGTTTGTTTTAGCATCTAGTTTCACACACAAAGTCTTATGTGGGAATGCTGATTAGCGGAGATGCTGTTTAAGTCTTCTGAAAATTTTCATCCAGAGGTGCCAAGACGCTTTCCAAAGGAGCCTGTGCAATCTCCACTTGACATACACATACACCAAGGCACTGACGTGGAGAGACTTGCCCAAAGTCATCCAGCACATCCCAAACAGAACAGGCAGCACCACATTTGGGCATTTTGTGTCTGTTTGGACATTTTTTGCCTCATGAGGCCTCTGAAATATGTTTCAGGCATGCCGCAGATGCAAGGTTGACCTCTTCTTGGTCCATTTGTGTCAAGAAGAAACAAATTCTTTGCTCTGTACACTGAAACAATTCAAAACATGCAGAAGCCAGCTTTAGAATGTGTAAGGGAAGGGATAATTAATTTCTTTTTATCAGAAGGTCAGTTTACATAATAGATATTTCTGCTTTTATTGAACAGAAACCGTGTTGTGCCTTTGTATTGGTGTGTATATAAATAATAGTACTATGGTGTTGTGATATTTTTAGCAATTCTTTCTGGACATCTGTGTGAAGCCCTAAACCTGACATAGAAAATGTCACTACTGCTGCTTCAGACCGCCTCTCTGTGAAACCTCCTTTCATCCCCATTTCAATCAGCTGAGATGATTGACTTGCTGTATAAATGTTTTGTCTCCAGATGTCCAAGGCAAAGCTAAGCTTTGACTGCTTGCCACGCTCCTCTGGTTGCAACCCATCTATCACCGGGTGAAGGCCTCTCCCTGTCCCTTTTCTCTTGTCATGGAGACCATATGGACCTCACCAGCTCCTCTGTGCTCCCCTGGCTCTGTGTTTTGGGGTCCATCCAGACCTCCTGTTCCTTGCCACACAGTGTGAGGAGCTTCTCTCAGACTACTGGAGATGACCATGAAGAAAGGTTAGGCTAAGCACTAAAAAAATGCAGAAAATGCAAGACCTGTAGGGACCTAAGCTCCAAGTGGGCCGTCTGTGTGTGTGATTCCTAACCATCACGTGATGTTTCAAAACGAGACGCCTAGGCAACGCAAGGAGTCAAATGTGGTCTTGTGTCTGAAATCTGGGAGGGTAAATTACATGTTAATAAATGGCAATTGAATCCTAATGGTGGGAATTACAGACGTAAAGGACCCTTCCTCTCTGAGTGGCAGAAAGCCCCGATGATGAGCTCTGTAACGCAGCCCTTTATCAAGAGCCCACGAGTGCTCAGAGCGGTGAGATGGCGTGGCAGCGAACACTTGATTTACTGCTTCCTTCATCACTCCACCCCAGGCTGGGGGAGAGAAGCAACAATTTCAGCTATTCCTGTGTACTCAGCTGGGCTCCGTGCTGTGAGCACCCCACAGCGCCAGCTCTCAGTGTGAGCGGGATTGAATCGGTGCTCAGCAGTGGGAGACGACGCTGGGGTTTGTTTTTCTCGTTAAGTTCCCTTGTATACACCAAGCACAACTCCTCTCTCTTAAAAGCAGGAAGAAAGTTCCTTGGAGAAATGTAACTGCTGCGAATCATTTCACGAGGGCCCCACAACATGATGCGTCTCCTGCAAAGGTACAGAAAGGCTTTGCTCCGGCGCTGAGCAGCTCGCTTTTCAGCACAGAATAACTAACATGCAGCTGGCAAAATGGGGAGGGAAAGGCGTAGGTCCTAAGAACAGCGGTCACGCATCCAGCCTCCACAGCCCTTTGAATTCAGCAGATTTTTTACTTGCCACGTGCTGAAGTTCTGAATAACAGCGAACTTTCACAGTGTTTTACTTCACTTTTTGAGGTCAAGTTGTTTGAAAGGTGGAAAAAATCATGTTAGCATTATCACCTACAAAATGCATTGAAGCTTTAACTTATTTAAATGAATGAGCTATATTATTGGAGCAATGTCTGCCACCCTCAGAGCTTGGGGAAAGATTCTTGTGCGTGAATGGAAGATGTCTACAAACAAGTGAACAGCAGCACTAAATGCAGTTGTAGCTGGCAGAGATTAGTTCCCAGGTGTGGGAGCTGTTCGGTGTAACACGGAGCAATGAGGACTTACCCCCGTGAAGGAGACTCAGGTTAGGCATTTAAACAAGGTGGACACGCACAAACCCTTGGGCGCTATAGAATGTACCCAGGGGTGTTGAGGGAGCTGCCTGATGTCATTGCGAGGCCACTCTTGATGATCTTTGGACAGTTATGCAGAGGGTCCTGAGGACTGGAAAGCAAATGTCATCGGCGTCTTCAAGAAGAGCAAGAAGGAGGGATGCAGGGAACTGCAAGTTGGTCAGTCTCACCTTGATCCCTGGGAAGGTGATGGAGCAAGTTCTGCTGGAAATTGTTTCTGAACGTATTAAAGACAAGAAAGTGATTGGGAGTAGTCAGCATGGATTTACGAAGGGGGTATCATGCATGACCAACCTGGTAGACTTCTGCAACAAAATGATTTGCTCAGTGGACAAGGGGAGAGCAACAGGTGACAAGACCTTGGCTTTAGGATGGCTTTCAGCACTCTTTCCTATAACATCCTCATGGACAAACCGATGAATTATGGGTCCTATTGCAGTTGGTTCATTTGTCTGTAAGCCTGTGACAGTGTAGTTCTTTATTTGGAGAAAAGACATGAATTTCTTTCCTGAACTAGATGTTCTGACTTTACGTGATCAAGGTCTTTGACTTACTCTTGTGCTTTGTAACGTCACTGCTTGCAATGTATGTTACAAACAATCGGAGTTTGTTTCATTTGTGGAAATAGTAGAGGGCTTTGTTACCCATTCTGTGTTGTACAAACAAATCTGCTGGGGCTTTAGAAAACTGTGCATAAAATTGCAACATTCAAACGAGCTGTTCATTCCCAACCCCAGACAGCTTTGACTCTTCCCTTACCCAGCAAGCAGTCTCAGTCACAAAGGCATGTCCACACCAACTGCAGCCATGCCCAACTGCCTTGCTTTGGGTATGGGAATTTGAAAACCCAGCTTGGATGCCCACCAGAAGGGTCAGTGCCTTCTGCTCTATGGAGCAAAAAGATGCCCGAGATGATCCCCAGGAAACACTGAGACGGCTGGGTGCCTCCTGCCACCGTCCTGCACCACCCAGCTCCTGGAGAGGCTCCTGGGTAACAGGAAGGTTGGCAGCAGAAGGACCGTCCTGCACTGCTACACTCAAACATCCCTTTAGGCACAGTCAGCTGGCTTGCTCAAGTTCCTCCAAAACTTTTGAAGGTTGTGGGCAGGATGCCTCCTCTGAAATTCACTCTCCTTCAGTAGCTGCCTGGTGGCCTCTGACCTTCAGCAAGAGGCTTTGCCCCCGTTTTACCATGGTCTATAATCTCATCATTAAGGTGGTCTCCTGGGAAGTAGCTGTTATGGATTTGCACCTCCTCAGTCTTTGGAGAAACAAACTCAGGTTCCCCAGCGAGAAGGGAAGGGCTTATTCCCCGGGCAGGGGGCTGGCACTGCTCCCTGGAGTCCCCGTGGCTCACCCTAAACCAGCAGTTTCGGTGACTCCTACGCAGCGGGGCCAGGAACAGCGCGCTCGTAGGATGAGCAGGAGGCTTAGGGCCTTCCTCCTGCAGCCTGGCAGCCAGAGAGGAACTGCCTTGCTGTTGAGTATCTGCCCTTCAGCATCAGAGCTGCCCGAGATGAAGGTTCCCACCAGCTCCAAACATCCTGAAACAGAGAATGAGAGCTGCTGGGGTAGGTAACTTTCAGAAGTGTGTTCGTGCCATAGCCCACATGCCAGCCTGGGGGTCCATAAATGGCAGCAAGGGCACAGGGCTGCTCTTGTGTCCTCCTTTCAAACTTGCACCAGGAGCTGCTTTCCAGCCCTGCTGATGGACACACGAGCCGTGCGCGCTTTCCAGGGGGAAAGAACAGTAGCGCCTCTTTTCTTACTTTAAAAAAAAAAAAAAAGCCTTCAGTTAAAATTGCTGATTTGTCTCTGGCAGAGGAAGCATTTCTTCTTCGGACTCCAGAGTTGCTGGAAAGAGTTTAGTTCCCAAATGAGGTATTTTAAGGCCAAAGTCTCCTTTAGTTTACGCAGGCTGGGATCAGTGACGAGCCTTGAGATGCTCAAGGCAAAGCTTAGCTTATGACTTGGGGTTAATAGAAGGATCAGTTTTGTATTTATTCTTACATTCTCAATATATTTTGGAGTCAGGCTGCACATGCTTACTTTTAAGCTGCCTGGGATCTCCACTCTGTTGGCTGCTCTCTCTGCCATTTGGGGTAGTCTGTGTGCTGACCTTCACAGACACTGCAGCAGCACTTCGGGGAAGATCTCGGACTTCTTCAAAATGCCAGCACTTCGAGAAAACAATTTTCTTTCTAAATTGGCAGAAATCCAGGTGTTCTCAGCTCTTCTCACTTCCAAGACGCAAACGGATGTCTGAGATACCTGGGTCTGAGCAGACCACCACTTCTGCTTAACTGTTCTGCAACGCGGCCCATGCTGGGCCATGGCCGGCTCTGGGCAGGATGTTCACCTGCTCTGCCTGACCAATTTCACCCCTGCACCCAGCTCGGGCTGGCTCCGTGCACGCAGCCACCTGGGCAGCCACAGACCCAGGCTCTGAAGATGCCACTGGCCCAGAGCAGGACACACTCACTCACTGGCTCTTCATAGTGGTAATTAATTTTTGTGAATGAGGATGAGGGAAAGGGTGTTAGAAACAGATTGATTATAATCAGCTTTTAATTAAGATGTTCAAACCATAATTTAAACTAAAAATATCCTACTACTTTTCATTGCTATTTCACAGGCATCAAGGCAGCGGGTGATAATGTAACTAATGATCTGATTGTCACCCGCTTGTATAATGAAGCATGTCTGGGGGCTGATCAGATTATGCCATCAATCAAACCCCTTCACAGCGCTCCCTCCTTTGGCAGAGCTCTCTGCAGGGGGGTGCACGCCTGCACTGGCTCCCTCTCCGCCATCACCTTTATTTTCTGTCCCCAAAGCGATGAGCTCCCATAAGGGGGGCAAGAGCTAGGCTGCAGACTGCTGAAGTCTCACGATCTGGTCATTGTCATGATACTTCAGGGATGATTCTTCTGGGAGGTGGCTGGTGCAACCTGCTCCAGGTCTTGCAGGCTGCTCTAGGTGACCCTGCTTTGGCAGGGCAGCTGGACTAGATGATCCCCAGAGGTCCCTTCCGACCCCGACCATTCTGTGACTCTGTTTCGTGGCTCTAACCTGACAGTAAATCATATATATCATAACAGAGCTACCGACCAAAAAAGGGTCCAGAAACTGGGTCCTGCCACCCCGGCTCTGATGTAGCAAGGACAACAAGGAGTTGTCTGGATTAATGGGAGGGTGAGCACCAGCAGCTTGCAGAGGAGAAAGCTCAGTTCGAAAATCCTGCGGGAGCTTTCACGTGGCTGAACTGAATGAAGAGTTGGGGTGTTGTGCTCGAGGTGTGACGGCCACCAGGATTCCCCCCAGTTAACTGACAATAAATTAGGCATCGTCGTCTGATTTAACCATTACGAGATCAACAGCAGCAGAGGGTTAGAAAATGCACCAGTGCATTGAGTCCTGCCATCCGAATTGCCTTGAGAACTGCAAGCTGCCTTGCTCTTGCGAAAGGCCACGTCTCTGCAGAGAGCTGGGTGTTTCCTCCCTGTCCTCCCCCAGCCCAGACGTAACACACCTGATCCCTACAGCCAGAAACGCAAACCCGAGCTAAAATGTCTGAAAGTGATCGCGGAGTCCTGCAAAATAATTCGGTAAGTTAATGGAAGTGGGTATGATTACAGAGAGCGTAACGAGTCCTTGCTCCAATCACTGCATTAGTGTCAAGATCTCGGCCAAACTGGTTTCTGTAAGGTGCCTGCTCCACAACACGGGGGTCGTAAATACCAGCCAGGGGAAAAAAAAGAACAGCAATTAATTTGTCATCAATCAATAGCAAAAAAAAAAGTTTTAACTCATTCATACATGGTGAGTAAAGGGTGTTGTTTTTCCCCCCCTAATAGCATATCATTACAATTGGTCAGTATGAGGAACCGTCGCCTCACCAGAGAAAGATGTCGGTCGCAGACGCAGACATTTCGAACTGCCGTTCTCTGCTGGCTCAGGACAGCAGCCCCAGGAACGGGCAAAATCCTCGTGTGGCTTCACACGCTGCCTGCTCCTCCCTGCGCCAAGGCAGGCCGGGTAAGATTTATGGTTTCTGCAGCGCCTGTGCCACAGCAAGCCCAAACCCTTCCTGAGCTGGATCTCGCTGTGCACCAGGGAAGGGCAACCCGTCTGCCTGAGCATCCAGGGAAACCCAGCCTCTGGCTCAGCCCGCACCGCAGCACCGTGACGGGTTTCGTGGCCACAAGGCCAGGGGCAGGCCCTGGAACCCTCTCCTGAGGCAGAGCTGAGCCCCGGGAGCTGGGGCGGGGGGGAGCTGGGGTCGGGCTGGGCCGTCGTCCCGATGCAGGCTGCCAGCAGCGGGGCTCCCTCCTTCTCGGCCCCTGCCGCCACCGTCAAGCTCAGCCCAACCCACTTGGTCTGCAAGGGGGCTTTGACACCTCCCCGGCCGTCAGGGACCACGTCTATTCCCTGCTTTTAATGAGATGAGCTTCTTTGATACTGAATTCTATCTGGTTCCCCCTCGAGGAGTTTTCAGTCAGAAAACTCTCTTCACATAACTTTCAGCGTCGCGAACCACCCCCTCAGCAACAGATACCGTTTTTCTCAGCCAGAAGTTGACAGCGGTTTCCTTTTGCCTTCCTCCAGGCAAACGCTTTCACAGGTACGCAGACCAGCAACTCGGCTCTCTGGTCTGTTAATACCCACGGGTTGCTTTCTCTGGGGGAGCTGCCAAAGCGCTCATGAAAGCGCCCCGCAGCATTAGCTGAGCCTATCAGGTTCCCCACAAACCGAGCAGCCTGGAGCGTGCCTGTACCTCCGCGAAATTCAGAGCTGCGGCACCAAGAGACGGAGGAGAAAAGCAGCAGCTGCCTGCCTCAGAGGGGGAGCAACTCGCGCAGGGCAGGAAGATGTATCTATACGCACGCACTGAAATGTAATTAAACGTCACTGCTCACAGCATAGGCTTTCCCTTGCCACTTGGAAGTTCTCCAAATACACTCAGCCCACACATTTACAAAACAAACGACACCGTGTGTCGTTAGCACATCCTGCAGAATTGCCTAATTTACATAACGTAGGCAATCTGCTGCGGATTTTGCTGTTGCAAGTTGTCCTCATTCAAGGCAGCGTGTTACTGTTGAAGGTTTCATTTTTACCCACATTTGGAGCTGTATTTTGTTTGTGGCAGAAAGGCAACAGAACATTTTCTACCACTACTATTGTTAGCAGTGCTTTAATCATGGCGCTTTGAAATCTAAACCTGACTTCGAGCAGTTCACAAAAGGTCACCCTCAGAAATCTCACGGAAAGTTGGCACCTGTTCAGCCCTTTACATACAGTCATACAGGGCACAGAATGCTTTCAATTGAGTTAGAAGGCCATCATTCAACAGTCGGTCATCAGGTTGGAGAAAAGCACGTGATCGCTACCACGGATAATGCGTTAGCTAACGACAGTGAATTTCCCAGCATCTCTGAAAAGCAGAGGCGGCATCAGCTCCCGTGCTCTGCCCGTGCCAGTACACGTGGGGACGAGCAGAACGCCGCTCTACCCGCAAAAGCTCACTCAGCACTCCACGCTCCAGGGGGGCACCAAGATTTCTACACAGGGAGCTGTCAGGAAAGAAACCATCTTTGGGTGACCTCGCTTCCCCCGGCACTTGTGCAGCCCCCCGTCACATTGACTAAACCCCTTAACCTTTGACTTTTCCTCAGACTGCACTAACTGGACACGGAGGGAAGTCAGCGTTGCTTGGTTGTGCTGGACTACACCAACCCGCAGCGTTTCACGCCACAGGGCTTTCCGACTGCCTCAGCTACTCCTCAGTCTGACCAGCCGCCTGTTTGTGCTTTCTAACTGTAAAATGGTAGTTAATGCCACACGTCCTTTCTGATCCCCCGTTTTCTTCATGGTACCAAACCCACTGTTGGTTTTGTTTCACCACCCGATTTTCTTTTTGCCCTGTGTGACTGGCTTTGGGGCAGCCACGTTCCAAAGGTGACAAATAGTTCAGCAACTTTGAAAGCAGCTATCGCAACGCTCCCGCCTACTCTTCTGTGCCAACTTCGTCTTTCAAACTGTGATCTCTCCAGTCAGCATCCAAGATGGAGAACAGGAGCCTCTGCTTAAAAATGCGTCAGGGACTTTACAAGGAACTCTGCTCTAAAATCCTTTCATTACACTGAAATAATATTTTTCCTACCAAGGCCTTGATTTTAAAAAAAAAATTAATGCCAGGAAGAGAGCTCGGTCAGCTGGGACTCAGGCAGAACTACAGACCACCGAGGGGAAGCTGGGGTGGGCACTGGGAAGGTCTTTCACGATTCCTTTCTTGTCTCCTGCCCTTGGTCCAGCTTTGGTCACTTCTGTCACGTGCCAGTTATCAGACAAATGAGAACGATGAAGAAGTCACTTTTGTAACAAAATTTATTTTTGCTCTGTGGATACAAATCCCAAACATCAACAAACAAATTCCAGTGGAAAAATACCAGTCATTAACAATGAAAACTTTTATTATTATTTAATAAATAGAACTTTGGCATTCAAAATTCTAGCTGTAAACCCTACTTTAAAAAAAATTACAAAAAGAGGCAAGAACAACAAGCCGAAAGCTGAGCCAGCCAGTGGCTCCTTTACTTTTTACAATGAACACATTGTGATTAAGTCATGACAACTCTATTTACATATGAGGTATTCTGAGCGGTTCAAAAATTGAACCCAATTTACAAAACTACCAGTCTTCAGGGACTGATCCAGTACGTATGTCAGCTGTGCTTTTAAAAGATAGCTCCAGACACTCCTCCCCACTGAACTGATGATATACTGTAATTAATATACATAAAATAAACACATCATGATTGAGTTTCCTGCTCAGGCTTCATATTCAAAAAAGCTGCATACTACGACCAGCCTAACATGCAATGTATACACCTGGTACCTAAGTTTAAGTACTTTTGTTTCTAGACATTACACGAGAGTTCTTACTACGAAAGCTTATGAGCAAAGTATCGGCAGGTGAGAGGAAAACAAGGTGCAGTCAGCAGCATCCTAATAACTTCTCTAAAGTTCAAGGGGAATACACGCTTACTTCAGGCAAAAAAGGCACAAAGGTATGCAGCTGTGGAATTAATATTGCTAATGAGCTACCGGAAAAAACCATCCCTTTCGACAATAACCATTGATTTGTTTGCAGTCTAAGAACGCAGATTAGTTCAGAAGATCTTTTCCCCACTCACGACAGACCTCGTCGCATCAATGACAAGAGCCAACTACACCTCCCGTTCCACCCGCGTAACACCACGGAGAAGGACAAGGAAAACTGGAGCCTCCAGTCATGCCCATGCGGAAAGACGGTGGCATGTCGTCACTGCCTTTGCTAAGGCAGGAGGTCATGCAGGAAGAGGGTTGCTTTCTTTCTCTCCTTGTGCTCTTAACCCTGACAGAAAAATGTCCACAAAAAGCTTGAACAGAAGGTGGGCAGTGAGGGCGAGGGAAGGAAGGAAACCTTTTGAAGTGAGAGGACGAAGTTTCAGCTCTTGTCATGACTTCACGGCCACCGGCAGTTTTGAATGTCGGAGCCTGAGTGGGTGGTTACAGCAATCTCCACAATTTCACACAACTATCACACTACAAAGCTGCGCGGCAGAGGCTAGCAACCTAAATCACATTTACACATTGGAGCTGCAGTACTTCTATATAGTAAATACATAGCATCACCTATAACTTGTCCGAAGACAGTTGCTTCCCAAATCTTTCTCAAAATACATTCTTGAATACAGTAGTTACTGTAAATATCTTCTAAAGGATTGTATAAATTCCATCTGAAATTATACATAAAAATTACCGTACAAACTTGCTGACAGCCAGAACGGTACAGTAACCATTCATGAGCAGTTTTTTTCAGCCCTTGAGATTGTCTAATAGCTACAGCAAAAAGTTGTCATGACTAAATCTAAGCAATTCCAATGTTAACATTCATTAATCAACTCTGTATTAAATATGCTGAATGAGACCACACACACTACATTTTAACCAATTAAACAACCATGCATATCTTAGACAAAGCTTATTCCATTTAGAGGCATCCCTAAACTGATGCATATACAGTAATTGCTACTGCTACAACAGGCCAAGTTTCAGGAAAAGAAAGCAGAATACTCTATCACTGTAGACAGTCAACTGGTAGTCCGCATCTTTGGCTCATACATCCATCATTTACCTCCCTACTTTAATTTGACTGAGGCAGATAAACTCAGGGGTTTTTAAAATCAAGTGCTTTAAAGTCAACATAAACATTACAAGTTCTGTAATAAAAATATTACAATGCAAGATTACAGCATTGCAATCCAAGTATTACAAATAAAATGGGACCTCCTTCCTGAGGTACTTCCAACCAATACTTGAAGAGCATAAAAGCTCCTGAAGTGCTTTGCAAATATAAATTACTATCTCAACTCCACAGTACAGTATCACCATTTAACAGAAGGGACAGTGGAGGTACATCAGCCAAGTGACCAGCTTAGTAGTTCATAGTAACTCAAAAGATCTCCTGCTCCTCCCCACTTGCTCTATTAAACTCCTTGTTATTTCCACCAAATTTAGAAAAACGTGTTGCTTGGTAGTTTTTATAGGTACGACGTTACCATCTCAGGAAATACTAGCATGCAACTTAGGTGTTTCCCCTCTCTCTACTATTTCTAGTTTATTGCTTGAAATGCTATTGTTGAATTCTGCTATGAGACCGATGTCACAAACTGGAGACTATGACGTCACTGCAGGGCCAAACCCAAGGAACTACACCAAAGGAACGAGCTGAGGCCCCAGTCACCAAAGCCAATACTGTTCGGGGCACAGGAAACTGCGCCAGCCCATTTGTGCAAAGATCCTTGTTTTCAGTTTTGCACTAGTATAAAAGTACACCTTCAAACATACAGAAAGAGCACAGAAATTTAAAATACAATGGCTTTGTTTTTTATCTTGAAGTAGAGATACTAGGCAATTTCACCTGAGATGTCATCCAGACACTGTTTTAGTGCTCACAGGAGCCAAACCAGATTCATCTATCTGAAAACACCATGTAGCAATAATATGAAGAGTAACACTATTTTTCACAAATTAGTCCATATGTAGGTTCAGCATAGAGAAAACTGTCAAATAAATAAGTCCATACTGCTAAAAATAAAAAAATAAACCACTAAATTATGAAAACAACATTAATGGTAACTGTTTAACTATGAACAGAAAGCAAAACATCACCAAGTTAAAACCAGTAACCAGTCTACCTTGCTATGCCATTTTTTTTCCCATTAACATAAATATAATCAGAAAACTGAAGACACTAACACTTTTGCCATAAAAACGTTACCCTAGAATTTACCTGGTTCTAACTGCCAAGCCTTCTGAGAGATTGCTGCTGTTCTCCACACTATGGGTCAGTCGATTGACTTGCACCTTAGTCATTCGTAACGTTAATTCCACATATGTAACTGATGCTCACGTATTTTCTGAATAGGGTGATTTGAGAGTGGTTTTGCTCTTTGCAAGTTTCTGCTTCCTTCAGTTAAATACTATTTTACACCACGTATAACCGTGCAGCTGACTTGCAGTAATGTTCCAGGAAATTAGAAGCGTTACTATATCATCCTTCCCATGGGAGTGAAACGGCACTGCCAAGTGACACTCGCTGAATAAACTATGGAACATGATCATATTTTTTAAATGTAACTGCTTCCTACAAAAATGGAGAAATCAAGAATTCCCAAACAATGTGGGAAATTTTGCAGTCCTCAGATAACTGAGTACTTAATACTGCTAAGTGGAAACATTCTGTTCTGAGCCCTGATTTTGCCAAGTGCCAAACACTCGTTTTGTAGCTGTGGTAAAAAACAGTTGTGGTGGTTCACAACCTCATCAGAGGCCTTCAGGGATGGAACGCAGACCAACCACATTTTAAAATGGAGATGACTTAAGGGAAAAATAAGCATGGTACAAACACTAAAACACAGGCTTTTTTTTTTCTTTCCTTCCCTGACAGCCATGTCCTATGCCGCAGTTTCATGCCTTCCAGCTTCTCTGGGTTTGTCACAGACTGATTCACATTATTGAAACTTCTTACAGCAACGTGGGAGCGCTTAAAGTAATTTGATAGCGCTACATTTTATGGACTTTATCTGCATAAAGGAGTTGAAACCTGGCTGTCTTCCGCTATTGGGCAAACAAGCTAGACATCCATTACTAAAACCAAAATCTTTCCTATACCAAATTTTTTAGACAACTTGAAGAGCAGCTACTTTTTGTAGTGCTCGAAGATTGTTCCAATTGCAATTCCTAGAGTGAAGTGCAGTTGCGGAAGCCTCTGGCTGCACCACACACAAGCTATAGGTCCTTCGATCCTCTGCTCTAATTTCACAATACAGATAATGCCATACAAACCCTTGATGAAGAAAAAGACAGAGCAGTAGCAGCATGGCTGTTTTGATGCTCGGATTCCAGAAACCAGGTATGAGCTCCAATGAAGGAAACAGAGTATCCAACTGAATCATTCTTCACAGCTTGTTCCTACTTTCAGTAGTTTGGAGAAAACATTCCTTGTAGTTTGTACCACTCTGTTCAAACGATGACTCTCCCCGCGCCCCCCCCCCCGACTGCGGAGATTAAATACACACAAGCCTCAGAGAGGTGCACGTGCTGTGCTATTTACAGTCTTACAATATGGCTCCTTAATAGAAACACAAAGACCTGTGACACAGTAGCATTTAATAAGTCATTTGCTACTAGATGAAATGCTGTCATTGAGTAATGCAGTTGTCCCCCATGTCCTGAGCGTAACGGTCTGACATTATAGTCCTCAGCTCATCAACGTCCTTTCGTAACTGACAAACGTCCAACAGCTTCTTCGAGAGGGTTTCCGTGCTGTGGTAATTTTCATTCTCTTCAGCTGAACAGCTCAGTGCTACAAAAAACAACACCCAACGTTAAAGCTCTAGCAACTGCGCTCTGTGAATACAACTAGTCAGTCCCCCTTGAAACAAGGGGTAGATCACTTCGATTACATCAAGATAAATCACGTGTTAGTGTGATGAAAAGCCAACAAAATGTGGTACCCTGTGAACCTGAAGTCAGCTCTGAGCCCGTTAGTGCTTCTCTGAAAGACATGCGCTTCCGTTTGCACCAAAGACCTAACACAAACCCAGTACGCTGAAGTTTTGTCTGACTGGCTTTAGGGCGTGCTTCTCATTGCCTGATTAAGTTTAATGGCTTAGTAAGTGCTGAAGACTAGACAGGCCATTAACAGTACTGGAGATGGAGTTGCCTAGCACTAGGCTTTATCTAGTACATGCAGACACCCTCGCCCCCTGCCCCCAAACCAGACATACGCCTGTTCAAACAGTAGATGTATGTTCCCACCACTTGACCCCAAGGGCTTTAAAACAAAAACACATGATGCTGCCACACCAGGCCTGCTTATGCCTCACCTCCCTCATAACGAGTTTATAGGGCAGAAGACATTTGACTGAAAGGCATCCATTAACCCTCGGGGTGACTGCAGTGTGTCTCTGGAGGGACGGACACGTGGCCACACACCTTTCTTTTCTAGTGGGTTGAACATACCCACGACTGGGTCCATATGAAGAGCCAGCGACCTTATTTCCTGACTCGGCAAGGACCTGGGCAGTCACACGCATTTAGCAGCCCAGGTGCACTAAAAGCCCAGCTTTTCCAGAGAGCTCCAGCAGTACATGTCACACACAACTGCTCCAGTTGCATAGCAGGGGGTACACTGGTCTGTCCAGCTGGCAAGTTTGAGCACCACTTAGGTCAACTGTTACTCCTCTGTGTCAAAACACTGTTAAGTATTGGAATGACAATATCACTTACATCTGATTCCCAGCAGTAAGGAAAGGTTAGGCTCCTTGCCCTGAGCTCTCTGGGTAAGAATACTGCACAGTGCTTTCAAGTCAAACAAGCAATGGGACATTTCCTTGAACAACTGGTCTGCTATAGGCATCTTCTCAGATACAGGCTGCCTGGACTGTTCCACCTGCCGCATCTGCTCCTTCAGGGAGGCATTCTCTTCCATCAGTCTTTGGTTCTTTGTGAAAAGTAAATAGGAAAAAGTGGTAAGTTAGTATGTTGCATGCGCTGTAGCAGAAATTTTCCCGTTTCAAACACAAACAACATAATTAAGAAGAATGAATTTCCAGATGTGTAATCAGTATTACTGTACCCCTCTAAGGAATGGCTGATAGACAGCTTTTACATGGCTGTCTATTTCATGTTACCATTGCTTAGCGGCCTTCACCCCTGAAGCTCTCACTTCCTGAGGTAGGGATGATATCTACTATGTGCCTGCATGGCAGCCAGCACAGTCAAGTATGTAATGAAGCTCATAATGCCCTACCATGAGATCTTGTAATCATTCTATAAGGTTCTTTCCAGCTGGTGTGGTCAGGGGTTGGGTTTTGGGGGTTTTTACTTACTTCAGAGAGAGTTTTATTTAACTGCTCTATATTCCTTTCTTTTTCTTCAAGCTCATTTGTCATCTTCTGAACCATCAGCTTTTCTTGCAAAAGTTTCTCTTGCATAGACTAAATTGAATGAAAACAGAGGTAATGATTTAAAATTTTCGTACTTTATATTAGCACTGAAAAAAACCGCATTCTCAGTAGATTTCTAAGTTTCAGTTATTTATTGTTTCTATATTAAATCCTTGGTTTTTATTTTCTACCAAGTTCACCTGGTAATATTCAACTGGACCCCGACAGCTCTCTGTATACTAACACAGCCATTCCAAATATCAATGAAACCATTTAAATAAGCAGTATGTGTTTGGAAACAAAAAGACTACATGTAGGCAAAATGCTACTCCAGTATGGAATGCATGAAGTCTAAAATAACCATGCAGTATTGTTTATTCTAACCAAATCATCTCACTTGAAATAAGCAGCAGATTAATGACAGCTAAGCTTCATTTCTGCAATTCCAAGTTGTAACTGAAGATTATTTTGGGCTTCTATTTTCCACAAAGACTACGGCAGGGCTTCCTACAACCTTTCACAACACAGAATTCACCTGACCTTCTACACAGCTGAGAAGGAAGCATTTGACGGTTGATACAGAACAGCAAGCTCTTTAAAACCATTCACACACAAGATAAATCAGAACAGTGTATACAACTCTACTGTGCTGAAAAAACAACTGCAAGCAAAGAAGTAACTTGTAGTTTACAGGGTCATTTTTACAGATGCAACAATTACTGTTTTCAGTAACAAGAACAGCAGTATGTTTCTAGGATGCGTTGTACTGAAGTACTGGAGCTGTCCATGACCGACTTCCAGATCAGTCACAAAGCAGCAACAAACCAACCACCACTGTGACGTGGAATCTGCTTCTGTCCATTCCCCAGTTTCCACCTACAGAGTTGAAACTGAGAAACCACGAGATATTTCCAAGGCGGATATTTTGGGATGAATTCAACATGACCACAGGTGTCTGTTGTTGAAAGCACTCATATTTATTCCGCTAGTTGGCTTTTAGATCTGTAGCTATGTCTTTCAAGGTCATCTGGCAAAATTCAGAAAGCAGAATACTCAAACCATCGTCTCTGAATAATAATAACAATGAATAAACTGTTGATGCTTTACAACAGAGAGATCTTTCCAGTTTTCAGGAATTTAAAAAAAAAAAAATCTTCTTTTGTCATTAATGGCATTACTCACAAATCCAATGCTGTGCTAGCACTGCATATAAAGTGTCCTCCCCATCCCTAGCTCAGCACGTTAGTATGTAAAACCTGTTGCCCAATTTCAATTATAAGATGCAAATCTGATCCCATCATGCTCAAAATACAGCTGGAGCACTGGTGACAACGATGCATGCCTTGGCACAGTTCTGACTGTAACCTTTCACAGAGTAGAACCAGAGACCATGATGGGGGGAGGAGAAGTTGCATTTCACAAACTGATGGCCTCAATTTATGGAATGACACTGTCCCAGGAGAATTTTTTTTCTTGAATCTCCGTAGTAAGAATGCTAATGATTCTTCTTCCAAAGCAGAGAACTCTCTCACAGGGAATTCTGTATGGTAGCTTTAATAAAACGCTATAGAAAGTTCAATGCCACTCTTTAGTAAAAGATACGTTTATATTGCTGCACTATGATTCTGCAACCTTATTCCAAGACAGAAAAAAACCCCAAGCTCCCCACTTGACAGAACCACAGCAAATTCTGTCATGTTATGTTGGTTTTGGGGTCTTAAGAAAACAATTTAGCTTTGGAAAACAAGCCAAATTCACTCTTGTGCAAGTTGCTCCTAAGATGTATGAAGAATAGAACTTTCAGGTTACCAGTACTGAGGACTGTAGCACACAGGAGACTGTCTACATGCAGGCATGCCCTTTACCATGTACGTGGCCTACAGAGTGGACGAGAAGCCATTTAGTTGACTTGCCAGCTATAAGAATTATTAGTGCTGACAAGAAGACAGGGAGTAACGAGAGGAAAGGCACGGCCGAGACCGAGTGGAGTGTTTAACGGCCTGGCCACTCACGGGAGGTGTGCAGTCCTGACAGCATCTCCCAACACATTCAGCTCAATGCTGCACATGCAGCAAGAAAAGCCAGCACTTCGTCATACCCTTTGCAAGACTGGAAAACAATGGTGCTAAAATTTACACACTTAATATGGACTGAGAAAACCCCACAGTTTATTTTCATGTAAGCAATAAGGATCAGCAGGCAGAACCCAGAAATGACTACTCGTTTTTAAAACTGTTTTCACACACTTGACCTGCTTCTCAGTTCACCCACACCGTGCCCCTCAAAAGGAAGTGCTGAAGTAACGTGCATCCTAAAGATAAGCTGTAGGAGCAAGCACAGCTCCACACTGCAGCAGGAGGAAGGGGAGGAAGAACGAGGGCCCTGCCCCACGCCTGAGGAAACATCGGGGGCTGGGAGAGGGCAGGAAACGGCTCTGCTTCAGGCATTTCCTTTGTCGTGATTGCAGATGAGCAGAACTCACACCGGAGTTGAACTCTCGTCTTCAGTTTTTTTATAAACATTGTCTACTGATAAAAATGGCCATCTTGGGTCAAACTGAAGGTCCCTCTAGCTCCATCTGTGGCAGCAGAGGAAGGATGAAGAGAATAGGACAACGCAGATGTGCAAAACACCCTCCCAGCTTCCAAGTATCTTCAAATTTTAATAGTCTTCGATGACGAGCAAGTTCAGGGATACCCAGAGCCCCAGTAATGATACATGTATTAGTATCACCACTTGCACGTTTCGTCTTTGTGTCAATGCCAGACATTAAAGGCTTGACCATGCAGCCTTCCTGAGAGTGGGTAGGTGGTGGGGAAGACAGGTTCAGAAATATTACCCTCCCCAGCATATTTTCAGAACTACATCTGCCACTAAATTTATATGACTGTGTAAACTACTCCAGAAACAAATTCCAGAATATTCCAAATAATGTGTCCGTTCAGCTCATGAGTTGCACCGTTTAATGGGAACTACTAGAAGTGGAAATCAGTGTTTATTTCCAAAAGATACACCTAACATCTATCACTCTTTGCTGCCCTAATCTTAAAGCTCAGAAAAAGCACATGCGCTTACCAGCCTGGCTGAGCCCATGTTGCTATGATTTCCCAGTGCTCATAGTGCTATGAGTCCTCTGTACTTCACCCTTAATTTTTCCATATGCTTTCCAATGATACAATTTGGTGGCATTACTCCCAGCCTGGCAGAGTTTGGGTTTATTGTGATTGATAGAATCGACAGATGTACTTTGGGTAGCACAGGCATCGTGCAATCTGACTTACTTCTACTGTCTTTTTTTTGTGCCAAAAAATGTTAATTTTGTGATATCTAAATTAATCATGTAAATACAGATTTCTTAAATGCCACTCTCACCTAGTTTTTCTCTTTCTGAAGATGTACTATATATGCAGCATGACATCTTGTCAAGACCAACCAGAATTTTAATCCCTCACACTTAGGAGAATGATACAAGGAAGACCAAAATCATTCCACTATGATTACGAGCAAATAGAAACTATTACTGTTTCATGCACTGCTGTCTGAAACAGAATTTCTTTGATTTCAGCTTGCATGTTAGAAACAATGAACCGAAATACAGGCTCAAGCATAAGTTCACAATGTGGCAGAAGACAGGGAATGAAATGAGATCTTCTGAGCTGAAGATAAATTGTATCTCCGTGCTGATACGGGATTTCAGTTTCTAATGAACTAATTTTCAGTGCTTCCCAGGGACAAATGTGGAAGGCCAAGGAGATCAAGGATACAAAGAAGCTGCTGTAGTCTACAAGTAATTTGAGGGCTAACACCATTTTCAAATCTTGTTTTCTGACCTTATATAAAATACCTCAAAAGAGGAAAAGTAAGAGAAAGTCCTGGAAAATAGAACACTACTCCATTCACAGACTGTCACAACTACTCAGCATTTCCCAGTCTCAGCTCCCTAAAGTCATTTCAGACCAGGCACGCAAAACAGACATCTGTATAAACGTGCTCAAAGATCCCCAGTCTCATGATACAGGCGATGAAAAGATCAGAAAGTTTAGGAAATACGAAAAGATTTAGGTTGCTGACAATACATTCAGGCAAGTGGTGCATACTTCTTATAAGCACAACATACACATGTAGTATATATGGAAATAATCTTAACTAAACTATGAAGAGGGACAGAGAACCTCAGGTGGTTATGGAGTTCAATTTGAACTTTTTTGTTTAATTATGAAATATCCGAAACTACATTTGCCTATGTCACAATTTTTGCGTATAATAGGCTGCTCCATGAAAACATCCCTATTTTAATAATTTTGTCTTCTTCAAATCTAGAGAAACTTAAATAATTGATCTGCTTTTCAGTTAACAGATGTATTCTATGTTGCAACTGAAATTCTACTACTTCTTCTCTACAGATGTATTTAATACAGTGTAATTTAAACAGGCAAAAATATGGTTGTCGACAGGAATCAGGCCTGCTCTTTACCTGCATGACAGAGAAAGCAAGCAATTTAATGATGGAAGACAACTTACTTTCAACAGTTATAAATAAGCAAACACGGCTCCAGTGTGCAAAGTGGAAATAAGAAAGCACACTCTCTCAGCAAGTGTTATGCAAGCGGTTTTGTGTCTCTACATTATTCGGATTCTAGCTCCACAGAGTGCTGCCTTCCACTTCGTAAGGGGCAGACATTCAGCTGATTGTTTACTACCATTCTGTTGTTGTTCCAAACCTAACACACACAGAGCCAAAGCAGAAGCACCTTCCTCACTCTCGAGGGACAACCCTGTAACTTCAGTGTCTCTGGAGGGCAAGGAAGCAAAAAATGTGCAGACAAATGCCAATCTAGAAGAAGAACGCAGAAACTAGAATTTATGGAATTTGGTTTCAGTATTCGTTGAAAACAGATGTTTTGTTTGTTTTTTTAAATGCTCAGCTTTTTCTAGAACAAGTCATACCTTTTTCCCTGTAACCTGTATAATGTTTCCTTTTCTCCACAACAAACACTGGTCACTAAGTAACTTCCAAGTATCAGGAGCCTGATGTCTTAATCCAATCCACAGAGCTGCAACTGACTCCCAGCTGACAACCTCTGCTGTCTTGAAAACTCCTTGGCTCCAAGCTAGGTGCCCAAGATCCGCCAAGAGAGTTAAGGTATTTAAGTGAGTGCCACATCAGAAATCCGTTGAACAGGGATCTGCTTAAACAATGTGAAATGTGAAGTGGTATGGTTTAGAAAGGCACTTGTCTCATAAGGATCTCAGCAGTGAGGCTCCTAATCAGCATCCCTTAATTTACCTTAGACGATCATCTGAACCCCAAAGGTGGATGGGAGGCTTCCCTGTTGCTTACACAGGCAGTGCTCACACCTGAAACAGGCAGTTCTGATATGACATCCACTAGACCAGCAGAATAAGGATGCCACATAGCAACAGTTTTTCACTTTATGATGAGTAACAGCAAAGTGCTAAACCACACAAACATCAATAACGAATGTATTACGAGCCTGCAACAAAACACAGAGCAACTACAGGCCATAAAATTAAGTTCTTTGTGTTTCTACCTTTTCCTCCTATTTGGGAAGATAAAAAGATGAAATTCAACTTTAGTAATGTTATCTTTATAAACTAAAATAGACAGACTAAACAACAGAATATACATTCCTCCTTACCTGCATGTCTAAAATCAGTCCAGCTATCTGATTTTGTTGATTGTCTATGACCTAGAATATAAAAGCGAGTGATTTAAAAGGGTTGAATCTCTTCAGATCCCTTTTTAAAAATCAGCTTACAGGTGTGTAGCCATAGATTTTAAACGGAATCTCTGAAAATGTAAATGACAAGACAGAGAGTTTAACTCTGATAGAACAGGAAATCCGTGCAAAATAAACGTACTGAACAGAAACAGACAGGTATTGAAAAGAAATGTGAATTAGCAACAAATGTGTAATTCTTTAGTGAGATATTCATTTCTGAAGTAAAAAAATAAAGAAATGCAGGACTCAAGGTTAAAGATGCCATCAACAGATGATCTGCAGACTAACCTTACTGGCTTTCTCATTCTTTTCTTTGAGACATTCATTCTCGCTCTGTAGCTGTTTTGTGTCCAACATGGGAAGGCGAATACCATCTTCCAGGCATTTTTCTACTTTCTGTTGTAAACTGCCATTCAACATGAGAGAAAAATTAAGTGCACTGACAGAAGCCAGAGGGGCTGTGTGTTCTAGCGAAAAATTAGAAAGCTGCACTGTCTTCCAACCAGAACTGTAAAACCGTACCTAGCAGAATCCAGCCTTATGAACAAGCAAACCAGCAGTGGACAAATGATGCAAAAATCCTAAACTACTGAAGTTACTGTGGCACTGACAAGAACAGGTTCATGCAGGAACGATTTTATGGGCCAGATTCTGTGCTGTGTCTCCCAAAATGCACAGCTCCAGCAGTATGGCGCAGGCAGAGGGGGCAGTGAGGAGCAAAGAAAAGCTTTGTGGTGTTCACAGCTCCTCTTTGCTACTGTGGGAGGCAAAGCCAGCATCAGCATAGATCAGAGGAGTCTTTGAACGTCCACGAGCTACAGGAGCTTTAAAATCAGACTCTCCCCCTGGGGCACGTACAACTCAAAGCAGAGTCCAGAATCGGAGGTTGTACCGAGTACTAGCGGCCTGTCCTTCATGCCCTCTCTGACTTGCAAGGGGGGACATACAGCCACTCCTGCCAGCTGCTCCCGCAGGAGGGCACAACCTTCAGATGCCCTACAGCTCAACTCCAGCTTCTAGGTGTAGCTAGAGCCTTTGCCTGCTCACCTTCTCTCAGAAAGGAAACACATTTTATTAGTGTTAATCTTGCTGTCTAATTTAGAAACCAGCGGCCACCTCAACTATTTGTAGGCTTTCAGCAAAGTCAAAATGATCTCCCTCTAGGTTATGAGGGCACGAAGAAAAAAGGTCTTTCATTGGTAAGATGGAAACAATGTGTCAACAATTTGGCTGGCAAGGTGTCCCAACCAGCTTGCCTTTCATCATGGAAACACTTTCAGGCTCCTGTGGCATGCACCTTTACTCAAACGGAGGGACAGTGAACTGCAGTAACTTCCCCATAAATTATTAAAAGTTATTCTGCCCTGCTTCCCCCCTCCCCCTTCTTTAAAAATAAGCGTTTAAGTAGCTCCCCTCATCTAAAAGGTACCATAGTAACAATGTGTCTCATCTGGAATCTTCTCATGGATATCTGGCTAAACCTCCGAGTAAACTCCCCCACACTCGGTGAAAAGGTAAGAAACATCTACAATTTATTTAAATATTTGACCCTTCCCTGATATACCCATCAGCAAATATCCAGGGAGCTTTTCCACAGCTCACGTCAGGACGAGTTATCGAACAGGAGTGCTGACAGCACAATGCCCCTTTGCTGCACATGTTTATTCTATCCTCTATCCGGCAGCCAGCTATGCTGCCATTGCAGCAGTGTCCTGCATCTTTCAAGAAAGACGGTAAAGACTGTCCTAGGCAGACTCTTCTCTGTGGTACTACTTACGGCTTGACACAAACAAAAATCTTGTTGGATTTTCTATTGCATTACACTGTTATTCTGCACAGTAATACACTTAGGCCATGAAAAATCATTAGCATTGTAATAGATTAAGAGTGCAACTAACGTTAGGTCTTGACATCATGCAGCAAAGCATACCCGTTCCAGGGCACAGCCCAAGCAGCTGTTCATACCTCTGTACTGTTGTGACCAGCTCTTTTTCTTTCTTCTTCTGACACACCAGCTGCAATTCTCTCTCCAAGCACTGTGATCGGGCCTCTTCGAGCTTCTTTTCTAACTCAGTCACCATTTCTTGAAGTTGCTTGTTCTTCTCTTCTAGAATTTGCAGCTAACACAGGTGACATTAGTCAGACACAAGCCCACATTAGCAGCAGGGCTGGAGGCAGGCCACAGCCTTGCAGTAACCTTCTGTACAATCTTAGGCCCATTTACGTATCTGAGTATGCAAATCCCTAATAGCTATAGCGCTTTCTAAAACACTGAAATACTTCTCTTCCTAAACAGATGGGGAAAAAAATACATGCTGAAACACTAAAAGATTTGATGACAGGTATTGGGGAGCTTACTTGTATTTTTAAAATGTAAACCAAACTCCCTTCACCTTACCTGTTTAGTCTGCCCTTCTATATCATCCAGCGTTGGTAGGTCAGCCAGATATTTTTCTAATGTTTCAATTCGTCTTTGTTTTTCTTTGTTTTGCTCAGACTCTTTCTGGCATTTCTTTTTCAGGCTATTAATATATCGGTCTCTAGTTTTAAGCTAGAAGAAAGGAAGGGTACATGTTTTATGATTACAGTGAAAAATAAACCTGCGTTGGAAGCAGAGGCTGGTCACTCTCCAAGAACTGTACTCTCAGCTGCATGAAAGGGTTGGTTACTGCAGAACACAAAACCAAAGAATGATTAATCCCAGCAGCTCCAAGTCGTAGATCCACACACAACCTCAAACCACAGTTGCTTTGCCGCTGCCCAGAACATTCCGCGTGCCTTGCGAAATGAAAACGAGCAGTTCAACAGTTAAAATATTCTCAATTTTTTCACCAGTGGTGATGTTCATATGCAACAAATGATCAGGAAATATTTTAGAACGTCCTCTTGCTCTGGTCTAGGAAAACAACTTAAAACACAGCGACCCAACAAGAACTGGAGCCAAAAACCGGACTTTGATGCAGTCTGACAATTACATCAGAACAGATAGTTGCTTTCTTAAACACCTTTTCTACTGGCATCTTAATTGTCCACCAGCCTGCAAAATGCTTTTATATTGTGTTATCTTTTCTTGCACTCCTGCTTTATTACCTAGGTCAAAAAAATGGGAAGGCAGGAAAAAGTATTTTCCAGTCATATTCCAATTTAATGAAAAACGGTATCACAATTGCTTGAACTAAGGTGTAGTAATTCCCAGATAATAAATACTTGTCACTGGCGTAAACACTAAACATACTTTTGTTTCAGTGCTAGAGACATCCATCTCACCGAGAAATAAGTGTGTGACATTGTCAATGTCAGAGCTCAGTAACAGAGCCTACTAAAAAGTTTAAGTCAGTAGTATCTTGAAAGCTTTTCCTGAGATAGCCTTCTATATAGGCCACAAAACTTAGGATTGCCAAAAGGCTGGAAATCTTTGTATCTTTTATTTTATCAAGACCTCAAAACTGAGCAAAGCTTTGACGCTCCTTTAAAATGTTTCTGATCAAAGCCCAGGTAAATTCCATATTCAGTAATGCAAAGTTGCAAACTCCACCATAATCTTCTGCCACAATACGTGCTTCAGAACCACATACTCCTCCCACACCCCAAGCTTTAAGGCAGTGATATAAATATGTACACGTAAGCCACTGCTGCACAGTAAGAATTGCCAGGAGTCTGACCGTTAGTCAAGTGAATCCCTTCCCTCTGTTCCTCACGTATCACTAAGGATGACAAGTTGACCAGTCAGAATACTCCAGTACTTATGTGACAAAGATTACATGGTTTCCAAATCTTCTTGCCCTGCATATATACCATAGGGAATTTCCTCTCCGGCAACCTCTCTCCTTCTAATAGCTACCATGTTTGCCTTCGGATTCCTCCTGCCCTCTCTAAATCCCCAGCATCACCTTGAGGACTCTTTCTACCTCCTGTCACCTGAGATGAAAAAACACATTGTGTTTTTTCCTTCATTCATTCTTGCTGACTCTGCTGAGGGGAAAACAAGGTTTTTTTAATTTCCTCCTTGTTTTGGTTTCGGCTGCCACCGGTAACAAAAGCGCCACGCGGCCACCCCTCCCCCCGCCGGCGTGCGGAGGAGAATGAAAAGAAAGAGGCAGAAACCAGTGGGTCGGGATAAGGGCAGTTTAACAGAACAG
>Ga0065711_1032183_pt1 | contig 27835 bp, 13 predicted proteins | sample Hoacrofraction12_FD_59098 | JGI IMG/M metagenome (GOLD analysis project Ga0065711, IMG submission 59098) | Hoatzin crop microbial communities from Cojedes, Venezuela - Epithelial fraction 12 v2 (version 2) | ecosystem: Host-associated > Birds > Digestive system > Esophagus > Crop | place...
GCTCCTCATCTTTCTTGAACTGGGGAGCCCAGAACTGGACAGAGTACTCCAGATGAGGCCTCACTAGGGCAGTGTAGAGGGGAAGGAGAACCTCCCTCGACCTGCTGGCCACACTACAGTTATCAAGACAAAATCCCAAACTCTTGCACATTCTGCAGAGTATATGAGAGAGTGGAAATGGAAAGATACCTTAATTTATCACCTTCCTTTCATGTTTAACTGTGGGTTTATTTATTGATTTCTGCCTAATTGAATGCAGATTAAAAAGCAAAACATGCTACAAGCATTCATACCAACCAGTTGGGTAAATAAAAGTAACAAAATCATTATGTATTTTTGCTAATTACTACCATGATGACATGGGGGTTTGTCATCATTTCTGTTCTTCTTTCTGATAAAGGGGAACACGTTCCAAACAGCGACGACTGTTCTATACCTCAGTCACATAACGTGCAGTTTGAACATGGTTTGGTTTCTAGATCAAAAGCTTAACTCATAAATAAAATTAAATGGCTTATATATTAGAAGGTGTGTTCGGTCTTTCAGTTCTTTATAAATGAACAGGGAATATCGTGGCTGTTACGAGTTTTACACATATATGGTTCCAGGCCTATTTTCTGAGCTCCAGAAGAAGGTGGGGGAAAAGATACAATTCTGATTTAAAAAAAAAAAAAAAAAAAAGCAGGAATGTACTATTCAATTAAAAAAAAAAACAAAACAAAAAAACAAAAAAAAAACCCCAAAACAACTACAACACCAAAATCTGAACTTGTAATAGCCTAGTGCATTTTCATGTCCTTTTCCAGAGGATTTTTTCCCAAAGGATGGAGGAAGGGAAGATATTTTATAATTCCCTTCAATTTGCCAGTTTTCACCCTTTATGTACCACATCCTCCGCTTGCACAGACTGGAATAGCTCTGATCTTCCAAGCTGAACTATACTGATTTTTGCTACCTGGAGCTCTGGCCAATTGGTCTGTTCTGGAGAGCGATACCAATCACCTCATTGCTGTCCATGTATTTTCATGATGAGCTTCTGGGTTGATTCTTTCCAGCAGGTGCCCTCCCTGCCAGCAGACAGACTGCGTCAGCGTAGCTGGTGAGGTTGAAGTCGGGCCAAGGCTTTGCTCAAGGGGTAGATCACTGCACCGATGGCTGCTACTGCAAGTAGTACACCCTTCCCAAATCTAGGCATGGTGTGGGAAGGACGTAGCAAGGACGTACTTTTATATTGGCACCAGGAAACCACTGAAAGCTGGCAAAACATGAAAGAGTTGTTCCAAGGTCTAGATTTGTTGAGGATTTTGCCCCAACTCTCTTTATGGCATTGGAGTCTTATTATTAAACAGACATAAAACAATCTTTGTCATTCAAAAGACTAAGATGTCTGATAGATCATGAAGATGACGGACAGTTATCTCCTCAGAAAAATCTGATGCCTGACAAAATGATGGATGCTGATTAATGACATGAAGGGATCATGGCAGGTTAACGAGGTAAGCCTATCTCACTACACGCGCAAAACACCATTATGACTTCTTAGGCAGACGAATCGCAGTTCGCCTCACATGCTACATTTACTGTTTTCATTTTTGCAAGTGAAAACACTCTTAAAAATGATTACAAGTTGTATCTGGCTATTCAAATTATACTTACAAATCATCCACAAGATTTCCCCTTGGTCTTTAACTGAATTTGTAAAGCCAAATATAGCTTCCACCTTCATCATGCAACTGTCACCTTTAAGTCTCTGTCCTCAAACCAATCCCCCAAGACCAACAAACGCTTTGTCTACATCCATCTCACTGACACCATGACAAAAGCACGCACTTGAGCAGAGATTTACAAGCGGTTTGCCTCGCTCAGTGCCCGGCACAGCCTGCTCAGTCCCAGCTGCTCCATGGCACACAGGACCGAAGAACTGCTGCTTTCCTACAGCAAACGGCGATGGAAGGGACAACTCCCATCAGACAGGCAGAGATGCAACCCCAGACAGCTGGTAGAGGCTGCAGACAAACCTCCGGTTAGGAGAGCTTGGGACACAGCGACACATGTACACAATGTACATCGCTGTGTACATTGGCGTGTATAAAAATAAAGTCACATTTATAGCCAAGTTTAACTTCATTGGAAATAATCAACAAACTAGATATCTGCCTCTCCTGTTCAGGCTGCTCAGTTTAACATTGGCTAAAAACTTTAAATTCTGCAGAAGATCTGTACCTGTTTCTTCAGAAATAATATCAAGATAATACAGCTCGTGCATGTGCTTAAGCATGATATGAGCTAAAGTTTTGTGCTGTTCTGAGACTCACTTCAGGTTGTATTGTGGTGAATAGCTAGAGTAGAATGTAATTCCCAGAATTTATTAAGCAAAATTAAGATGAAACATATTATGACACTTCAAAACAACAATCCCAGAAAGCATTCACATTAAAATGAACTAGTTATTAGTAATATAAAACAGTTTGTGATTAAAGATTTAACTTGTTGTCTTGTACCCATAATACAGCCATTCTGAAAATCAGTTACATGCTTCTAGGATTTATAATTCCTTACAGAAAGCATTATAATTCACTTTGAAGAAATTAAGCCCATTTGATCTTGATATTATTTCAAAGAATTTATTAAAGCTTATTAAGAGCAGAAGATAACTTTTTTTTTGCCATGAAATCAGTGGTAGATCTTATGAGAAACAAAAGTATATTTTTTGCAAAAGCATAAAATCTAGCAAGAATAACTATGAATTTAATGGGAATTTAAAAAATATATTTGGAATACACCTGATCAATCGGTGTGCTGCTAAAGCAACCATGTTTAAGAAAGAAACAATAAATAACCCCTTAATCCATGGTCTAGAAACTTTTCTGTTAACATTAATACACCTTTCCATTTACCATTCGGTATATTCATTGTTTTCATCTGAAATCATTTAGAACTCTGGAAAAAAATCTGAACCATAATTTTAATATAAAGCACATCAAACATTCAGATGCATATTTGCATACAAGTTGAAGTTAAGTTTCTTCCACATATTATAAGCTTGATTCTGTCACTTTATTCCAAGTAAGTAATCATCTAGTAATCATATTCCAAGGTATCATGGCACTAAAAATGTAGAAAGGTGCTCAGTAGGACTTTCAAAAACAACTCCCCGACTAACCCCTTTTATCATCAATGCTTCTATATGAGTAAAAAAAACTCTAAATAATGAAAGGTACACATGCAAAGGAACATATCATTACAGTGCTCTAGGCAGGTGTTATGCACCTAAGCTACGTTGAAATTTTCATTTGATGGATCTTTACATTTAGATGCCTGAATTCTCAAAATTTGGCTCTTAGGTTTCTCTGTTTTCATGGACCTATCTGCAAAATAAAAATAATCCCTGACTATTGTAAAGATTTAACATAATATACTAAAAGACTGTGCTGTGCTCAGACACCAGAGTAAAAGGTATGTTAGCACCTGAAAAGATCAGAGACAAGAAACTGCACATGAAAGCATAATGGCATCGTGTCTTTGGGTATCTTTAGGAGATTAAGAATTGATACATTACAGAGTTCAGAAAATTGAGAAGAACTGGAAATGTTTCTGAATGCGGAGGGAACAGTTCTGTTCTTCCACCAAATGTGGCATATTCTAAGGGAAAATATTTAATTCTAAAAGAAATTTTTTTTTTTTTTTAATAAAATGGAATTCGGTCATGCCCTTTGTTCTCCAAATACAAGTTAAATAATTGTTATTTTCACCAGTTGTGTCCTTCACTACATTGCTGATAGAGCTATGGCTGAAGCAGCAGGTTTGCCCCCTGTGTATTTTCCAAGTGAGCCAGTTAACACTTTCTGATGTCCTGTTAGCCCCAAGAGCAGCAACTGGAGATGTCAAGGTCTTTGGAAAAAGGACAAGCCAGTGCATTACCTTGAATCCCCACTGATCTGCCGCAGGCCTTGCTTTGAGTGAGAGATTAGGGATAACAGAAATGATGGTTATGAAGGGAATAATCCCTCCGGACGTTTGCCTTCCTAAAGCTTAAATCCCCCCGTCTGCCTCCCCCTCTTGCCTCAAATCACATAGGACTGGTTCAGCATCAGTTTCCGTAAATAAATGTTGTAGGGTGGAAGGAGCAAATCCCTCATTACCTTTTATGAGTAACTCATTTGGTGACCTTGAAGCAGTTACACAACCTTGTTTCGCAACCACACTGAGCCAGAAACGGGGGTGAAACGAGGACCACACTCAAAGCCAGCTGCTACAGTTCATCTTGTCTTTCTCTGGTAGACTGATTGCAATACATGCTGCAAATAGATTAGTTTGTCTGAGAGCAATCTATATTTGGTTACCAATTTGTAATCTGAAATTAGAAAAACATTATTGTTTAAGGGAAATGTGAAGTGATCAATGTAGGCTGTTGAAGTGTGATATTAATGCCACTTTAGTCCAAGTTGATATTATAAAATGAGATCTCTCTCAGGCTTTTGAGAAATGATCCATAAGAAGCCAAGGGCAAACTCAGGTGCTTTGGAAGCTAATTCTGTGTCAGCGACAGAGCAGGAATAGTGGATACAAACTTCTTCAGATCTCTCTAGAGCTTCTGCATCTGTCAAATTGGCCTAAAACTCAGGAGAATTGCCTCACCTGGGATTATCTTCCCTTCCTGCCGATGCTCAGCTGCCACTGCTTCCCAGAACGAGCTCAAAGTAGTCTGAAACTTGAGCATCTCATTTTAATGAAGCACAGTGGTGTGTGAATGTGATGACTGCCAAAATAAAACATCTGAATATTTTGAATAGAGGAGGTTCAATCCAATCACATGTAATGTCTAGCACTTGAAACTTCATTTACTCTGACACTCTCAAGCACTAAGAACAGGCAAATAGGAACTATTACCTCAATTTTTCCGCCATCTTAATTTTGGGTATTTTGTGCTGCAGTGAATCACAGTATTTTTAGACTCTGAAAAATAACATAATTCTTAGGTAATAGCATGAATATTTGCATACGGAAAAAATGGACAGGTGCAGTTGAAGCACCAGGTGCAGGTAGAAAACTTTGCAGCATCAATGCCTTGAGAAAAACTTTAAGTATTTTACTAGGCCAGGCTGGTTCTAACTCTCCATGTGGAGTAGTCTTATAAAAGTCCTTCAAGGTAATCATTGCCCAATGTACCATACTTAAACCAAACATTACTGAAATAATCCTTTTGCATGAACTACATTCACAAAATCTCCCATGAAGACTTTTGATAATTTTACAAAAGCGTACTTGAAATCTGGTAAGTCAATGGTACCCTTGACTTGCCAGCACTGGTTATGCATTGATCACCGTGTGTCTTCAAATTAAAGAGTTGTAAGGATGTAAAGAGGTCCCTTTCAAGTCTCACTGTCACCAAGACAGCCAAGTGTCTCTACCACTGTATGCTGGCGTTACTTAAAAATGAAAAAGAGCAAGATGACAAGCAGCTGAAGCTTTTGTTTCTCTGGTTAGCTTGACCTTTTCATAGTTGGCTGAACATTAAGAGAAAACTCCACACTGTATCAGGCAAAAGAAAAGATACTGCCTGGAGGAGTGGTAGTCCTGCCTTTCCCCACTAGACACATTCTTTGCTGTCAATATACCTTACTCTACTTTTACACATATTCATTATAATCACTTCCCTGAAGTCATCAAATTTTAAATACCATGTGTTTTCAACTTCAAAACCCAGAATAAATCTCAATTTATTCTTGAATACAAAGCTTTTAGTCTCCAGTCTTTGTCCTAAGTGAATAAATCAATTTTTATTTAAGTAGTAGTGTCTTTCTCTCGCTGTTTGAAACTGCAAGAATAGTTACACTTACTCCACACAGAAAAAATTCACCTCATTGGGTACTTTATAGACTTTGGTGCTGACTGGATCACTAATTCACTCTGTCAAATCAAATTAATCTTGTCTCAAAATTCACTCCTTTATGTTAAATGGCTCAGAGACGAACTGCAAGTAATTCAATGGAAGGCTGTGTTCAGATTAAACAATGTATTACAGAAAAACAGCTGAAGAAATTAATAGAATTAGTTTGGCTATGGGGAAAGATTTCCATTCAGAATTTACTTTCAGAGAAGGGCCTGGAGTTTCTCCTGCTTAGTTTGCAAAGGTCCCATACTTACAAGTCTTCATTCATGCAGTTTATTTTTAATTATGAAGTGGAACTGACACATTATAATATATATGTCCAAAAGAAGTCCTGTCTTAATTGTACAGAAATTAATACACTCTTGAAATTACAAAATTAGCTAAGCCAAAGATAAATCCTTTCTACAAATCCTCTTCTACAAACACTCATATATGCCACTTTGGATGCGACACAGCTGTTTCTATCCTAAACAGTTTACTGTTCTCAGATTGTTTTCTCTTTAGATCAGTAAAACATAACAGAATAAACAGAGACAGTAAAGATGACCAGCTGAGATGGATGCCCAATCACCCGCTGATACAAACAAGATGTTTGCATTATTTTTAACTCGCTGTCCCTACCACCAAGCTTAACACTCTTAAAATTTCAAGGAAGAACTCAAAAGAGACACCATTTTTCAAGTTCTGGGTTATTAAAAAGTTTGCTATCTAATTAAAAATTTTGCTTTCTCCTTTTTGATGGATGACACACAAACCAGACATACACAATTAAAACCTTACCTACCATGGTAAGCCTACACTAATATTATGTAAGAGCTTGTAGGATACAGATAACTGGTAAAGCAATGTTGGGCAGAACAGTCCTCAAGTTCCTTTTTATTAGTAATATTTAATGGCCTTTACACTTTTGCAATGAATTAGATGCACTCATGTCTGACACTTCAGAAATTAACAAGACGCAAATCATCTGTAGAAGACTTTTACTGCAGTGACAACTGATTTCAGCTGTCTCCACTTGCAAGGAAGAAAATTAGTCTTTTGTGAGCAGTCCTGAAAGCACTGAGCAAGAACCATCCTTTTACATGAGAGCTGGGAATTTAGCAGGAGCACTCAACCCTTCACAGAATCAGACCTTTAATTTTTATTCTGCAAAAGGAACTTGGAAGAATTTGCTTTAGCAGAATTTATAGAGATGTACTTTATATGCACAGTCCATAATACAGATGAATAGCGCTAGATGTTTACGGTATATTTAAGCACACTCATGGGAACCATCCCAGCTCAATTCTGTAATATCAATTTTGTTATATATTTGCTGCGTGGAAGATGTTAATAGGCTGTTAAAACAGTCACTAGAAAAAAAAAAAGTATCAACTTCATAAATCCTAAAGAATCTGATTTCAGTTTTATGTTTATTCCTTGCACTAAGATATCCAAAAGAAGAGTCAGATTCCCAGTAAATGTTTTATGGGTTACACTGCTTTATAGTCTCAAAATGATGGCACTTGGTAGTTAACTTTGTTTCAGGAAAAAAAGCAACATTATATCTACATCACATCCTCAGCTTAACTGCACATTCTGTACCCATTGCTCTTTAAGGAATCATGACTTAAAGACAGGATTTTCATTTGCCTCCCTCTTCTGGCTTTCCTTAGGCAAAGCATTTCATCATTAGGAACCACATGATTACCCAAGGCAGATTGGACCACAGGGTGGATTACCCTACTCTGGTCAGCAGATTCATTGCCCCCATGGAAAGAGAGATGAGAAAGACAGCCCAGCTGCAGCAAGAATACAGACAATGTACAGAAACAAGGCAGCAAGAACCTGTTCCCTAGTCTCACCTCTGAAGGTCTTGTATGCACATTTCTACCTACGCAAGGCAAATGCAGCCTTACCCAGGACCAGAGACAGGCAAGCTTCAGCAGCAGGTTTGCTGTGCCAAGGCTTGTGGCATGTGCAGAATCCAGCAACAACGGGAAAAAAAGTCTACCTAGTTCACAATTTCAGTAGCAGCCTCAGGAAGACTGAGCTTTGTCTCCTTGTCCATTTCCACCAGTCGAGGACTTGGCTTTTAGCTTAGAGGTTTGGCTCAGGATGAATGAAACGGTGAAATACTACAAATTGCAGGCTTACATCGCGCTCACAGTACCTTACAAATGACACAGAAGGCTGTTGGCCATGCTGTTATGTTTGTTTTCAAAATTCTTGCAGGTCTTTTTGCAGCAATACCTGCAGATAGCACAGTGTGACTCTACATACACTGCACGTTGTAAGTCACAGGTTTACTCAGTGTAATGGCAAGCTCCCTTGAGGCCAGATCATCCGCTCCTTACCGGTGTAACACTCCCCCCAGATCTGCTGTTTCTGGCATTCTCTTCTCCCTCTGCAGACTCCTTTAGGATGGTTGATGAATTTAATATCTTAGTTGTGAAGATTTAGAGCACATCATGCAACGCAAACTCAGGTGAGCTTTGTGAAGCCTTCCAAGTCAGAGATCACCAAGAGCCCTTGCACCCCTTTGCTCCCTATGGGAGACATACCGAGTACAATAAAAGGAAGCAAACAAAGCAATTCCACAGCCAAGTGCCAATAAAACTCACTGAATCAGAGCTCACTACATCTGGAAACAGTAATGAATAAGAGACAGAAGTGCTGCTAAAAGGGAAGGAAATCTGCAACAAAGCACACTCCTTGCAGCCCCGTGGCCCAGTCGCTCCCGGGTACCAGCTCCCTGTTTGCGGAGAGGAGCTGGCACCTTCCAGTGAGACACCTTCTAAGCAAAGAGCCCTTCGACAATTTCCTTCCCTGCTAGAAAACCATCTCAAAACACATCCAGTGAGACCGATTGCTTTCAGAGTTAATTGAAGGAATTGGTCTGCAAGGAGGCAAGCCTAGCTAGCTAAAGAGGGTAACTGTCTTGCCATTGCTTCCTTGTACTACAGAGCTCTGTGAAGGTGCTTTTTCCTCTATCTCCTCTGCACTGGCTCGTCCTTTGCTGCCTCATCACAAAGTAACAGCTCCAGTTCTTTGGCCAAAAGGATGCTGAAGGCACTGCTGCACTACTGCATATTTTTAGTTCATTCCACTTCGCACTGAGCTATGGACATAGCTGTCAGGGAATGAAAAATTTAAACTACGATTCAGGCTCACTCCTATTTTGAGACACGATTTCATTGGTTATTTTTTATTTTTATCTTCGATTCCCTTTCAGTAGCCCCATTTCCCTTCCCAGCTGCACAGGAAGGTCGTACCACCTTTGGTGCCGCAGGTAGTAACCGTGCCTGGCTATCTGCTGTGTGTGCAGGCTCCCTGGACGGCGGCACAATTTCCCAGCCACGGACGCTGGGAGGTCTGGCTTTCCTCCCTCTGGCACATGTCTCTGTTCTAGGACAGCCACTTTGCTGCGACTCGATGCCATCTCCCAGCAAAGCACAAACAGGCTTCTGCCTGGGCATTTTACACATTCACCCTGTCACCAGATTGGGGATGCTGCAGCTGAGCTGCTGCTGCATGGACCTCAAGTGTCCAGGCATCCCTTCACACTTGTATTTTGCACGTTATCTCTCCCTTGCATGCCTGCACTAGAGAGAAATTGTTGGTACTTTGGACTAACCTTCTCTCCTGAACACCAAAATGCTTGGCTACCACTCTAGAGAGATTTAAATATGTTTGGACAAGTTCATGCCTTAAACACACATATTCTATTCCTACTTCTCTCTGTTTACATCAGGGGTAAACCTGAGTTCCTTCCAACACAAACAAGCATAGCCTCTCTAAATTCAGACTGTGCCCTGTCTGCCTATTACAGGAAAACACCTAATATGGTAAATCAATATTTATTTCTAAGGAAAACAACAATAACTCCACACTCATCAAGAACTTCATGCAGTATTCATTATTAATAAAACATTCAGGTCAGCAGTGACAGAAGAACATGCAACCTTCTTTGAAGCTACGAACTTCAGTCCCCCAAGCCAGTATAAAAATCTCATTTAGCAGTGTTTGGCTTTGTGACGAATTGGGGGAACTTGTCTAAATATGATTTATGAATTCCATTCTGCTTTTATGAGCTACCTGTACCCTTATATCTTGTGACTCCCTGTACTGTCTTATCACTACCTTTTATTGTCTTGTGCCTTATGGTTCTTATGCCAAGGACACAGGAGAATAGTTTTGGTGCATCTGCTCTTAAATAATTGATAGTTAAGGACTAAAAGTTGCTGAATAGACCTAATGTGGGGAGAACAAATGACTTCGGGCACTTCTAGATAAGCCAGTTTTCTCCAATTTCCTTGCAGAGACCTGGGATTTGAAAGGCTGTGCTTTACCCAGAAGCAAAACAAACAGATGAGGTATTAGCAATAGTTCTTAAAAAACACATAGTCCGAGTCCCTCTCTGAAGGGGCTTGGAAAGCAAGTCCACTCAGCAAAAAGCATTTCTCACTTCCAAGCTGTGGCTGCTAACTTAGCACAACACTGGTCTTCAGAAACACATGAACTAGCTCCAGCTGAACTTCCCAGCACAGCCCCATTCCCAGGATCGTGAGCACCTGTGGTTTCCTGGGGAGAGCAGGTCTCCGGACACGGACTTTCTTTTGTTTTTAAAATAATGTTTGCTACAGGATTCACATCCGCAACGTAAGTTCATCAGCAAAGTCATAAATGAATAGTTTTTTTTAAGAACAAAGTCAGAGCAGCAAACAAATCCACAATAATTGGAAACTAGTTTTGAACATCTGCAATCCAGAAAATGCATTTACATGTCTTTCATGTGCCGACTTGTCAAAGATGCAGTCAAACAAAGGCAAGAAAGATCCAGCCATTATAACTGACAGAGGGTAATGGTCTTTAAAGACCGCTCAAGTGTGTTACTGCTGGGCTAGTTATATTACAGGATTTCCATGGTTAAATAAACAAATAATATTTTATTGCTGACAATTTACACAGGATTTTATGTTCCTAACAAGATCTCTGAGCCTTATAGTCCGCTCATGAAAGACGATGAGCTGACAGTACAAAGGAAGAGCAGCAGCAGAAAAGAGACCATAAATGATAAAACAGAGTTTGAAGCCAAACAGCGGCGGATGGTTTTGGCACAAGCATCTCTTTCATGAGGGAACATTCCTCTTTGTAAACTTAGCCAGAAGCCTTTTAATTTCAGCAAAATGGAACCATCTTTAACATCTTTATTTTCTTCTCTGTACCACAGTCATTTTGCCTCTCAAAAAATGAAAGCTCTGCTTACAGTTTAACTAGCTTCACAGAAAAAAATTATTATATTTTGAAAACAGGTGGATTTGCTGTCATAGAAAACAATAACAAATCCTGAGTTTTAAGAGCCATCCACATGGAGGTTTTTTCCACACAAACTAGAGCCCCAAAGTCCAATATACTCAGTGGAGGAACTCCCATGGACTTCAACCCCACACAGAGCAGATCAGTGGTTTTGACAGGCTGCTGTGACCTAACATTTCACTCTAATCTCGCTTGGTCAGAGAACAAAACAGTTGAGCTCTGGGAACGGATATACCTGCGCTCCACAGGAAAGCGTTCCCTCTGTAGAGAAGGTGGATTTACCATGGCTACGTTGGAGAACGCTACACTATGGACTTTTCAAGGCCTCCCCTCCCTCCCCCTTCGTGGCTTAAGACTCAGAAATTAACCTGAATCAACACGGAAAGCATAAAGCAAACACATGCAAAGCCATTTTGCAGGCAGACGTTTCAGTTCCTGCAGGTTCCATGTCATCATTTCATAACTACAGAAGCACTTCAGACCCGGCTCTGGGTAGCACTGGAATTTTTAAAAAAGCTAAATGAGTAAAACACACACATGCATGAATAACAGAAAACATTCATTTCAGTAAGCTGTACGCTGCATAAATTTGTATTTTATACTGATTCATAAAAATGCAAGCATTTTTAATACCACGAAACAAAAATAAAAGGGCTTTTTTTCAGCCAGTGGGAACAGTAATAATCATGAAAAAGTAGATCTTTTTACCAAGAAATCTGTCTGGCTTAGTAGAAGAAAGGAGTGAGCAAACATTGTCCAGTAAGCAAGGGATGAACATACACATCTAATTTTTGAAGCATTGCAGTAGGAGTGCAATTTTTCCTTCTGCTACATGGAGAACTTATTAATATTTTTATACACTTTCATAGATTTTCTATGCTGTTCTGCCTGAATATAGCAAATACGCCAAGAAAAAAGCTAGAAGTTGGTAAACAAACAGGGCTGGGCTGCTATTAGCCCAGCTGAGAACCTGAGCTAAACAAGAAATTTCAAAATGCATAATTCTGATAGGTTTTCTTAGTCTGCTGCAGCATTGCATTCCTGTGGGAGGGCTGTAGGCAAGATAGAATTATATATTTGTATTATAATTGTGTTTTGTATAACAGGTAAACAAGAAAGGTCCCCCCAGAAATAAAACCTATTTTCCTATTACAGTATCTTAACAACTAAACCAGCCAACATCTCAAGGACTCTACATTCAGTGAGGAAGCCAGCTAATAGCACTTGGACACTTCACATTTGAAAGAGTTAAAGTTATAAACCTGCTCCAAAGTTTCTGATTTGAAATGAAAACCCCCCAAATTTACAAAATAAGTTCTATCAAGACAAGACTCTAAAAAGACTACTGCAAACACTTTTTAGGTAATGTTATGAGTTCCGCACAAGAAATTCATTTAGGATGTTTATTTCTGTCAGTTGCTTTGTGCACCATTATTCAGAAAATGAAGTGGTAGGAAACTGCATATAAATAGCAAATAACAAAGATTGGAAAAGGACATAAAGACAGCTTTAATAGGGAACCTTTAAAAATAGTAAGTTAAGACAGACATCTTCTGTACATAAAACAACTCTATGCAAGCTGACATCAGCTCCCACTAGAATGGGTGAGATTTGCTGAAGCTATTTATAGTCTGTAAAATGATTGCAATTTTGAGACAATTTTAGGAGAGAGATCTGACAGTGTTATTTTACAATGACTTTGTTTTGGTTGTGTCAAATAATTACTGCAGATATAACAATATGTCTGTTGTATGCTGGAACATTTCAGCTTCTGTGCTATTATTGAATACCTGAGTTTTGATTTAGAGAGCAAATGGGATTTGTCAGAACCTAAATACAGTTTTTCCTAAGAGAAAGTGGAATATAAAAAAGCAAATTAACGAATGAACTACTTCACAATTTGATAATTCTGTTTCAGTAAGTCAATATCATTGGGCTGTGATTGACTAACGTTAGCTACACGGACATGTATCATTAGTCCTTCAGAATTTATAATGGAGAACTCATATACTAGTTTGAATTGTAGGTGAATGTAGTTCTTGTTATTTACCAATATAGCATGATTTCACTAGTAAGTTCCAACACTATTTAGCCCAGAAGAACAAGTTTTTCTTTTTAAGTAAGATCCCATGACAGAAATTAGTGAATATCCTTTCACAACAGAACATGAGCAGAGACACCAAGGTCAATGGCAAAGATCTCTCCTTTTCTTCACAAATTGAGAAATTATTATAGTAAACATGAGAAGAAGTATTCTGGCCTCTGTAAAGTTAATGCAGTTTTGATAGTGACTTCATAGCACAATGGATAACTATGCCTCGAGTTCTCATGTACGCTGTTTGCCTCTCAGTACAAAGGGGAAGCAAACAGTGACTGTCTCTCAGGGTGCTGCACCGCAAACGAGTGGAAATCGGAGTGTTTCTTTGGTCCAAAAACTCAGAGTATCCTTTAGACTATCCTAATGAAAGCAGGTATGTCCATGCACAGAACGTCTCCTATTTATCATGTCCCATCCAGGATCTTGCTGTGACTTTGTGGCTGTAACTCATGCCCAGCAATCTGGTTCCGTTCTGAAACCACTGAGCTGGCAATCAATTTCCCACTGTTATTTGGGTTGAAAGCTAAATCTAAAAATGAAACTACTAATATATTACAAGTATGTACTAAAGCTGTTAAGAAGGGGCTGACAGATCACATTAAAACTTGCGCCCTTAAGCTCTAGGTGGCATGGTAAGCGACTCGTGATACATGATCCCATTATTGACCTTTGAATTGTATAATTTACAAGAAAGCAAAAACCAGGGGTTTTGCCCTGCATGCAAGCTAAACCAAAAGGGGAAAAGCTTCATGCTGGCTTTTTTAAAAAAAAAAAAAAAAGTTGTCTGTAACACCTACTAGAAGTTAATATTGTGTAGGCATTCCCCGATACCAATTTAAAAGCAAATCCTATCATTCTTTTGTTGTTTTCCATTTTTATCTCTATATATTCCATACAGATGAGTCAATCCACAGCTACTATGATTCTGATGCTTCAACAGTTTTCACATATCAACACATTTCAGCTCTCTGCTGAGGCTCCAGGATCTGCAGGACATAGGTCCCGTAGCAGGATTTTCAGGCACTGACATTTCTCATAGAATGGTCAATACTGGTTTGAAGTTAATCACCCAAAATAAAATATTATCTGTGACATATGATTTTAGTTTGCTACAATTAACATTTACTGCTAAAGTGAAAGAAAAAGGAGTCAAGAATGAACTCCTGGAAAAAAACTGTTATGCTGCAGATAAGTTCAAGCCACTTCCAGGTAGTTTTCGTATGGGGAAACCTGAACAGAAAAGCAAACAATCAGCAATTTTTATGCATCTTCTCATTCTTTCCATTTATAATGCACTAAGGACTGTGTTTCAATTCATGTTTCTCCACTAGTTGTGGCAAACCATCTGCTTGCACAAACAGGCGGGCCATCCGGACATTGTTCTTGGCACCGTTAGGAGGGTGATCTGCATGCCATCATAGGGAACCCAGCGTCCTAACCACCTTCTCCATAGGTCCAATTGACCATCACCAGACCTGCTCATTATTTGCTTCTTCCTGGAGGAGAACAAAGAGAGGAGCCAAGCCACAGAGGCTATGCAGATGGCAAATTCATCGTGGCCCAGATCCAGAAGTCAAATGCGCAGTAGTACCGATAGCAGGGGATGCAACATGGAACAGTTTCACAGACATTACAAGTGGCATCAGCAGAAGCAGCAGCATTAGCTAACAACTGTCTTTTGGATTAATCACTTTACAGAATGCAATTGTGATCTTGTTATGACTCCAAGCAAAGAGAGAGGCATTTACTGAGAAATGCATTATAACAAAGAGTTCAGTTTTGGCTCATTTTTAACCTCAGAGCACCAATCAGTGGGCATTTATCTCTGATCGTATTTCAGACCTATGCCCAAAGACAGAATCCAAACAATTTGTGATGCTGGATTCTGTTTCAGTTCACATGGGTGTAAACTGGGAACAACACCATTGGGTTTCATCAGTGAAAGGCTAATAAAAGTATTATCAGATTCAAATGCATGATTTAGAGTGTATTTTGAAGGCTGTGCACACTTATCCTACTGGGTCACATTTTCAGCAGCACTCAACTGGTACATGTTCACTGGAATCAGGGAAGCCACAATAATTTTGACCAGCTGAGCTGATGGACTGTATTCTCAGAAAATATTGATTTGAGAACAGAATCTGAGAAGTTAATCACACTTCATTCTAGGGAGAAGATCTGCTTCTGTTGGATTCCCTGTCTGCAGTGTTTTTACAGACCTTTTCGAATTTTCTTGCTAGGTTTTCTGTTTTTTGAAAACATAGTTTGCAAGTCACTTGTAGCTTTTTTTTCCTGACTGTGAAGCCAGAAAAAGAAAAGGATTGCAGAGAGAATTCTCTCAGATTGGTCTTCACTGGATTTAAAAGCCTTCAGGAAACATTTGAGGTAATCCACAAAGATTGAAGCGTACAGATGTACCTCCCAGGATGCTAGGACTAATGCATGTAATAACTGTATTTCTTTAAAATGACTTTCTCAGGCAGAGTTAAAGGCATAGATGTAACTAAGGGATTGGACTCAGGCCAAGTTGTAATGGCTCTGGTGTTTATCTTTTTTCTTTTTTTTTTTTTTTTCCCCTCCAGCAGAAAGAGCAGAACAAGCATTTTACTAAGAGATTTAAGGTTTGCTTTCACTCCCTCTCTTACCTACACCTTCTGCCCAAACATTCTTGGATCATACAAATCAAAAACTAAATTGACTAAACCACAGTGAAAACAGAAAGCCCACTGCTCAGGCTATTTTTACTTTCTTTGTCTGCTAGGAAGAAATGGAAGATAGATAAGACAAAGTATTCAATATTTTATTATTAATATATCAAAGTAGGAAGAGTAAAAAATTGTAGGTTATACAAAGTGCAATTTAGCAGTGGCCACTCTGTCACCAAGGTGACTGAGATTTGTCTTATACAGATGTTATTTTCTTAACATTCTTAGCAAGACACCATGGAGCAGATCCTGAAAAGAGTGGTTTTATTTTTTTCCTCACTGCTCTTCACGTAAACACAGATTTTCCTGCTTATACACGAACCTTACCTGAAAAGACCAAAAAGAATTCTGTCTGCTAGATGCATCCTCCTGCCTGTGAAGGATCTACACTCACAGTGGGGTGGTTAAAGGCTCAATCCATGCTGCCCTACAACCTCGCTTCAGTTTAGACCTATGTCTAGTCATTAAATGCAGAAGTAGCAACCTTTCTCCTTAGATGGCTAATATGGACAATGAAGTACTTAGAGCTTCGAAGAAAGTTTTGGGGCCTTGCTCTGGATGTTTTAAATTGTTCGAGTGGTAACAGCAACTACTTCTGCCCCTCACCCAGTAAAATCACAGAATAGAATCACAGAATAGTAGGGATTGGAAGGGACCTCTGTGGGTCATCTAGTCCAACCCTCCTGCCGAAGCAGGGTCACCTACAGCAGGCTGTAGAGGACCTTGTCCAGGAGGGTCTTGAATATCTCCAGAGAAGGAGACTCCACAATCTCTCTGGGCAGCCTGTTCCAGTGCTCCGTCACCCTCAGAGGTATGCTGTTGGGAAACTACCCTCACGCAAAGCACATCTTGCATCCTAAAGAAGCAGCCTCAGCAGCACCCAGGACACAACAGAATGCTAGGTGTGTGGCTTTCATGCCTCAGTATTTCATACATTTCTAGTTGTCAGGCCTTTTCCAGCAAACAACCTGTTATATGAGCCCTCAGGACACGTATTTACAGATACATTCCTAAAACCCCTCAAGCGCCTAGCACAGAAGTGATTCAGTGCTACTTTTGCTGCTGTTCTTATTCCAGCCTCTACTAAGACAGTACGGCAACAGGCCGTGAGCTTTGGCGAAGGGGACAGACCATTTTTTCTCCTTCTCTTTTTAGCTATGCTATTCCAGCTTATTTTCCAGTGCCTCCCCCCAGGCTAAGTTCTGCCTTTTGAAATCCATGCTGCAGAAAGCAAAATTTGGCCTCTTTCCATCATCTTACAAAGTAATTTTCAAGGTTAACCACGGGAAAGGCAGATGAATTATGTGGAAACAATCATTTGCAAAGACCTTTCTTCAGGTGCTCTTCGCCACCCTGTCCATTTGCTCAGCTTGCACTGTGGCAGTGGACAGACACAACACACTATTGACCAGAAAACTGGTCAAAGAATTTAGATTTACACAGTGCAATATATTACAACTAGGTTCACAACAAAGCTTACACGGAGGAAATAAAGAAGGCAACTCCACTGCATTCCTGCCAAGATCTCTGGAAAACAAAAACAACCCTGTAATACAAACCTGTTTGTAAAAATGCTTCAGGGTGCCTATGTTCCAGTGCTGGGAGCATAATAAATTAACTTTAATAGTGGATGCCTAGGACAAAACCCTGTGGGATACCTGAGCCAACCCAACAGGTGGAGAAATTGAAAACAAATTGATAGCCTTGGGACAGGAAATATTAGAACCAAGCAATTATAATGCCAGACTGTCTAGCATGAAAGGCACGGAAAGCCAGCAATGATTTGCATTGATATAGCACCATGAGTAGTGCGTGTCAGGCGATGTCCCAGAGCTTTTCACAGCAAAGGAACATCACAGTACACAACAGCTGAAGGTAAAGAGGGAAAAAAATATCCCACAAAAGTCCAGACCAAAACAACAAAAGCAGGAGTATTTTTTAAACCAAAAGAGTGGTTTCTGCCATATGGGAGGAAAGAGGCAGACAGCTGATTTGAATATATGCCTTCATGGTGTCTGTGCTCTGAGAAGCTTGGGTAAAGTGAGTTTCATTTCACTTGGTTTGCACAGCACCCCTGATTTGGAAATCGGAACTTGCACAATGGTTTTGTTCTCCAACACGAACAGGTAAAGCAAAAGGAGAAGATCCCTTGTTACATGTGCTGCTCTTCTTCCCCATTTTTATTTTTTTAACTCTATGCTCTTCCAGCCTGCATGCTGTCTAAATGCTGCTCTTTTGGCTCCATGCAGCAAAAAAGGATGGTAGTCCTCTCATTTTAATTTTTGTTCCATATTATCTGATGCAAACAGGCACTTGGGCCACTCTGCCTCTCCCCTGAAAGCTACATCTGAGGTATAGCTTCTGCAGAATCAACTCCTGACAGCTTTGAATTGTGACTTTCAGTTGAATACACCTTTCCTAGGAGCCGCTACAAATCTGTAATTAACTACAGCTCCAACATCCCTGCCAGCTCTGTGCTGTTCTCTCTCTCTCCCCCTGTATTGTTAGGCTCTCTGCTTATATGTGCGTTATTAGCATTACGGTTCAGAAAAATGCCACACTCCTTCACCGGCTGCTCAAGGCCCTACTGCAGGAGAGAAAAGAGAGCCCGTGGCGAGTGTGTCACCCAGTGTCTTTGCCCTGTAGGCTGGAGCAATCACAGAGCCTACGCCTGAAATAGCACGGGTGCCACCTTATCCCTGAGCTCCTGGTGCAAAACTCGTCGCTGCCCTGAAGGGAAGGGGTGGCCCTATGGTAGGGATACAAAGAAATGGGATTAGAAGGCACCATTTCAAGACACCATACATACTGTTCTCTCTCCTAGAGAGCCAGGAGCTTGGCATAGGAGCCATGCATCGAAAGTTTCCCCAGGAAAATCCACCTCACAGATGTATTCGGAAGGCTTAATATTTTGAAAGCAGCTATCCAATAGAAAGTGCCAGAGAAACACTCTCTATAATTACAATTTTACCACTTGAAAAGCTTGGCTATGTCATAGCAGTGGCTCAATTAAGTCGAAATGCAGGAGTGCTCCTGATGGTGCAATGGTTGTGAATAATATCATAAAACATTTGCTAGTCTCCTGGAAACATGCTGATTATGGGCACAAAGCACAGTATTTTCTTTCTGAGCACTGAGGCTCAACACATTTACTTACATTTGGAATCAGGACAGCTACTGTCTTTTTTAATACAACTTTATGTCATTTATGCTTCACATCAAAATAGCTCTGCTACAGGCAGCACAGGAGTAGACGCTTTTGGGAGCTTGTTTACTTCCCAGAACAAAGTCTTGGGTAAAGCTGCCGCAGCTCTCCCTGACTGCTGCAAAATTCGAGGAACTTGGTGGGACAGCGGAGGACCAAATCACAGGGAGCTAGGAAGCTCCTGGAGTACTGCTGATTAGACTGCACTAATTAAAAGTGCCTGGAATTCAAATGATCCTACAAGAAGAAACAGACAAGACTTGGTTTAGCAGATGACTTCTGCAAGCCTTTCAAGACATTTTACCAGGCAACTTCATGCAGGAGTGCATGCAAAGACCAGATAAGCATTTCTGGATAATAATCTAAATGCAAGATCAATCATCACCTCTGCTGAGACAGGTGAATTAGGGCAAGGGAACGATTTAAAAATCACTCCCCATGACACACAGCTCCTTTACATAGACTGTGGAAGGACTACATTCACCCTTTCCTACTCTCAAAGTGCAAGCCAAAGACAACAGAAAGAATGTACATGTAGTTGCTTGTCCATGTAAGTAGCAGATTGTTTCTTCTGTCTTCTGAGCTATAGACAAAAACACGAGTCAACTGTTTTTGTCAAACTTAAAATTTACTGTTAGATTTTTTTTCTGGATTTTTACTGAATCTTTTTCCAGGATAGAGCGGCTATATATACACGAAGAAGTCGGAGGCTTTGACTGGAAAATGCTTCCATCATACATAAAGATTATTCCAACATAATAAAAGGTATAAAAATAAGCAAATACTGTGGACTTTCAGAGTAGGCCTTTAAGAAAAGGTTGGCTCCAGCTGATTTCTTTAAGTATGCTGATTTTAGCTGCATTGTTTGCCATGCTATATAGCTGTGATGCTTAGCTATTACCTCAGTAGGGTTGTCTGTACTTATACTCAAGAATATAGTAAATTAGACTTAGCACAAAATAAGACCAGTTACATCAACTATACACTCAATGTCAATATTGTTTTTTAGGTCAAATGCTCAGTGCCTCTGAGTCTAGGCTTCACGCAAGGATACCTGAAGGTCATGGGCACCATGCTAAACATTTCCTAACTCCAAGTGAAAATAGTGAGTGTGCTGTTCAGTAATCCCTCTAAGCCAAATTTTTTGACAGAGATACACTTCATTTTGTGTCCAAGTGCTAGCACAGTGTCACACAATCTTCTACACAGCAAAACCACCAGTTCTGACAGTTCAGGACAGTCTCTGAAAACAGTTTCTTGCAGGCAGGACCCTACATGAGATTTGCTGTTACAGCTTAGTTTGGCATTGGCATTATCCTTGACAAGATACATCAGATTAAAATGTGGAAGTAGCCATTGGGTCTGTAGTTTGCTGTAAGAGAGAGTACTGAACATGTTCATTTTGGCCATTCAGCTGGACAAGGGACCCTGGGGGAGCATAAGTACACATTAAGCTGTTGTAAGGAGATCTAAATCTCCTTTGACTGGATACCCACTAGCCATTAAGTGGCTACATAATAAATGTTAATCATTTTGGACCTGATTCAGGATTAAAAGAGTCAGACTTACTTTTACGTTGCAAGTTGCAAAAGGCTGAGGATGCCCTGAAATTGGTTGGTTCGGTGCAAGAGCCAAATGGATGCTGTAGTTTGGAGTAGGACACATGCAGCCCAGAGCAGCAGTTACACCACAATAGAAACTGAGTTTATCTTTCAGTTAATTCAGCACTGTAAAGCTACCTTTAAGGCATGTTATGAGCTTTTTCAGGAACACAGTGTAGGAGAAATATGATGTAGTGGTGATTTGGATGCAGAGGGGCCTTCCTCCACCTCCCCACTCCCACTGGTGGCTACCTCTTCAGTCCATTCCCTCAGAGCACAGCCCGTTGTCCTCTCAAGGACAGACACTGAAACAGTCAGGGAGCAGAAGACAGTAGCTGAATGTCCATGCAGTCACTTCCTAACTCTCCTTTCCCAGCACAGGACACAACCTCATGTAGAAGGATCTTTGTAGGCATTGTCCACACTGTTCTTGTCCCAGTTTAGCAGCCAGCAGTACAGAATAGATGTCCTGCCTGTGGAAGCCAGGTTTTACCCCACCTGATTTACCTTTTGCTCCCTCTAACAGATCTGTGTTTTAGGATAAATACTATATGCTTGAAAGTCTTTCAGAGCTATCATGCTCAACACATGTCATAATCTCACCTTCTCCCAGAGTGAAAAGGCAAAGGCTATTCTGGCTAAACCCATAATTTCTTTTTGGGTGGGAAACAATACCAGGTACCAATACATGAGTCACCACCAGTGAGTCACTGACCCCCCTCTCCAGAGCTGCTCACTTCTCCAGCATTGCCACTACACAACTCCTTCTCTTCAAACATTAAATTCCACTCATACCGCTTCCTTTTTTTGCCATAATTATTCCAAATTTTTATGAAGCATTAAGTGGCTAAGTACAAAAAAAAAATCTCCTCCTGGGCTGTTATGCTTATGAAAATATGTAATTAAGATGACACTTTCACTCACTTCATTATTGAACTTGCTTATAAGATATAATCTGTCTACAGCTTGAATCAGACTACTTTTTTGTAGGAGTTTCTTCATATTTCTACAGCAATAATCAGCTAAAATCAGTTAGTCCCCAAACACTTTTTTTCTACCCATGATCAGTAATACTACTGTTCTTGCTAACTTAGTTTCTTCATTTCAATTATTTTAAAGCTTTTATGCGCAGTCTACCCAAAAGGAAGTGTGATGTTAATGTGAACAATGTATTTATAACCACTTTGCTTTAGCTTGGAAGTGACAAATACTCCTTGTTTCTAACATTCCCTCAAGCCTTCTGTAGAGTGTGATTTCTTATTTTATATTTTAAAACCTTAATCTCTGGTTTTTTACAGCTAACAATGAATCTCTATATTATACAGACATGTGCACACATAAAATTTCCCAGTGCAAAGCTGGAGGCAAAAAATTTAAATTTTATTGATAAATGATGCTAACTAGATATGACATTTGACCAAACTTGTTAAAACAATCAGAATATTTGATACCATTACACCTAATAAAGATTAAATATCCAGTATTACAAATCGTACCATGCAGCCCAAGACTTACATCTGGATAAGGATACTAAAACACTTTGCCTTTACGAACTTTTAGCATGGTCTCAGAACATGGCTTTGTGTCTAGACTAACAGGTACTGCAAACACATTTAAGGGCTAAGAATTAATTCAAGGTGCATAAACACGTTTTATACGCATTCTGAAGTCTTGCAGCATTGAAAAAAATTTATAGGTTGGAATCATTCAAGAGTCTGTAGACTTATTTTTGACTGAAATGCTGTGTCTCACAAAACACTGAGAGGAATCCATGGACAAACATGTTTCTATGATACAGGATCACATAGATAATGAAGAGGTAAAGGACTTAACTAAACTGGGAACTTCCTGCAAAGGGTAGCAGGAAAATGAAGTATTGTTGCATGCCAGACAATGGATACTAGTTTAAAATAAAATTAAAAAAAAAAAACAAAAACACACAACACACTAGGTGCACACTACAATCAAAGCTAGGAGGAACAGACCAGAGTCTGGTGCCTACAAGCATACAGCTGGACAGATCAGCTGTTCAGTTACACTAAGAAAGAGCAGAAAAGCATAGAGACGAAAAATTACTTTAAAATTAGGCTGTAAAAGACTTTGATAAAACACTGAATTTTTTCACCTTCTCTGAAAATAGATGGTGGCCAGGACAAGATGATGGAGGTGACAGAAAGAACAACTTCAGCGCGTTTGGTGTACTTTTAGTTTCCAAAGGAAGATTTCCAGCTATAAATACAATACCAGTGAAGACTGGAATACTGAAACTTCTTTAAGCAGCCCACTATGACATCTTTGTTCCAATTCTTTGCCCCATTGCACAGCGGGGATGCTTGGACATTAACATCTATGTCAAATTCCCACTTCCTGCTAAAAATTCAAGAAAAGGGATTGTTTTTGTTTGTTTTGTTAGGGAAAAATGCAATGTTCTTCCCAGGTGAACTACGTTATATCTAGAGGAAGTAAACAGAACTAGAACAGCAGAGAAAGCATCCCCTTGATTCTGATGGACTATTCCTAGAGACGTCTGCAAGTCATCAAGGGAGGTGGCTGGAGGAGTAACGAAAGGTCTTGCTTGTAAGGCTCTTGAGACTGATAGCAGGCAACGATACCTGAAGTTGTTACCATTTCAAGACTAGCTTCCCCATGTTGTTAGTATAAAATTTTGTAAATCAATTCCTCCAAATTACAAATGTTGGCCAGGGAAAAACTAAGACCTAGAATAACTGGAATGGGACTTCATTGTAAAAACTACCCAGATCTGGATTAATTGCAGAAGGGCTGAGCTAGATATTGGAAAAGACCCTGAACAGAGGCCAAACCAGTATGGTGCTAGTATAGTCTACACCTTTAAAGACAAGCTACCCAGTGCAGGACAAAGTGAGAACCAGGAAGTCTGGAGAAGCTGAGCAGGTGGTGAGCAGATGCAGAGGGCTCCCTTGGTATGGGCAAGAACCTACCAAGTAGCAAGGCAGGCAATTTATAGGCAAGGCTTAGCTCTTCTCTCTACAGAAGTTCTTCCTTAGTTCTGGTTTCCTTTGCTTCAATCCCTTTACAAAATGTCACATTACAGAATAAATTTGTATGGAAACAAGGTCTTTGTTTTATTGGAATCTATCAGTTGCAGGTGCTTATCCCTTGCAAAAGTCATAATCCTTTCTCTATCATCACCATTTTGCCACAACCAAATGCAGTGTCACAAATGAGATTATGGCTCCGCACAGAAAACAAACATCTGGATCCAATGAATCCCTACAGAACAAAGATCTTGTTTTCATGCAAATGAGTTCAGTAATAAAAATTAAGAAAAAAAATAAATCCTCTGAAAATACACTGTGATGTATGAGCAGAATTCCCTCTAGATAGAGGGAATTGTAGTCATATATTCCCATGCCACATCAACCAGTAGATTTCAAAAGAACAGATCTATTTTCAGAGAAGTGTGAAATCCTGCTAACTATACACATTAAAAGGTATCCATTTAAAGCAAATTTGAGCCTTTTAGTTGGTGAGTGCCGCCAAAAGCTTTCTGTCTTCTGACAGCCATTGCCACTGAATTTGAGCGATCTGCATGTAAAATTAATTGAAAAGAAAACATTTGGGATATTTCGGGGGGGTTGGTTTGTTTGAAAAAACATCAAACAACACACATCATAGAAAAGAAACATTCTGATGAAAATGCGAATCTTCTGGAACTCTTTTACACTTTTTACTAAACAGACATCCCTAAAATAAACCATATTTATTTTCAAAAGTGTTAAGAAATGTTTCCTTAATATTTTTAAGGATGATTATTATCAAAGGGGATGGAAGGATTTCTAACAGTAGCTTTCTTCTAACTATGCACTTAAAATTTTTTCTCAAAAATCTTGAATCCTTACCTCTGCAAATGTGTACGTACCATTGATTGAAAACCATTGATTACCATTGTAAAATTATAGCAAAATGGCAGCTGCAGGACTCTCCTCCCAAGATTACTCATTTCAAGTGAGACGTTTCAGACATACCGTCCAGCAGAAAGCATATCAAAACACTATCATCAAGCAACGCCAATATTCATAACCTTAATCAGCTCAATGAATCATGCTAGCATATAGGTTCAAGCGAAGGCCAGCACACGTCTCGTCATAGGTGTACTAGATTCACAGTCCGTGCACTCTTCCAAAGCTGCCACTAGACCAGAGACAAACACAGTATTCTGCCAGTGAAAATATGAGGCTGCATTTTTTTGGTTTTGAACTGAACTACCTGACATCACGCCAACCTGAATTTCCCATTTATTTTCAGCATTACATTTATTGGAACGCTCCCAACATTTTCGGTGATGCAGCTCTAGCTCAGGTTCATTCTCGTGAGCAGTGGCGATACAGACTAATCCCTGTTTGAGACTAGTTTAAGTGCTCTCAAGGTGAGCCTGACTTAGCCCAAGTATAAAAGGCTAATATTGTCTCCTCTGATCAAGGGCCTGTTACCAGTCTGAACATGCACAAAGGCAAACATGGTGGTGGAATAATACAAATATGCACATCACAAGAGAAATTGTCCAATTTATCTACAGTAAAGAGGCTGACTGTAAAACAATAATCTGTGTAGCAACTTTACAAGCTTGTATTCAGCATTTACCAGCCTGCAGGTACATATATAGGAGCCAAGTCCTTTACAATCAGCGTGCCCCTGAAATTTGCTCACAACAACATTCTCTTTTCTCACTTTGACAATTTTCATTAACGACTGCCTTCCCTACACGCTACAGTGCGGAAAGGCCTATGTGACCTGCATGCTTACACACGCAAGGAAAGCTCATTGGAGTCTGCAAAGTTTAAATTCAGTACAAAAGTCCACAGAAAGAGGAAGGAAGAAAGGAAGGAAAGAGAAAGAGCATTTCAAAAAGCATGAAGGAGCTAGGCAAACAAAAGTGTAACACATCAACCACTCTCTACAAAGAGTATTAGGATGTAGTTGTTAAGATGGTCTGCCCATGGAAACAATGTCTTTCAATTTCTACCATTTTCTGTGTTAAACCTTGCCTTTTCCAAGCAAAATTTTGAAAATGAAAAAGGAACCTTTGAAGTATTTTTTCTTGATATCTAGCATTACTATTTTTATAATACTTCACATATTATCTAATAATGTATTATCAGCTGTTCTCAAATGATGCCATAAAGTGCCAATGGGCCAAATCTGACACCGGACGCTACTCCAGGAAAGCCAGGTACACAGCACCATGGCACCATGCAGCTCATGCTTTATGCTGACTAAGAATTGGGCTAAAACAAAAAGGTTTAAGTGAGCAAGTCTGAGTTTTAGTTATTTCTCAATCTACTCACATAACAGAGCACTGATGATCGAAAACACAAATTAGGAACAGCTGGTCTTAAAGATGAGGAGACAGTTCAGTCTAACATGGAGGTCAGGGCTATGTTGATTTGACTTTAAAGAAAAAACAAAAAACCAATCACACTCACTAAATCACACTGGGGCACTGTTTTCCATCAATTTTTGCAAACACCTTAATACTAGAGTTATCATTAACTTATTTTCCTGTCGTCCTCTCCAATCCTGTAAACTACCACTTACTTGGAAGAAGTAGTAGAGGACAGCGTGTGCTCACAAAACTTTCCTCCAAGGTCCAACATGCAATGGGCACAGCTGAAGGCACTAGAACCCTCTATGAGATGTTACCCCTGGCTCAGTACCAGACTTCTCTAAAAAGAATCTCAAGCATTCCCTTCCTGACTGCCTAATGGCTCTTCACTGATACTTGCTTTTACTCCAAAAAATGCCACTCTGCTGCCCAGTTAATACTATTTCAATCCCCCTCTAGAGCATATTTATTAAACTTCAGGGTACCTGCTCAGTGTGACTTCCTCAGACACACAGTGGCCAAGTTTTGATTTTTTCTTACTGACCGTTATAGACACGTGCATCCATTTTACACTACTGCTATTGCCTGTACATGTAATTGCCCTTGTTTCTAAATATTGATAATTCTTGGGATAGAAATAGATCATTAGTTCCCAAATGCTGAAGTAACAATTGCTGGATAAGGACTTTCGCAGATGTGGTTCTGAAGTACCTCATCAGCAGGACCATGAAATTTAAGCTAGTCACAAGAATAAATGAGAGCTGGCCTCTGCCCGATCTAGAGACCACAGAAACTTGTTCAAGTCAGGCCACTTGTGCTGATGAATCCTCATTTATATAGACCCTCTTTTAACATATACTGGGCTGAATTTAGAAAACTTAAGCGGTAACACAAAACAGCAGGCTACTACCAAATATATAATAAGCAGTAAAGCATGCATTTTCATCTGAAAATGATTGAGCAACAAGTGATCACAACATACAAGAAAGCCAGGGATTTTTCTTGGTTCTTAAAGCACGTGCATTTCAGATGAAAGAAAGCCTGCTTAGACTCGAGAATAGTTACTGCAAAAGAATATAGACTGGAATACTCTCCCTGAATGTTCTGATTTTATTACTAATAAACAGTATTTTCCTAAAACAACTACCTGGTAAATTTTTTTAGAAGTGCTTATGCTGTATTTGTTATTAATGACAACAAATTCAAACTTATACAGAACTTACAGTTCAGATATTAACACTCTCCATTAGTTAAACATCTTTTTGATGAACAAGAGCAGTTAAGTGTCTGACCTGCCCCCCACACTTTTTCTTTTTGACTAAAGTATTTTACAAACAGTTTAGTTTTATTCTAAAATGAATGTGAAAAATTCCATTTTCCATTTCAAAGGTGTGGAAGGAAGTACGCAGAGCTGACTATTCTTGATCTGACAGAATAATACTGTGTTTTCTCAAGACCAACATACCCATAAACGTAGATGTTTGGGAAAATCCTAATCAAAACTGTTATGAGTAACAACACATCTGTTCTTATTTACAGACATAAGAAGATGCAAGCAACAGCTCCCAATCAAAAAGAAGTGGCATTAAATTTGATTTACTCTTTGTAGGCTGTAAAAGTAATTTAAAGACCACCCCCTCCCCATACATACAAACCTTCTCCCCCCTCTC
>Ga0065711_1003725_pt1 | contig 27832 bp, 10 predicted proteins | sample Hoacrofraction12_FD_59098 | JGI IMG/M metagenome (GOLD analysis project Ga0065711, IMG submission 59098) | Hoatzin crop microbial communities from Cojedes, Venezuela - Epithelial fraction 12 v2 (version 2) | ecosystem: Host-associated > Birds > Digestive system > Esophagus > Crop | place...
CGCCTGGACAAGGTCCTGTGCAGCCTGCTGTAGGTGACCCTGCTTCGGCAGGGGGGTTGGACTAGATGACCCACAGAGGTCCCTTCCAACCCCTACCATTCTGTGATTCTGTGATTCTAGGTACTTAACTGGTTTATGTAATCTTAAGCTGAGGATCAGATGTGTGATTCAGAGGTTAGAAAAAAGCATTTCTGTGGTGTCACAAAGTTTTTGCCCTGATTTTAAATGTGAATCAGTTGCTTTAATTCTCAGAGATGTTGTGCCTGATTAGTTGCCTGTCAAAGGAAGAGGCTGGTGACGTACAGTGGGATCTCCTGTTCTTTCTCAAAGGCATGCTGCCATTGATTTGGGAGTAATACTTGAATTCAAGTTACTGATCGTAACTTGAGTAGGATTACTGATTGAAATTTATAATTTTTGTTATACAGAGGATCAGATTAAATGATCCATTGAACAAATGTCAATGAACTATGTAGCAGTATTGCCATGTTCACTAGACTGGTATTTTCTGAGGAAGTTGTTGGGGCTAAGCGTCAGCGTTGTGCTTTCCGAATTTTTTCCCTCTGTCCTAACGTGAACTGAAATTTGGATTAAGATTCTTCAGTAATGTGTGCTTACTCTAGGAAACTCTTTTTAGACTGTTCTATGGAAAACATTGTCATGGGTAAATATTAGCTACAGAAAGTTTTTCTTCAAATTATGACTTCAAGGAGGAGAAATACATTATCGTGTGAAAGCCCAGAGATAAAATAGTCATTTATTTAATTAGGAAATATTTATGTTCACCGTGAATATTTGTATTTCCTTATTTTCTTTTTAATTCTTGCTTCACACTAAAATGTTTATTTACCTCTGAAGACTAGTAATGGTAAAGTTATTAGTGATGCTTCTGTCTGAACTCAGATCTGTGGTTTCTTTCATAAAAAAACAGCAGACTGAGTAGACTGCATGATAATAGGTAAATAGCTTTGGTTTTGGCAGGTTTGTTTTATACATTTTGTTGTACAAATTACTTGTAAACATATAGGGGAACAAACACGGTCTTGAGGTATTATGTTGGTTTTGAATTGCAATTGCATTTCTTTTCAAGAAAAAGGATGCCTGTAACGTAGTATTAATCTAATCTCGGAGATCCCATTTTATTCTTCCTTAGAGCAAAAATTGAGAGGACTGTGATGAAAAGCGGGACTCTAAGGAGGACTTAACAGACTGTTAAAACATTTGTTGTTGTTTTTTTTTAATATCGAATTCTTGATGTAAGCAAAAAAAAACTTGTTCNCTGAAGAATGGTGAAGAATTGTCTTCTCTTATTTTGTACTGTTATACATCTGCTGACACAGATGTTTGAATTACTACGTGACAGTTTTGAAAATTAAATTTGAAGTCCAATTTGTAGTGTATTACTATTACATTGAAACATTTTGTTTAGGTGGCTGAGATGGAATAAGTATTTTGCAGTTGCTGTTGAAGAATTGGAACGGTATTTACAGTATTTTAGAGCTATATTCTGGGGAATGTATGTTACAGCAAACCCTATGTGTGGTAAGAAGCTCTCTAGTGAATTTATTTCAGGTAAAAAAATTAATACCAAGTGTTTTAAAGACTAAGAATTATTTTGGAAAATTTTAATAAAATTATATTGTGTCATGCTTAAATGAATAAGAAAGTTCTTATTAACAGAAGGGGGCAAAAAAGAGGAAGAAAAGGAGGAAGATAAGTCACAGCCTAAGTCTATAAGGGAAAGGCGGCGACCAAGAGAAAAACGACGATCTACAGGAGTTTCTTTTTGGACCCAAGATGTAAGTAAATGACTGCTGCTGCTGTTTTATAACCTTAACATGTAGCAATAGGGATTGTGTATAGTGTATTCTTAAAATAGAAAATAGTTTAGAGTAATACAGTATATAGATAATTGTTCTGGAAAAACTGATGCTTGTTCAAGTTATGTATTCTCTGTTTCTCTGTTTTGAAGCTTTCAGGAGCGAAATCAAAATTAAGTCTTCAGTTATAATGACAATGCTAAAAAGAACTCTAGAATACTGTAATAACCATAATTTAGCAGGAATTAATCATAATCTAAGGAAAAAATAACCACTGAACAATTATTTTCTATTGCATGTGTGCTGTAAGAATGAGACTCATTATTTGGCACGTGACAAGTAGCCACGTACTTCCAACTGAAAGAACTGCTGTCACATGAGAAGGGTTATAGTTGATGTTTTAGCTGATTCCCTTTCCTTTTTTTTTTGTCATGGGATCAGCATGTAATCTTGTAAAAGCAAGATTTGCATGTGTCAAATACAAAGTTCTGTTTCCTCTCCTTCTGGTACTGAAAATATGTACTTGTTTGAGAATTTTCCTCATATATCCCATGCACTCGTTATACATTTTAGTTAGGTAGATTTCTACTGCTCTTAGATTGTCGTATTAAAAGTCTAGAATGCCTTAAAATGTCAGTAAGTGTTCAACAGTTTAATTATTTTTCCTCTCCCATCTTTTTCACCAGAGTGATGAAAATGAACAGGAACACCAGTCCGATTCAGAAGAAGGAACAAATAAGAAAGAAACTCAGGTAATTTAAAAAAGATAATTAGTTTATTAACTTTCTAACAGATACATTTTGATGGTAGAATTTCTGTTGCAGTTGGATTCAGTTAACAGAGTTTGTCCGGTACAGTTGTTACAAGTGCTTTCTGATTCATAATTTGTGGCTATGGTTCAGTGCCATTTCCTTGCAGTCTTTAATAACAATTTTTAATGTATTAACAATGACTAAAACTGATGTTTTTCTCTTCCATTCTGATTATGTAGAATTAGCATCCAGAAAAAGTAGGTGAAATTTCTGACATGCAGGTCAGGGACATGTTGCAGCAAGTTACTGGAGGGAGCTTTCGGTTTCTACCTTGCAAAAATCGTCGTTCCATCTGCTCTGTCATTTTCAGATAAATGATGTCCAGTGACTTATGCACACTAATTAAAATCTTTTAAAATTAAACCTGGTGCTGTAAATAATGTAATTAACAAATAATATGAGAAGTTAATGTAATGGAGCATGGAAAGTTGAAGAACACAATGTACCTGATTTCTCCATTGACAAAAATGGATTTCTGAACATCCTAATTCAGTATTATTAGTCTTGTTAAAATGTCGGTGGAAAACAGTGTAATAGGCTTGATTTAATGGAAAAAATCCTTATAAACTGAACGGTGTGTGACAATGGGATGAAGAGGGATTAAAAGGGAAGTAGTAACTTAAGATGTACTATAAAATGGTATAGCAGAATGTGGGGTTTTTTTTACCTAAACCTTGGAGTAACACACTACAGAATCAGGTTCATTACTGAGGAATAAAACTAAAGTGGTGTTTCTCTTGTTTGTGTAAAATCTTCCACTGCACATTCCTTAAATACTTTAGTTAAGAGATTCATTCTGTGCCATCTTGGTTTCCTATAATTTTAGACTTTTGTGTCACGTTAACATAAATGCATAGTCCTGTTTCCATTCCTCCCGCTAGTACGTATCATCCTTAGATCTGTAATTACTCCATATTCTGTTCTGTAGAAATTCATTTTGCTGGAACATGTGTGTGGTGCTTCTGATAGAATTAGACTCATATAAAACTACAGTGAAGTAGTGGTAAATCAGGCCCAAAATTATGAATACGATCTATGATTAAAAGGGTGGGGGTGTTGGGGTGGGATGGTGGAGATGTGTAGAACTGGCTGCCTAAGCACGGCTTAGCTTAGGTATCAAAACATTTTCCTAACCCATATACTTGCTACAAAGGCCTTTGGTAGTTTGATTTCATTATAAATCAGTATAGAATCAGCTTTGAGTTCATGAAGAGTTTTGAAATAAATTGAATGTGTGAACCAAGTTCACTGTCGCCTAGCTACATAAATTGATTTTGCTGTGTTGATGTAAGCTCTTTTGTCACATCGGCTGCAGAAAGTACGAAAACAGAGTGAAAGTGAGTTGAATATCAAAAGAAGTATTTCATGTAGCTTTGAGTTTTCTTTTCAAATTTTCTCATACCTAGTACAGAATTTCCAGTATAGTATCAAAATTGCAGAATATGTTCTAGCCATGTAATTATGATAATGCTGTTAACTATGAGATATCTTAAAATTTGTATATAATAATTTTGTTGTTTTCATATTAAGATGTTTTTCGCCTTTGCATACAAATGGTTTATCAGAGATTTAAAACATTAAGTAGATTCCAAGTAAGTTCCTGTCTTTGATAAACCACTATTTAGCATTTACCAATGACAAACTGAAAATTAAATATATTACTTTTGACAATGCAGTATTTTGCCACCTTTGAAAAATAACAGTGGAGTAGATCTTGAATGTTCTAATAGGCAATCTGTTCTGAAATCTGTTGCAAAAAGTGTATTTTTTTTGTTTTTTAAGTGTCTTTCCTTTTTGCAGTTGCTAAATCTACTTGCACTTTGACACAAATCTCGCATGCTTTATTGTAGAAATTCATCATTACGTGCTGGTAAATCCTTTTCAGTTCTAGGAAGAGAAGAGGAAAGCGATATGAATAAACTAGAATCACAATGAAAGACATTCAGAAAAAAGTTAAGCTTTTTCAGTTCTGCTGGTAATTTGATGTACTGCTATTCAGAAGACCGAACCTTTGGAAATACTGAAATTCTCTGTTACTCCCTTATGTGGTGCTGCTGTTGGTTTTTTAGCTTGGTGAAGCTACAAGCCAGAGGTATAAGACGGTAACTAGAACTTCCAAAGGCTTTGGCCGTAACTCAAGAATGTAAATTGAAGAGAGGAGGTCAAGAACAAGCCTTGCATATGGGTGCATGCTACAAAGAAAATCAAAGGATCTTAGACAAAATAATTTCTAGCCTGAAATCTTTAAGGAACCAGAAAAATTATTATCTTATTCATCTCAGAGATCTTTGAAAGAACCGTCTTGGGAGATGTTGGTTTGTGCTTTCTTGTTCTTCATTTCTTCAGAACTGTCTTTTAACAGCTGGTCATTTGTCCATAAAGGAGAGCTGTTAAAGAGAAGTCGGGCTTTGATAAGGACTTGGATAGTTGGAGGTTGTCCTAATGAAATTTTGTTTAGGCTTTTTAATGTTAAGAGCCAAGAATTTCTTCAATTAGCACAAAAAATGCCGTGTTACTTAAAGGAAATCCTGCTAGAAGGATAGTCTTAGAATGAAGTTGTAGGGTCGCCTGTTAAAAATAAGCAAATTGGAAGATCACATTGGCAACTGAAGAATTGTAAGTATAAAAATGTTTCTGTGAAGCCTGTTCTTCAGTATGATGTATTAAAAAAAAAAAAGAATTTGAATAGGTATTACAACTGTGATTAGGTTATAATCAAATGGACTGAAGTTTTATTTTAGCCAGGGATGAGATATATGGCTTCTGAAAGGTGAAAGCTAGCAATATTAGGATAATAAATGTCATTAAGTCTTCTGATTCTGTGGGAGTAAACATGAGAAACTGACAGTGTTGATTAAATGCTGTACTCAAATTTTGTTTCTCATTTTCACTACTGTGGCAGTTTTACAGAAACACTTATTTATAACAGTACAGAAAATTCCACCTGCCTTTGGTATTTTATTTCCATTACCAGTAATTATCCTAACCTCACTGTAATGGCTAGAAGCTTAGTGCACATTTTCAAATACACAGTTTGGTTTGGGGCACCCTTATGGTCTGTATAGACTAGTGGCGTAGGGTTAGAAGTGTTATTTATTTCAGGCTATGTAGTTAAGGATACATATGTTTTAATTTTTCATTACTGCTGGTGTGCTGCCAGTGTGACTGTGGCTGCTCGGTCTGCTCAGTTCTGTGACTACGCAGAACATCCGTCTCGTGTGATCTGGATGCACGGGGGTATCTGTGTTGGCGTCATTTCTGCTCAAGCTTTATGCAAAGTTTGTAGACTTACACCCTTTCACAGTTTGTTTTGCCAAATGTCAAAAATTGTGACTGGGCTGAACTGGCCGAGTTCGAAGGGGAAAGTAAAGAAAGCAAACAGCTAAGACTGGGCTAAAAAAAAAAAACCCCAAACAAGTTTTGTGAAAAGTGAGGGGAACAGGAAGAGGCATGTGCTTGAGAAAGGCGCTGCTCTTTCGGTGAGGTACGGAGCCTGGATGGTGCTTCAAGCAGCAGGAGCTGGGCTTCACAGCTGTCAGGGAGTGGAAACCACCAATGTACAGTTTCTGAAGATTGCAGAGTCCTTGTCCAGCACCTCGGGTTCCCAGCCTCAGCCAGGAGAACAGAAATGGGCTGCCTCTGTGTTTTCCTGCCTCTGGTAATTAGCACACTCTTGCCTCACCAGTTCATTTGTTGTCCTCCTGTATAGCTGGAAAAATTTGTGTCTCAGGTGGTCTGCGTGTGACTTCATAACTTGAGCTTTTCCGTTTGGGAGGCTATAATGCAGCAGGGGAATGGAAAGCTGGGAGGTTTTCACATTCCCACAGCACCACGGGGAGTCCACTAGCAGCAAAGAAAAACAGCCTTTAGAAAGCGTGTTTGTTAAGAAATAATGTAGAAATGGTTTGCTTCCTTGTAGTGGCTGTCCTACACTGTAAGTAAAGGTTGGAAGGACCAGCTCAGCATTTTTCTGTACGTGGCATTCCTGCCAGGTGAAAAGAGAAGACTGAAAGTCTTTACAGACAAAACTTCCTCTGTTTTGTTGAGGTGAGAAGGAAGCAGTGGAAAAGGGATTTTTGCAGGTCATTGCTTCCAGGGTGGAGGTCTGTAATCTCGCACTGATCTTGCCTAAACATACGATAATGCAAGATTAGACTCATACTTAGGTGGAAGTTAATCTTCTTGTGGCCAGTAGCTTAAAAACTTTGCATATATAGGTGTGTGCCACCCAACTGTGGCATTTTCTACAGAATCTCTTAAGTTCTCAGCGTTATTCACACTCTTATCAAAGAACAACAATGTTTTATTAGCAGTGGTTAGGCTACAGCACGTACTTTTGATATCCTATGTGCAGTAAATGCACTTGAAGATCTCAAAGGGGAAATCAAGTGTATTGTGGAGAATGTCGTCATTTTGTTTTATGCATGTTGAAAAAATACAGTTTCCTTCTAAAAAAAGGAAAACAAACAAACCACACCACCCCCAGAAAAACCCATGCATGGGGAAGGCTTCAGCCACTGCTAGGTGAACAATGTTGGAGGATGTCCAGGTAGACATCAGTAGAGTTTCTTGACTGAAATGTCTTCATTCAAGATTGTTATTATATTTGGAATAAATGTTGAATCTGTATTGACATCCAGAGGGGAAAAAAGGTTCGTATGAGTGATATAATGCTTAGAGGGCACACCCTCACACTTAAGTCATCACTTCTAATTAAATTTCGCTTGTTAAGTAAAGTGAGTGAACTTTGTGCCTGTGGATTCACCTGGAGTGAATGAATGAATGAAAGTAATATAAAAAATGAAGTTATGTCATTTAAATTAAGTCTAATGAGTACTTCCTTATGTTGTTGGTATACTAGCTTGTTTCCCATCGAGCTATGTTGAAACAATGATCTTGTAGCTTATTTTATATTATTGTTTTGAGCTGAAGTCATTATTTTGTTGACCTTTCAAGACTTTATTGCTAATGTTGGATTAGAGGGAGAAGGAATAGGGAATTTGGAGAACACAGTTCTGATGCCTTTGGTGACAGGCAGGCCAGTCGCAGAATGCACTGACTGCTGGAATGACCCCAGTGTTTAGGACAGTCCGGACTTTTGGAGTGTAAATCGTATTTTGGCAAGCACATTCTAACACATACTTCTGTTCCAGACATAACAAAATTGAAGCTTGACAATATTCAGATAATGCATACTGTTGGATAGCATGTGCCTTTAACACAACTGTTTAGCTATACTTGTTCACAGATTGTTAGATATTTTATTTTATTTAAATTATTGACTCGATCTATTCTTTTTCTTTCTTTTTACCCCTCCTCACCTCAGAGCGATAGCCTTTCAAGGTATGTGCAATTTAAACAAATTAATTTAAAATTGTTACAGTTTTTGTTCACATATTCTCATTTTAAGTTCTTTATGTACAAATTCAGCTTAACCCCAGTAGTCAGCTGTGTTGAGCTTTAAAAGGCGTTAATGATATTTAACATTTGTATGAAAAATGATTCTACAGTTACAGTACTGAATATTTTTTTCCATGCGTGGGTGGGATACTCCATTCTGGGGAATACATTGGACTCTGTATTGGTGGTGCACTGAAGTCAGGCTGGGCATTTTGTAGGACACAGTGGATACAGTACCATTCCTTACAAAATTTTCAGTTTGAAGTCAGCTTTTACAAAGAAGACAAGAGGTTCTTGTTGCCCCTCTTTTAAAATACCCTACTGAAAAATTTCTGAGGAATCTCAAAAAAAGTACTACAGCCTCTGAAAAGCAGATTTCCAGAAGATTGGCTAAAAAGGAAATGCAGCAATATCAATCATTTAAACAAATTATGTTTCATTGGGTTTTAGACCTTTAGAATTAATTACTGGATTTTATTATATTCCATCTGTGATGAAAAACTGTTAAATAGAACTAATACAGCACATGATCAGTGAAGAGTGAACAGTGTGAAATTATTCTAAGCTTTATTAAAACTGGTTGCGATTTGGTGGTTAGTAGGATAAAGACTTTGCTGAAGATTTGTTTCATAAACTGCTTCTGTTGAAATAGTAGAAATCACAGTGAAGAGTTTTGAAATCTCCTTGGTTTCTCTAATAAAACTTGGAGAACTCATCTAGGCCAATAGTTCAGAGATTACTTTTTTTAAACCCTTCAATTAAAGTAATAAATTTTTAAAAAATGCTTTCATTCTTTATTTATAAAGAAAATCTATCTAAGCTAATATTAAGTCCTTTAAGACATGTAAATATTTGCCTGAATTAAATATTTTAATTTAATTTAATTTAAAATAGTTCTCTGTATACAGTGCAGGTGCTTACTTGGCAGATTAAGCAATTTGAAAACACTTTCCCACAGAATCTTGAAGTACTGAGGGAATATAAAAATTAACTTCGCATCAGATTAGAAGACAGTGGCTGAACTAAAATATATAATTGCATTTGGTTGTTCCCCACTGGGTAACAGGAAACTCACACGTTTGATACAGTGAGTGGTCTCAGTTTGAACACAGAGGCAAAGGAATATAAGAACTTTTCTGTTACAGGTATGATACGGGGTCCCTCAGCGTGTCTTCAGGTGATCGTTATGACTCAGCACAGGGGCGATCAGGGTCACAGAGTTACCTTGAAGATCGGAAACCGTACTGCAGTAGACTAGAAAAAGAAGATAGCCCTGATTTTAAGAAGGTATCTGATCCAGTAATTTTGGTGCGAGAATAGAACTTTATTACTGTTTTTCATGAATTGTCTGGAAATAATCTCACATTGCATCACAAATACTGCAGCTCAGCTGAATGGACGAGCAGAGCAACCACTACAGGGGGGGCAAACACACATTACAAACCAGCTTCTGTCTTTTGCACTTTTCGCTTCAAGGCAAGGGAGAAATCCAGAGGAGCCAAGATCCATTTTCTATGACCAATACGATCATCCTATTTTTGTAGTTGATTGTATCATTAAAACTGCTTTATACGTATGTGAAGCCTTTTCTTTTATATGTTTACTAGCTTACATACATGTGATGTAAACATTTGTTTAGATCTTGCTTTAAAATAGAGGAGGAGTTTGTCAAAAGTTTACTGTGGTGTCTACCTAGTCTGTGAAGCAGGAAAAGTGGCAAGTATTTTCTTAGTATGTGTAAGGTAAGTTGTATGCTCCCTGTGTAATGTTGCTTGTTTCTAGAAATATTTGGTAACAGTTCTTTAAAGTGCTTGCTAATTCTAATTATCTTTAAAATCTATAACTGATTTTTAGTTCTTAGACTGTTAATGTATTTGTTCATTTCACATACAGCTCAATCATGGTTTTTAAATTTTTCAGCTAGTCTCACTGAATGATTATTCAGTATTTTTTTAAATTAATATTTTCTCTTAGCTTTATGAACAGATTCTAGCTGAAAATGAAAAACTGAAAGCACAGTTACATGATACCAACATGGAACTTACAGATCTTAAGCTACAGTTGGAGAAGACCACTCAGGTTTGTATAAAACAGAAAAAGCATGTACTGAGCTGACAAAGCAGATAGCAAACTAGAAGCACCCCAGGCTATGGGCTGCTCTTTAGGAGGCATCAGCTTTGCTTTTTATCCAAAGATGGGAGTAAAGAAGAGTACCACTCTGTTTCTAAAGAGAAAAGAGCGCAGGATTCTGGTTTTCAGCTGCGAACAAAAATGTGTGAGACTACCTCCTGCCTGTTCAAGTAGTAGTTGTTCTTACCAGCATGTCTCTGGAACTTCTTTGCAGGGTAGGGATAAACACTTTCTACACTGTTAAGCATATATTCAAACTGTCAGTCGGGATTGTTTGATTAATTCATAAACCTGCTGGCAGATTGGCATAACCTGCCCATTCTTCCCGGCTGGTGAGATAGCTTTATCTCAGAACTGAACAGCAAATAGTGCACTCCAGTTACAGGTAACTGTCAGGTAACAGTGCTGCATACAGTAATACCAAGTGCTTATGCAGAAGTTAAATCCGCCTGAAATTGCTGAAGAAAGAGTGTTTACTAGTCTCAGATCACATTTGCCACAATTTACCTGTACTTTAGCATCTTCCATGTGTACCCCGTAAATGTCAGTGAAGTGCATTAAAAAGATCTTTGTTTTTTAATGCTTTTAGATAGAAATACGTTATTACTCCTATTTGCCAAAGGCTATAGGGTGATTAAATTACTTAGGGATGGTCACAGAGGAAGTGCATGATAAATCCAGTTCATCCTTCTTTATTTCAGTGTTTCTTCCTTGAACATACTTTAAAATGCTTTTGAAAACATACTTCGAATAGAATACTAAAATGTCCAATTGAATTGCTTTACCTGTTTTGTGTTGCTTAAGGCCACGTACCAATACCTTCATTAATTTTGTGTTTCAGAGACAAGAAAGATTTGCTGACAGATCACTCTTGGAAATGGAGAAAAGGGTGAGTTTCTGCCAAAGATCTCTGAAGTGCTCCAATTCAGGCTTTGTTTTAGTTTGTTTTTCAACCCCTGGCTTGGATATATTTTAGTGGGAACAGAAGCCTTTCTTGTAACTTGCATTTTTTAGGAGATTTGGGGATTTTAAGTTTCAAAGTGGCAATGAATGTGGGATACTGTAAGATGGAATTACTCTTAAGAATTGCCTTCAGGTTGCCTGTTGGCTTGTGATAACCAGGTTCTGAACCCCATTGCCCTCCAGGGATCTGCCGCTTGTTCCGTCTCATCCAAAACAATGTTGGCACTCCAGAGGGTTGAGTGGGTTCAGAGCATCTCATCTCCTAATGCATTTCCAAGATTCAGAGACTTCGATTTCCTCCGAGCTTTCCAGAGGCATGCGTGTTGTTTGACCAGTTATTGTTGGTAATGAAGGAGCTGTTACTACCTCAGACATGAGACCTTAAACCTGCTAATGATATAAAATTAATCATAATCTGTCCCTTACCTTGTACTGTGACTTTTTCCAGAGGGAATAGGATACTGGGGCAGGGGGGAAGAATGAGTGAGCAGTGTGGGAAGAGGGGCATCAGGGTCAGAGACAACCCTAAATTGAACAGGAAAGGAGTCATGTAATAAATCCATATGTGAGATAAACTAGAGGAATTATTTCAGAAGTTGGACACAGGACAGCTTTAGGCTGTAGTTTCATGCTAGTTTAAAATCCATAATCCTATAAAAGTTCGGTTCCACGGCAATGTAAAGTAATGTAAACCAAAAATTGGTTTTCTTGTCGTCCTGGCTTCCTTCATGACCCTGGCCCCGTGTCCCTTTCTCCTCCCCTGATCCTGGAGTGACGCATTAGACACTTAAACAGGAAGAAAACTAAATGGACTTTGACAGTAATAAGTGATATATATAAGTATACATATATTTATCCCTGGTAAACTTCACATTCACTGGCCTTTTGTGTTTGCTTTGCAGTATTTGAGGTTTAGAAAACAATTTTTAGTTCTACAAAGCTGTCTGGCATATAAACAAACACTTGGTAGATTTCATAGGAGCTTATGGAGGTGTAGAAATACTCCCAGGCCCTTCCTGAATTTCCATTATCTTAATGATCTCTCCGGATAATTGCAGTGGCCTTTTAGCACCTATTGCTCCTTGATTTTTTGGCATCCTGCTGTAGACAGCAATTTCATTAGTAGAAAAGTTTCATCAGCCACTTTAATTGGTTTCTTGCTTGCTATGATGGCCACACAAGTGGACATTTAATTATTTCATAGATGTAGCTGCATCCATTACTATACAGGTTCCATACTACAGGGCATTCAGTACTGCATAGCTCGACATTATTTCAGTTTTAAATTACTGCTTTGCTTTTTCCCAAATAGACTATTGCATTAAAACAATTGGCTATATTAGAAATTCTTGCACCTTTTTTTTGTAAAGATGTTTGGTCCAACAGCAAAATGTCTTTCAGAAGTGTTAGTCTTCCTAACTCTGTTAGTATTAAAGCTAGCAGGTGAAAAAATAAAGTTAGTGATAATACTGTATGGCTGAAACATGATTTACATGGGATTTAGGAGATGTTCCTTGTATTTTATAATTTAACTTCTTTTCAGACAAGAATTTAAAACAGGAATTTATTTGTGATTCTGTTTCACTTGTTGTTAAAATCTGGAGTTACTTTCACTTTGAAAGTGATTGAAGCACAATTCTCAGCTGCTACTCATCGATAGCTGATCTCTAGAGATAAGCTTACCAAATTCAGAATTTAAGAATAATTTTAAAGACACTTTTTTAATGTGTAATGTAACAACATAAATATAAAAAGTAGGAAGAAATTGTAGAGCTTTTCGAAGTGTACTTCTCCAAGTGTATGACTGCACTAAAATAAAATATAAAACTGAATTTAGATAAATTACATAGAGAAAAGGGGAGGGGAAAAGTAAAGAAGTGGTGAGAATCAGTTGGAACCAGTAAAAGGCTGGCAGAGAGAAACCTGAAGGCAGGTTTGAACTATGACATTTTCAAGCTGAAACATACCTTTTCGGTAGAGAAGATGGGAACATTTATTAAACCTAGAATTGCACAGTAACAAGATTTAGAAAATACTGGCTTTGAATTTTATTTGACCTCAGCCTTCGGAAGTAGGTTTCCATAATGTGATCACCTGGTGATGCATTCAATATTGTTCATTTGAGAACTGTTTACCTGAAAGGGGATATTTCCATGGGAATGGGGGTACAGATTGGATCACAGATGCAAGGTTGTAGCAATATATAGGCAAAACCAGGGGTTTCATTAACGACCTGTCACTCTAAAAAGTATGCTAAAGGTACTTTGCGGAATTTCATTTGATGTGATAATAAAACTCCAACTGCCAGGTTTCAGTCTGGATTTAGAATTCAGAATTGTAGGTACCTTTAAGCAGTTTCCCCCAAATTTAGAGTTCACCAGCTGGAAATTTGGGTTGTGGAGAGGTGTATTTTTTGGTATTACTAAGTATACAAATACATGTAGGTCTATACACGTGGTTTTACTTTTTAATAATTGTATAGTCTGGGGATAATTTTTCGTCCGCTGTATATCCCCCGTACCTCAGTCTCGCTGCACCAAGCCTGTGGTTCCTAGTTGCTTTCGTAAATACAAATGAGCTATTGTATAATGTGAAATATACAAAGTTAATAAAATTGGGAATTTTTTAATTGGCTTTTATTGCTAATAGTTGTTCTGAGACAAGTTCAACATGCTAGTTAAGCAAATGCATCAAAAAGACTAACGATTTTTAACCATCTGAAATGTTGAGATTTATTTGATCATTCATCTCTTGGTAATCAAAGGAATCATCAAATATTGCTTAATATAAGAGCACTGATAATATATGTTATTCTGCAAAGCCAGGAGGTAACCGGTACAATTCTAAGTAACGTGAGATAGTGTGGGGTTGTTGTCAGTCACTGGCTTACTGTAGGCAGCTCACTGGTACTTCCTGTGCCCACTACTATCAGTCAGTATCTTTATAGGAAAAGTCCTAAGTCGAAGGAGTTAAGTACATTAAGTACTAACAACTGAAGTGATCTGTTACTCTGATAAACCTTTAAAGTCGTTTGCTAAAATGGGAAAATGTCGGGGTATAACTGCACTATGATTAAACTAAATTCAAATGGTTTGTATCTGAAAGGTGACCGGCAAGAGTCAGTATCTACTGGGCGGTATGATCTAACCAAAGTTTTACACACACCTCAGTCAATGCTGCTTGCTGTTTGCGTAGCACTGTTGTATGCAGATGCATATATCCACTTCGCAATAATCTGTTGCTTTTGCCTTTCACACTTTGGAAAAATCTGAATGTAGAGTACTGATAACTGCAGCTGCTTTTAAATGAGACACACTGCATTGTCTGACACAGGAAAGCAAGCAATCGAGCTGTAAACCCCTGCAGGCTGTTGCATTAGCTGTCCTTCTGCCGGATGTGCTGAACGTTGGGTTTGAACGAAGTAACGCCATTTAGACATAGGGTAGTGTGTCTGCTCTGCAGACAGCGGCATGGTAGAGAAAACCCTAAGCTAACTTTCAGTAAGCTAGCTCGGGTAGTGTAATCAGAACAACCTGAAGTTTGCTACAAAGGATCATTTCTCCTGCTTCTCAGGTAAAAACAAAAAAAAGGGAAATGAAACTATACTAGAAAGGCAGAAGATATTCAGGAGACATTTACTCAAGAAGCGGGTGCTTTTACGTAGCTAGAGTTCTTTGGTACTCAGCTGAACTCCTTTAATGTAAATTCGGGTGTATCTACGCTGCGTTGCAGTTTACAGTGTGGGCAGATCCCACTGAGCTGAGACAGATGTTTCAGCCAGGTTTGCTTGTCTGTGAAAGCTGATGCTTTTGTGCTTGTTTCTTTTGATACTCTTGTTTCTGATCATTTTCTGCATTTCTTGTATATGAAGCTATTACAGAAGCCTAGCTCATGAAAAATGAATCCAGACAAATGGTACTTTACAACCTGTCTAAATTTGTGTAAAAGAAGGGGCATATTTTGTAGGACTTGATGTAAATTTCTGTATCTCTTCCTCCTCAGATCTGAAAATCCCATACTGACAAGTTTTCTATATATCACCGCCATCACAAGTTTCCTGTCCACACTATGCTTTTGGTTGTATGATCTTTGAAACTTGAAGTATTTCACTGTTACCACAGTATTTACAAGCAGTAGTTTTTTTAAACATGGTATTGTTCAGTGTTAACACACATCTTTTGATTTAGGAAAGAAGAGCTCTAGAAAGAAGGATATCTGAAATGGAAGAGGAACTGAAAGTAAGTAAACTATTACATGTTAAACTATATTAATAACAAAGTGTATGACTACGTCAGTGCAGCATGTAGTCTGGCAATATTACTGGTCTCTATAATTTCATCAGGCAATAACTAAGTTATAGCTGCATTTCAAAATCACTCGCGTTGTACAGCTCGTAGCGAAGGTGCTGCGCCAGCATAAGCAGTCATACGTGTACGACTTCTAAGAAGGCGCTGAGACTTAGTTTGCTTTAACCTTTGTCTGATGCTCTTAAAGAGTATGTAGTAGATGGCATGTGACCAATATCAAAAGAAAAACTTTCATTTGTATAGAGTGAATAATAATCAGTTTTTAGTTAGCAAAAAGCAGTAGATAGATTTCAGACATTGACAAATAAATAACATTTACCACATGCAATTATGTATAAACTGAATCCCAGAAGGAAAATAATTTTTTAATATATTTCTGGCTTGCTTTTTTAACCAGTCATGGTATGACTTTTCTCCTTTTCTGGTCTGTCAATGTTAAGTCCTCCGATACGGTTAAGAAGGGTGAGAAATTTGGCAGGTTTGTTCTGGTTTTGTTTTTATTATATCTTTGGATATAATATTGGACAGGGCCAACCAAACTGGTCGAATTAAAACAAGACTAGAAAACTAGTGGAACATGATGAAACAGAAAACATTTTTGCACTCAAAAATTTTAAAGAAGTACCACTGTTTTCACATTTGATATTTGTCATTGATTAATCAAAAGTTTCCTTTCAAGCTCATTTTTGAGCTCCCTCTGGTGGTGCTTGGCAACGGCATTAACTTCCAGATAGTTTTCATTTAAAGGCACGCACGAAGTTTTGTTGAAATAATTGAAGCTGACAGGCAGATGTAGACAGAAGGCAACCACGATGCCTCCAGCTCCCTTGGATTCAGGCCAGGATAGTTTGCTCTAAGGGAGGACGCGATGTCTGTGGTTCCCTGCGGGGTCTTTAGAACTGAAATACGTAGGAAGCAAACTACGGTATAGGAAAACAATTATGTCTAAGAGAGGAAGACAGGATGTGAGCTTCTGTCATCAACCTGTAAATTCCTGTTAGGGAAGGCTGGGCTTCTGAGAAAAATAGAGAATGCAAATACAATGCCTTCTTTCAAAAGCTTACTTTTAATAAGCACTATGCACAAGTTGTGAATTAAAGATTAAATAATCCTCCTATCATTTGTTACACAGCTGTGTAAAAGTATATATTAAATGTGTCATTATTTACAGACTTTTGAATAGGAGATTTAGTTTGCGCAATTAGGGTGTTAAGTAAAGAATTCCAGGAATAGCTCTCATTGTTAATGTATCCTGAACTGTTATGGAAAGCTGTGGCTAATCACTGCTGCTTCTTGGATTGCTTTTCAAGAATGTGCCATTTGTTTGATACTTTCCTTTCACAGAGACTTATCTGCTTTAAACAGGACTGTCTCGTCTACGCTTTCTTTCCATTCTACTCATCTCTAGTTCTTTTAAACATAATATACATGTTTTTTTCTCGTTTTCACTCCTATTTCTTTGATTCCTGCAGAACCTGCAACAAATAAAGCAGATTCAATCTTTGAGACACATAAATGAGCGACTGGTGACTGAGAATAGGGCCTTGACCCGAGTGGTTGCCAAGCTGTCAGGGTCCTGTAGGCAACTGCGCTCTGCGGACTTGTAATTTCTGCCTTCTCCTTTGTGTAGCCAGGCAGGTGCTGACATTCCGTTTGTGCTTGGGTAGTATTTTACTATTAACACTTGTGTGTCAGAAACTGACTGACTGCTGCTCAGTTGTGGAAGCATGGCTGAAGCATGGTGTCCGGTGTACCAACTACAGGTGTCGCAGATGTATTGGTATGGTGTGGTGTTGTCCATACTAGCACTTCAGCTTGTCCTCCCTTCCTTGAAGATAAATTGGCAGTGACCCAGGAGGCTTTTGACATGTTAAAACCTTGGCAACTATTGAAAGGATTTGAGTGCGCGCTAGGATACACTGAAGTCACTCCCTTGTTTCGATGTTTGAGTAAATGCTCAAATAGATAGATCTGCCTCTAGTTTTCTAATACATTGAAATTAAGAATTGGGCTTTCTTACTGCAGTATAATTGAAGTACATGGAATTGATACAAATCTAGTCTCAACTAAAGAATGTTTGAGAAATGGTTTCGGTACTCTGCATTCCTGAACAGTTGCATTAGCAACTTCATTTCTTACGTTTGTGTCTTTTAGTGTTTAGAGGGGACCAAAGTCTTTCCTTTCAAAAATGTATCGGAGTTTCAAGTCGATTCATATTTTGCCGTATTAACTTCCTGTGTGGTTCTGGTTAATCCTAATTTTTATCTAGACAGCTTAAAATATCCAGTTTTAGCACTGAGTGAGGGTTATTGATTTATATTGCTATATACCTAGGCATTCCAGTCGTGGCCCAGAATCCTGTCATGCAAGGACTGTGCCAACCCAGGTTCAAAAAAACACCTGTTCTGGTGTGTCCAGTTGGTTCATACTTGCTAGGTCATCTGGTTCAGTCCCCTTCTGTTAAAGGTATGAACTGTTCTGAGTTTCATCTTGGGGAAAAAATGCTAGTTGTGTGGCCTTAGTGTTATTGCAGGGCTGTTTCAGAAACCCACAGAGGGCTCAACACTTCTACGAGGAGCGAAATGTGGTTTAATTCCACACCGAATCTGTGTGCCTTTCTTCCTCCTCTTACAGAACAACTGCGTAGGGTGGAGGTTTCAGGGAGCTTTCAAGATCTGTAGGTGAAAAAACAAAATTTCCTTCGCACGGTGACTCTTGCTAAAGTGCTTCCTCTCGCCTACCCCCTTCCCACTCAGAAGCAAGGCAATCAGCATACGCTTTTTCATTCTGCTCACAGTCTGATCTCAGATTTTCCCCCCGCTAAGAGGCATGAAATAAAGAGAAGGTTTATCCTTTGGCTCCCTGTCTTCCTGGAGCTGGTCTGACGATAGGATGCGGATAGAAAGGCTGTTGCTGGTCCAGGCCCCGCATTCCTCAGCACTCCCTTGTGTTAACCCTTGCTGAGGGAGTCAAGTCGGTTCACCAGCTGGGCTGAAAACACATCCCTTTATTCGTTGTATTACTCGCTCTATCTCACCCCAGCGTTGCTGAATCGCTGAAGCGACACGCAGAAGGCAGCAGGAGCGTCCTGCTGCTTGTGAGGGGAGAGCTCTCCCTTCAGGGCAGCCCGTCCGACCGCAGCTGCAGCGAACAGTGTGAGTTTTCAACACGGCTGAGCTAATGGGGTGACTGCTGTCCACAGCCACACGTCCGTACCATCTTGTCTCTTTTGGCTAGCACTGGCATTCCTTTAAACATGGTAAGCCAGTTCTGGGTGCTAACCCACAGAAAACTATTCAGTATTCCTTTTTGCAGGGGGAGTTTTCAATGGCAGGACATCGTGGGAGCTTGAGGTGCCTGGCTAGCAAAAGAAAAGCAGTGGGAACACAGCAGGGAGGCTTGGCATTATGGCGGTGGCTTAACCATAGCAGTGTGCCTGATTAGTCTGAACGGGTACCTTAACAGTTCGTGAGCTTTTTGTAATCTTCATTTACAAAGCTGTTTTGTATGTAGAAACTGTTAAATCCTCCAGCAAACACAGACATTAATTTTACTGTGCAGATCTGAGTTGGCTCCATATATGTCAGGTGATTATTGAAAAATTACTTACTGACAGCACTGCAAACTTACTAGCTAGTCATATAGTACAGATAGGCGAAATAGTGTGCTCGTAACCTTATTCAAGAATCTCATCACATGAAGATACTTGCTATTTTAGTGATAAGCAAATTGGAATTCAAAGTGTTAAGTACAGTATGTAGCTGTAATTTTACTGAATTTACTGCAAAGCTTTTTTTCCCTGCTTCTGTACATTAAAGGTGTGTGGTGTCACCTCACGAGAAGTTTGAGGACTATAGGAATGCATTGCTCCAAAAAAAGTGTATAAATGTCTTTGGCTAGGTTTCAGATTTGTGAGGATTAGTGTAGATGAGACGCAAAGTACTTTAGGTTACTTGGGCTTATCCTTCCTGATCAATCTCGTATTACTCCTAACTGCTTTTGTCTCCTACCAGTCTTCCCCTGTTCTTTAGTAGACTCACAACAAAAGAAAAAAATATTTTCTTAATACCTATTCTACCTATTAGTTTAATCAGGATTAAAGTCTATCTACAGAGATTTGCAGACGTATAATGGTACTGGATTATGTTAAGGCTCTAAAATTGAACAGCAGTTTTTTTGTTAAAATAGTTCACCAGAAAATGTACCACTCTGTGGGTCTGCCTGTATGTGATGAAGCGTTATGGGCTGCAGCTCCGTAGTCTGTAAGTTGAAAGAGGACTGTGACATTCCTGGAGTTACTTTGAGGTTTCAGTGGAAAGCATACATGACAACACTTGTCGAGATAGCCATTTAAGAAGAACAAAACCAGACTCCCTTGCTTCCTTGTGCGTGGCTGGATGAAGGCTGTTGTGGTTTGAGCCGGGATCTTTGGTATGAAGTCCGTAACAGAGTGAAAAGGAGGAAGGAAAGGTGTTAGTTGCTTTGCCTGAACAAATGGCTGTTTCATTGTGTGCAGTTACACGTCATAGAACAACCCCAGGTTTATCCCGATACTGCAGGTGCATGCACAGATGCGTGGTACACGTGCCTGTTACTGGGATATGATCCCTAGCCACGTGTATTTCAGGCAACAGTAGCTGGGTTTTACAGCTTCGAAAACTAAACACAGAGAATACTTGAAAATTGCCAAAGGATTACTTGTGTTGCCCAACTTCGAACGCCTTGAAGTGGTTTTTGAAAGTAATCGGTGTTCTACAGCACTTTCTGTTCAGAGCACAGCTCTCACCTGACTGAAATGGAAACTTCCTCTGACTCTTTGAGGGGCTCGGTTTAGGTGGCTTGCCCTAAGCTCCGCTGTGGAGCAGAGTTGGAGTCCAGGTTAGCAGAATGATTTGTACTTACTCTAATTGTACAGACCACCTTTTTTCCTCTTATGGTCCCCTGTCCTCTTCCTTTTGCGTGCTGTAGTATTTGCGGGTAAATAAGCTAGAGATCCTGTAACCTCGGTCGTCGTCAGTGCACCATCGTGTTTCACTCTGTGAGAGGGTCTGCTCTTTGGTGAACCGAGTATGGACAGGAATCCTTTAGAGGAGGAGTGTACATGAAGCCTCTAGCGTAATGCATGGTTAATTAACCCTGCATTTTTAAACTTCTCAGTTCTTTCTGTTCCATAATAATATTCTGAATACAATGGGATTGAAAATATAATTTTGCTTGAATAAAATGAAAACAAAACTAGTGGCGAGGAAATTTCATCGTGAAAAATGATGTAGCAGCTGTTAACGTCGGTCACCAGCTGGACTTAGACGCCTCGCACTTGCACTTGAGTTTACTGAATAACCGCTGTGCAGGAGTAGGCTGTTACCTCCTGCGTGAGCCTGCTGCTAGAAGCCATACACGTAATTGAGCCGTGAGTAGTATAGGTGGTTCGTTATCGGTGTGTGAATGTAGATACGGAGAACTGCTGAGATGACTTCTGGTTTCTCTGACAAGTTATATTCTCCTGGTACAACCCTCTGTGCACTGACTTGTCCCCCTTTCCTGTCTGGTCCTGCCCCAGCTCTCACCTCACTTGGCTTCTGCCTTCCAGCTTTGGTGCTTGTGTGTCACCCAGCTCCTGTGGCAACCCTAACTTGCCATCTCCTAACTCGCGTGCCTGAGTGTGCAGCCCGGCGTTCCGGTGGCCCCTTTCGATGATCTGATCTCGTGTGAGCTGTACTGTGCAGGGATGTGACCTCAGATGAGAGGATGCGTGCTCTGACACCAGTTTGGAAGCGGTTGGAGGATTCATGCTATGAGCTAACAAGCTGCATGAATCACACCGTGCCTGATCAGGATCAGCACTGTGCTAGATCTGCTTAGCCACAGCATGGGTTTTTTGAAACTGTGCAAGTGCAGTATAGACAAGCCTCTTTCTTTAATTTGTTGGTAATTAACAGTTTTTTGTTTTGCACTGAAATTTGAAGCATTTAATTACTCTCCTCACGCTACGGTAAATGCTGTTGCTAGAGGCTTGTCATCTGCACCGCCGAGTTTTAGTGCATCCAGTCCAAGCAAATGAAGACTCCTGATCTGTAACTCTTACCTGTATCATGCTAAAAGGCGAGGTTTTTCTGAACTGCTGATACGGAGGGAGAACTGCTAAGATGCTTAAGCTGAGGAAAGATTTTTATCCCCAGTGCTTGTCTAGTCTTGCTGCTTTTCCTCGGGGTGTAATAGCAAATAACCGTTGTATTTCGTTTTTCGTAGATGCTACCAGACCTGAAGGCAGACAACCAGAGGCTAAAAGATGAAAATGGGGCCTTGATCAGAGTTATAAGCAAACTTTCCAAATAAAGGGTTTACTACAGCAGCAAATAACGGTATTGCACATCACTAGTAACTCCAGTGGACCATAGTACGGCAGTCACTGGAAGTGTGGGAAGATCCCTTGGAGACTGTCATTTTCAGATATCCTGCCAAACGCCCTCTTACCTGTGTGTTTTTTTGTATCAAGATCATTGTTTCTGTTAAAATGCAGCTGCTGAGAAGATGAAATGACTGAGAAATCTTGTTTACAGCTACAGCATAATAAGGAAAGTGTTCAAGGCCAGATACGCCTCAGATATTTAACCAGTAAGCCTTAGTTGTACATAAACACTTTTACATCAACAAAAGCTTTCAGCTCTCACAGAAGACAGTTACTCAATAACGTTTTTGTTGTGCCACAATTCCCCATTTTTTTCTATACTCAGTTTTTCTTTAAATCTTAAGTTTGGATTTTTTTTTCCCTTCTAATTATTCATGTACCAGATTTTCTTGTACAGTGTTTTCACAGCTTTACCATTTGCAGAGACCACACACCCTTTTAAATTACGTGTTTGTGTAGCTACCTAGAGTTGTATTGTCCAGCCACCTGGAACAGAGATGTTTGGTGGAACATTTGCTTTCACTGTTTGTGCAATATGCATTTATTTCCTATACAAAATGCTTTAAAAGTCAGGTGAAACTAGAAATATTTTAAGAGTCCTGTTTTCTGGCTTTATTGGTCACTTTAAAGAAAAAAAAAAGAAGTTTGTAGTGAAAGACGTTAGATCCTGTAATCGTCACATTCATTTGAGCAGGTACTGAGTGATGCTGTATATAGAAATGTGTACTGGTTTGATTTTTCAGACCACCACGTGGCATGCTTGAATATATTTCCCTATTGCAAATGTCTGTTAATGCAAATTAGGCTACTCCAGAATAGTGTGTTTAACAAAGTTCATTAATTTTTATGGTATGAAGAGTTTAGACATTGTACATTGTATGGAGTCCTATCTTTACAAAAGGTCTAAACTATATAAAAGACTTTATTATCTTTTCCTCCCTTTTTTTTCATTTGATAGTGTTCACCATAATAAAAAATTGCATAAATATAACTGCTTCACTACATTTCACATACCTGTATTTATCTGAGTGCTGTCCAAAACTGTTGTGCTAGCCAAAGTAATGTACTAAATCATTTGAAAAACATAACCCATTACACTCACATTAATGTTTATATGCACTGTTGTTGCCATGTGAGAAGGCATCCAGTTTGATAACACCATCATGTCAGACCATTTTATACATTTCAGTGGCCTTTAAAAACAAAAAAGTACTTAAGCAAAGATCGCTTTTGTTAGAAACGGCTTTTATATTTTCACTAAACCATTCAAAATACGACATCCTCCTGGCACATAGTTTATTGCCTAAAACCACTGAACAGATCGGCCATTCAAACAAATTGTACATTGTAAAGCTTGCAGTAGCTATTGTATTATTGATTATATTGTATACTATATTAAATGTGAATTTGTACCCCTTCATTTAAAAAGGTCATTGTGTTCTACTGCCTACTTGGGGGGGGGTAGTTTTACGGGGGTGGGATACGTTTTGGTAAGGAAGACATGATGTCCTCTCTCTGTTGATTGGTTTTTTGAAGATGTAAGGTTATGCTCTTACTACCAAGCTCAGGATTTCTTGATTTTAAAGGTACACAGATAGTTTGAGATCTCTTATTGTAATTGATCTGTATGAGAGGTGGGTCTGAACCATAGGGACTTCCATTGTCTTACGCTAACAGAAAATAAAGAATTGAATGGCTGCAACGTATTGAGTTCTGTTACAAGACAGTTAGGCATATTCTGGATTATATTTGGTAAAGTTTGGGTGCCTGTGAATGATTAAATACGTGTTTCTAATATTTTAGTGTTTTATATTTAGGTTATTTATTCTTTATATCTAAAAAAAAATGAATGGCTACTGTGCTATATTGATTTTATTGGTAGTACTGAGCAGACCTTGTATCTGCATGAAACTAGTTTCAAAACCCACTATTTTGGAAAAAAAAATGTATTTTGACATATACAAATAAAATGAATACAAACTATTTTAAATGCGTGAAAGTTTTACTGAGAAGACATTGAAATTTGTTAGGAATTTAAACCATGTTATAAGTTTGCTATTTAAATTCTTTGGTGGGAATTTTTCATTCATTGCGTTACTTGGATGCAAGGTTCAAGTACCTTTCAAAGATTGTAATCAAATTGTGATTATTTGCACATCATTGTACATGCACATCTGTAAATGCAACAGTAAAAATGCCATATTTATGCAATCTGTAACAACTTGGACAAATGTTTATATATTTTACATAAACCTGTCTGTGTGCAGAATCTGAGAACCATTTTTTACATGATGCCAACCAAATCGCACGAAGCAACTGCTAAATTTGTGTCTTACTGTACTGGTCATGTTGCCAATCAAACACATCCCCAGCAAATCCAGCTACCCCAGAGAGAAAACAGGTAGTGGAGGACCATTTTGGTATTTAGGAGACAGTTTGCATACAAGAAATGTATTACTGCTGGCTGCAGACTGGCCAGCTTCCTTAAGCAACTAATGGTTTAAATGGTAATTCAGAACAGCAGCTTAGATTTTCAGGGGACTTGTCACAGTGTGGAAAGGGATCTTTGCGTTCCAGAATTAACACCATCAAATACACACAGAGGCATGGCAGTAGCTGGTGCCAGAGAGGCAAAGGGCATCCCCGGAGCCAGCCCTGGCCACAACAGAAGCCCTGACCTGGGGAAGAGGAGTGACCACAGAGGGGGAAGCAGCTTGGGCAGGTGGGAGGCGGTGGGGCTCTGCGAGGGCTGCCATGGCTCCCCGCGCAGCAGTGACAGAACTACAGAATCACAGAATGGTAGGGGTTGGAAGGGACCTCTGTGGGTCATCTAGTCCAACCCCCCTGCCGAAGCAGGGTCACCTACAGCAGGCTGCACAGGACTGTGTCCAGGTGGGTTTTCAGTATTTCCAGAGAAGGAGACTCCACAACCTCCCTGGGCAGCCTGTTCCAGCGCTCCATCACCCTCAGAGGGAAGAAGGTCTTCCTTGTGTTACCTAGAAGAAATGACTCGGGAGCTGGAACGTCATTTTTTGCCTGCCTTGTCTCCCTCATCATAAACAATTCTCCCTGGACCTCCCTAGTTCCTACTACATACCGCTTTCAGACTTCTGCTATTTCCTTGCCAGATGCCAAAAAGAGCAGCTGTAATTCACATTGTGTAGGTTGCTGCATTTGTTTGCTCAGCACCGAGTATAAAACGTGGGTCTCGGTATTCCCTCCTTTCGAAATACCTCCCATCCTAAACCGGTTTGTGCTCCGATGAACGTTAAGCCGATGGGTCGTAACCTTACCTGGTCAGTGTTCCTGGCCACTGCCCATTTGGTGGTCTCTGAAGAGCAAATGTGTTGTCACAGCACAAGTGCCCCCTCGGGTGCTTTTTAGAGTGAGCAACTACACGTCATTTTACAGAAGAGAAAAAAAGCATGCCTTTGGCTAGCTGGAGATACCCGCTTTAGGAGATGTGCATTGAGGGAGAAAGTTTATTTACCTCCTTCACCTGTATCATACTGAAACGGGCTCTGTACGAGATGGCCCCCACCCCTGCTAGGCGACATAACCATGGGGTTTATGGCCCCGAGTGAGGGCACCACATAATGCCAGAGACGTCCGGATGACGGCAGACAGCAAGTCTATGCAAAGAAAAGCAGGCGGTGAGGAGGAAGTATGGAAAAGGAACACCACGTCAGAAAATGAACAATTTGGATGGAGAAAGGCAGGGGACACGGCAGAACAAAACTGGTCTGAAGTCAGAGGTCAGGGCTCCATCACATCCAATCTCCTGAAAAGAGAAAAACTGTCCAAAGTTAGCAACAGTGTGGATTACACCTTGCTGCCTGCTCATACTACTGCTCAGAGAGGGTATTAATTTCTTGTTAAATGAAGTTGTGATGATGAAGATAGTCATTCCACAGATTCTTACTTGATCTGGACGATCCTGGAAATGGCTTGACTCTCCACAGCTGGCTCTTCACAGTTCCTGTATGGGCATCTTGAGGTCTCACCCACCGGTGCAGCACACCAGCTCCTCTGAAGAGGAACATGCACCCCTTGGTCTCCACCGTGTTGCTTGCGGTGTTGTGCAGAGCCATAAACGGAGGTGGCCAAATCCGCCCCGCTGCCGTGCCGTGCAGCGTCGGTCCCAGGAGCTCTGGCCGGGCCTCCCCGAGAGCACCGGGCCCTCCGTGGGGCGAGGGGTGCCAAGGGCTCTGGGCAGCTGTGGCCTCAAGCCTGCCCAGTATGGAGCCTGTAGGCAGCCACCATTTTAGTTACGCTGCGAGACATTTTTCCCCTTTTAATGGTAGCTTCAGCTTCTCTAACCTGGCGTGATGCAGCACGGGCAGTAGATAATTCTGACACTTCAGTTGTGCAACTGAGAGGTTAAAATGTTTTCTAGATGAAATTTAATTTCCAGCTACAATTCAGAGGACTGTCACAGTGAAACATGACGCAGATTCACTGCATAATGTACAATTTAAAAAAGAACTCCACAGCCATACAGTTGTCACAATGTTTTGTGGAGCCTGCTTTTAAAGATAGTGGAGAAACAACTGTGACTGCATCGTAGAGGGGGTGCTTTCCCACCTGCTTTAAATCTTGGAACAGTTTTGTTGCAGCTCTGCTGGTCACCTCTGCAAAATGACAGGGTTTTTTCCCTGTGCAGGAGTAGCCGGTCCGTCTGTTGGGGGATAGAAGAAAGGATTTGCTTAAGTTTTTCAGAAGAAGTTCTCACTGTTCCTGCTTATGTAAACAGTGCTAACATTTAGCCGTGGTGATTCAGCTTCCTCGAGTTCTTCCGTCAAAGCCACTAATAACAAAGGTAAAAAATGCTGGTGACTGGAGTTACTTGCTTTACATTTGCTTTGATGGCAAGAGCAGCAGTTGGGATTTGTTAGAGAGGAATAGCAAGTAGCAGTGTGCTCAGCCTCAGCATAGATCTAAAGTAAGGCTGGAACAGTCCTAAAGGTGACTGCAGGTTCCTGCACAGAAGACAGAAGTAAGAAAAAACAAGCAAAAAACCCTCCCACACTGACAATTAATTGCTCGCACTTTAAAGGGAGAGCTGCTGCCACACGGGTGAAGTCATCGGCTATTCTTGCTTGTGTCAGCACCTCCCCATTTTGTGTTACTGATTAGATAGGAAAAGTATGTGGCCTTTAGAGAAAGGAGGAACTGTTCCTTTTTTCGTCTGAAAAACATCACCTGTTGGATGTCTAATGTTGCTGGTCAGGCCCAGGGGTAATTACAGCAGGGACAAAAGCCCCACATTCCAACGCTAATTATTTCACCCTTCCTACTTGGGTTCTGCACGTCTTCGTTGCAGACCTATTAGAGCTTAGCAGAAGTAGTTAGCCAAGACAGCACAATTCGTCCCCCAGTGTGGTCTTTTCCCTTTGTTTTATTACCTGCAGGAGGGCGCCCGTGGGGGTGGGCGGGTGAGCAGGCCCTGCTGATTCCCTCGGTACGGTCTTGCCGCGCTCCAGCTGTTCCCCTGTGCGCGCTCGCTGGGCTCGATGCCCCTCTGGGCAAACCAGCGCGGGGAGGCGCCGCTGCCGGGGTCCCGCCATGGCCGGCTGGCCGCGGCGCTGCCCCGCGCCCCCTCGTCCTCCCCAGAAACAGAAAACTCGGGCAGCTCGACAGCCCTGGTGCCCTTGTTTGTGCCTACATTACACACTCCTCTGCGAGCGAGACCTCTCCGCTTCAGAAAGGAGAGACCTGGTCCGAGGGAGCTGCCGCGGGGCAGCTGGAACAGAGCTGCTCTGCGAGGGGGCACCTGGACCCGCACCCGAGCCTGAGGAGAGCGCGGGCCGTCGCTCCACCGGCTGGTGAGCGGACACACGAAATGCTCACCTGGCTACGCACTCCAGCCTGCCCAGAGAGAGGATTTAATGAAAAAGTGAGTTTGGTTAAAAACAAAACCCCACCTCCCCGCCAGCGGCTGGTGGCACGGGCGCGACTCCCGAAGGCAGCACCTACCCCGGGCTCCGGCCT
>Ga0065711_1032184_pt1 | contig 27832 bp, 11 predicted proteins | sample Hoacrofraction12_FD_59098 | JGI IMG/M metagenome (GOLD analysis project Ga0065711, IMG submission 59098) | Hoatzin crop microbial communities from Cojedes, Venezuela - Epithelial fraction 12 v2 (version 2) | ecosystem: Host-associated > Birds > Digestive system > Esophagus > Crop | place...
GGGGGGGGGGGAATTGTCCTTTTTTTTTTTTTTTCGTTGAGAAGAGTCTGGAGGATGAATGGTCTAGAATTTTGTATCACAGTCGCTATTACAATTTTTGTGCTTTTCTTTGTTATGCATCCATGAAATACTGTCTTAGAACAGCTGGCTGGTGGCCTCCTAGTAATTACCTGAGGTAGTACTGCTGAGCTTATCATTGTGTGGGGCTCCCTACTACGGTTTCTGATAAAGATCTGTCAGCTGCTTTGTTGAGTCTATTTGTTTGACCACAGGGAGTCACTGCAACCTGTGTGTCCGATACATATTTGCAGCAATGTGACAGTGCATTGAAGAAAGAACTTTACACTTGTCCCTGCTGAATTCAAGGGCTTGTGCCATAAACTTTCAATGAGCCAATATTAATAGCAAAAGTTCCTCCATGATACTCTGCTTATTGTCTTAGGGTTCAGCAATAGAAGTTAATTGCTAATTTTGATCAGGAAGCATCTTAGAATACCTCTGTAATTTTTAAGCAAGCCTGAAGTCTAAGACTCCCCTTCAGTTTGTGCATATTTTTGTAGGAAGAGGAGAAATTAAACTCTGTATCTTTTTGTTTCCCATCTTGCTTTCAAAGGGAATTCATCAGTTCAGATATACAAAATCACTGTGTTTTAGGGATTGTTTACAGATCTCCTTTTACGTTTGAAACACCTTCACTCTTGAAGCACCTGCATTGTATACTGGTGAAGTGAATCGTGTTTTCCTGACAGGAAACTCACAGTTACTTTAATTGCATTACTGAATATCTTTGTGTAAATCAGGTAATAATGGCATATGCCCAGGGTGCTCTATTGTGCCGTAGCAGATAACAAATTGAAATTAGTGCAGATCTTTCTAGTATGTGTTCTAAACTCTTTACATTCATAGCCACAACATAAATTAGAGCAGCAGTTCTTTCTGTGAAGGGATCTTAAACGACCAGAACATGTACTCCAGTCTTAAAGTAGTCTTTTTTTTGTTTGCTTTTTGTTTTAAATTCCAGATATATATGCCCTTTCTTTTCAGTGTATTCCAGAATCTTGGGAAGTGCTTAGTCCCTCAGCATGTTGACTTTGATACATGCTCTCGAGGTGCTGTTTCGCTAACACGGCCTACAGTCCACCAAGAGCAAGGAACGGTTAGGCAACTCAGATGTCTGGATGCTGTTCATAGCTTGATATTTTAGCTATTTTTATTAACACTCTGACCTGTTCACCCATTCTCTTCTTCAGCTGATCCAGACAGTCATGTTGCATTCATGGCAGTTGAGGCTTATCTGATGTATCAAAAATACTTTATTATCCATTGAAAGATGAACTGCTAGCAGAGGGGATGAGATCTCAGTAACCCAGGAAAGCCTGAACAACAGTTATAAGACTCTAATCTGGAGTATTTAATACTTAAATTTAGTATTAATAAAGAGACTAAACGTTAATGTCATGATCACGGGATTTTATAACCATTTTTTTCAATCATTGCTGTAATGTTGTTAACACCTATATGAAAGTGCAAAGTATGGGGCATTTTTCTTTATTTGAGCTTTTTAGCTGACATCTGTGGGTTGTTTGGTGTTTTGTTTTTATGGCTCCAAGAATAACTGAGGAACCCAAAGGCATCTCTGTTCAGTGTGTATGCTAGAGAGTGGATGTAATCATGAGCTGCTCTGAGGTATTAACATATTAGTTGTCTTCCCTGCATTGCAGTAAGAACTAATGTAGCTCAGACTCATTAGGTTTCTTGAGCTTGAAATGATGAAATTAAAGCTTTCTCACATATTTTTAATACAGGCAATATGCCTCTCAGGAAGTTTATACGCACAGAAGCATCTCCTGCATAATGAACTTATTTCCTGTTTCCCAGTTACTTGTATTTCTAAATGGTAGGCTAGCACTTGGCTTTCTTAAGTCGCTGCTCTGGCAAATCTGTAAATGGAAGCTGTGCAGCTAGTAAGCATGATATGTGAATTATACTAAGACCTTGGTGATTACAGCTCTGTTGTTCCTATAGCAACAGGAGTGTCGTGCTGGTTCTTGAAGAAAGCTGGTCCCTTGGGGAGGACAAAGCCGAGATGCAGACACATGCCTCAGCTAGGTTAGACGTGTACTCTGGATGGTAGGGCATTACAAATGGACCTGGGCTGCTTGTGGAGTTAGAAGGGGGAACTTGCTCATTAAATATCAGATAGTGGTGGAGAAATGGAGGTAGAGCTCTTCTCAGTGTAGTTTTATTCTTTTGAACTCAATGCTTGTTTTACTGGGCTCCTCCTCTCAGCAGTGCCTGTTGTATTTTTAGAATGCCAGATTAGGATACTAATACTGGCATTTTCAGAGAAAAGTTAATATTTAGGAGATAGTTGCTGGAAGGTGAGTGAAGAAATGTGTGTATGCAAAGATCTTGAGAGAAGTTAAGGATTTTTTTTTTTAATTTGGCACCTTCAAAAATTCATGACAGGATTAACCTTCTGATCTCTAAAGGCTTTTTGGATTTAATTCATTTTGCAGGTGACTACAAACAAATCAGGTGTATGTATCTATTCATCATTCAGAGAACACTTGGCAATAACAGCTGTTAGATGTGTCAGTTAGCATCTATCTTTGTGTTAAGGTAGTGTAGTTTTAATCCGGCTCGTACCCTACTGGCTTGATGTCACTGTAGCCAGGTACTTGCTGTGGAAAGCATCAGCTTCAGTCATCTTGGTGAAATTCCCTGAAACTCGAGTGAACTGATTAGCAGTTGCATGTGCTGAGCTCAGTGGCTGCCTATGGTCTTTACTGCTGTGCCGTAAAGTCATTTGACCTTCAGATCATCTTGGCTTGTTAAAACTGAAGTCTAAGTGTTGTAAAAGAACTACTAAATTCAGCAATCCAAACAACTGCAGTTAGAATGCAATTTCAGCAAGTTTTTTTGGCAAGTTAGTGGGGTAAGATTGTCACTGTTGCTTTTAAGATAGGGCATAGTTACCAGTTGATTATTGTTAATTTCTAGGAAGGGTGAGGGTGGGGAAGTGTAAGGCAGAAGAATTGGGAGAAGTGTTGGTATATCTGAGACTTGGTGGCAATTAATGCTTTGCTCATGAAAGAAGATGGGGAGTACTTGTTTGGTATATGTAAGTCTCTATTTCAGTGTAGAAATGTGTGTCCAGAAAAGGAACACCTGTGGAAAGAGAAGTTGTATGTATAGAAGGTCAGATAGAAGTGTGCCTTTTTCATTGTTCTATACATTAATTACTGGAAGTGCAAAGCTCAGTGAAGGATGTGCTAAAAGTAAACATGGTTTACCATCCTATTGTCTTAGTTGCAGGCTTTTGGCAATGTGCAGCTTAACTTTATAACCTGTGCTCTGCTTTTTACATTTATTTTTCACTTGATTAGAACGAAAACATCCGATGTGGGAGCCAAGTGGGTACAGCAGAAGCTCTGTTCACGAGTACTTTAATCCCTGCTTTCCTTTCACCACATAGAAACCACTGCTGTATTCTCTGGAAATGTTTGTGTTTGTACATGAGCACAGGCGGCTGTGGCATTGCTTAATGAGCCAACTTGTTAGATTGGTTTCGTTTAGCTCTGTGTAGTTCGGGTTGTAGGACTCAAACAAAACCTGTTTTTGTGTTGAGAAGTGTGGACTTTTGTGTTGAGAAGTGTGGATGACCTTTTTGTAGACAAATGTCACACAACTTTTTTCACTACAGGACATCTTCAGAAATAATCATGCTCCGTAAGTGGCTTCTTGAGGGTTGAGAGCACTGTAAGGAGTGTCCCTTTCATTTGCACACTGTGCTCTTACCTGGACTTGGGTTAACCAGGGAAGTTTCCCATTCCGATTTGAGATCATTGAAATGCTCAGCTAAAACCCGCAGGACTTAGTGCCCTTCAAGGGGTTGTGGCATTGTCATGTTATAACTAACGACTTGGCGTACAGACATGAAGGTATCTGCCCTTTTTGCAAGTCCCCTGAAGAAACTGGCTCCGGATCTGGGAAATAGTATTGCCTTTTATATCCCAGTCAAGAGACACGGTGCTCGTAAAGAGTAGAGGAGTGCTGAATAACAAACGGTCTATTTTGTTAGTGAATATAAAATAAGGCCACGAGGTGCAATACCGGGAGGGCAGTGATATGTGGGCAGAAAGTGGCTGGGCTGACATTGCCCGGGAGCCGTCGATTTTGAGGTGAAGTAGACAGCCCTGGTCATGTCAGCATCAGACTGGATAACTCGCAAGAACTTTCTGTGTGACTGCTGCTGTTTTTCCTCTTTGTAATAACATATCACCTCACTAAGGATAAAATTGGATCTTTAATGTGGGAATAAAAGAAATCAGCATAGGCTTGAGTCTTCACTGCAAGATGTTGTGCTGTTGGGTGTTGTGCCCTCCGGTTACCCACCCACTTATCTACCTGGAAGGTGGTATTATCTCTTATTTGATAGATCAAATTGTCTTTTTCAAGGCAATTGCCTGAGGCTCTTGCAAATGTGGGCTGCATGTAATTCCTGCAAATTAAAACATTGGCGGTTCTACCAAATAACAGCTGAGGGAGCAGGAAATAAAACTGTTCAGAATTGTGTCTAAAATCCATTCTTTACTAACCTTGTTTAAAACTGTACCGTGAGACATAGAAATGTATCACTTCTGATCTTTTATCTTTTTATTTTCTTCCTTTCTAAAATGAATAGCTAAACCCCTTTTGCCACCTCTGGTCTTCAGTGCTATTCTCTTTGTCCCTGTGTGTTGTTTTGCTGCTCCCTGGTGTTCTGGCAGAACCTTCTGACTTTGTATTGCCATCAGATTTCATCAGTTTTCAACTACTTTTCTGTTCCAGGATCATTTATGAAAGTATTAAGTAAAATTGTTGCAAAGGCCAGCTGTTGAGAAAGTGCAGTCATAACTTCCTTTTCAGCCCAATGATTATCCTTTCAAACACAATTCATAATCTTTCCTTAACGAATTGTTTACCCACCTTTGTTCTTGTACTGATTGCCCATCTTAATTTAAGAAGTGCCTTGTGGGAAGCTATGTATGATAAAGTGCTACAGAATATCAGAGAGGGAGCATGCTTTTTGATGATGTTATGATAAAAAAAAAATGCACTTTGTTCACGAATTCAGGTAACTTTAGAAATATAATTATCATAATTACATTGGAGGTAAAACAAGGGTACCACACACTGACTGTGCAGTTAGCTTTGGCTGTGAAAGACTGAAAGCTTGAATTCCAGATTCATTCTCCATCCACTGTTCTCCTTCTTCCTTTAGGATGCACATAATAATAGTAATTCAGTAATACTATAGGTATTCAAGCATTTTCCATTTCTTTACACTCTATTCTTTATTACACTCTTGCTTTTTCCTCCATGTAGAATGCTGTTCTAAAATTTGGATTTTTTTCTGTTTCCTGTTGTGTTGACAAGCTGTGCTTGTGTATTCCCTTCTCTTTTCCTGTTCAAAGTCCAGGCGAATGGCAAGTTATCAGAAGCTCATATCGACAGTGACACTGGTATGGAAGCTGTGCCAGGTGGGCCTAGAAAATCGGAACAGGAGCTGGCTGAGTGTGAACCCGCTCTTGAGCGAGAGCTGTTTTGATTGTGAAAGCTGACATGAACTGCAGAATTCCCAGCATCCTTGGTGCCGAAAGCTATTTCTGCTCATCATGTGTTTTCAGCGGCCGTGTGCTCGGCACAGTAGGCTGCGCATGGGAGCAGTGCCGAGAGCTGGAATTGTTCGGGACAGGCAGAAATACTGACCTCTGTGTTTACGGGGTTGCGTGATTATCTGCAATGAAATTTCCTTTTCTGCGTGAAACTTGTAAGGATACCTGTAAGAATTTTTTTTGTATTTAGACTGTAGAAAGGGGAGACCCCAGGAAAACAATCAACATCTGTTAAGTAATCCAGCTCATCTCTTGTGCTAATGTGACGTCATCTGTGATTTTGCGGTTGCTAGGCTGCTCCAGCTGCTCTGGACTGGCATAGCAAAGCCTCCGCGACTTTAAAGGGGGGTGCGTGTAAAATACAGCGGCATAGGTTGTGCTTTATCTGCACTTGCTTTCTTAATGCTTCTAAATGTCATTACTCCCTCCTCTTTTTATCATAGAAGTGTTTTTCAGAATCCTTGCAAATAAAATCCTTCTTTTTATAGAGGCTGGTAGTTCTTATGCATTTGAAAAAAAAAAAATCAACATGGCAACTTGTTAATTCAGAGCTGGATCCTAGTGCTATATATCATTTATGTTTTGATCAAGGAAAAAACAGTTTGTGGAGGAGATGAAAAGGGAGATGACTGCAGGGCTTCTGAGCGTTGGTGAGAGGGAGCATCAGAGCAGTTTTTGATGTAGTTCTATAAGATTGGGGGGGGCCTACATATGAAAAACAAACTACTGCTTGGTCCTTAGTATTTCCTACTTCAAGTACATATAACAAATTGTGAAGTGTATAAACATAAGTGTAGTTGCATTTTATAAGCATGGATTTAGTTTTTAAGCATACTAGCAAGGGGAGCTTACAACTGCCTCTTTTCCCACTTTTTTGCCACTTTTCATTCTATATTGCAACTAAAGAGCAAATTAGGTAACTGAAAAATGGAATTCATATAACTTTAACAGATGAAGAATGTTTTAGTCCTTTTTCTTTTACCTTCTATGCAGGTGTTTAGGTAGACATTGCTTGGGGCACAAAGCTGAAATCTGCTTCTTGATATGCTTCAAGTAAAAGACTGGAGATTTTTTACATGTGGATGCTCCATCCAAGTTGAATTTGAACTTTCCAGACCCCAGTAAGAGAATTCCATAGAGCTGATCAATTACCTGAATGGGGCGGGCAGTCTTGGCATTTCCTACTTTGTCGTCTAATCCTTTAATAGACGCTTTGAAGAAAAACTTGTTAAGCAAAATTATCCCAAGCAGACCGAAAATTAATGAAAGCCAAAATGGTCATTGAGTCATCTCTTGCACTTAGGATCATTTGAATGAAGGAAATAACGTTTAGAAATTATGTAGGAGGATTCACTGTATTTTATAATCAGTTAGATAAATGCTATTAGAGGATCTACAGATGAAAGAAAGCATTTACTTTTATCTGACTTTTGCAGGGATCAAGTTTTTACCAGAAATTAAAAATACTGCACTCAGCCCTTCAGGGTTGTTTTCCAGTTCTTGTCTAGACTAGAGATATTGATTTAAACCACTACTTTGACACTACTGTGTGATGTATTTTTATTTCCATATTGTCCTGAGGACATTTCTCTTTAAGTGCCTGCTAGGCCACGCTTTATAGTTAGGAAGTCCAGAGAGCTGATTTTTTTTCCTGAATATCTCAAAGTATCTTTTTGAAGAACGAGAGCTTAGCATGGAATGTTCTTTACAAGCCTGTATCAGATATGATTCTCAAGCCATTCAGATTTTTTCTGCTATAAATGCCCACTGGAAAGACCACACAGGTCTGTAAAGACTAAGAGAAGGTTATAGGAAGCTAATAACATCTTTCTGTGCTTAGGGGACATGGGGTTTGATGGTAATTATACACAGTTGATAGCCTCAGTTGGAAAAAAACCACAAACAATATCTGAGAAAGTCCACACACTGAATTCTTCTGGAAAAGATTTCTTCAGACTAGGGGTAAAAGCATTACTTAGCAAAGCTCTATCTGTTCCCTGGGCAAATGGAAGCCTTCAGTTTGAAAGAAAATACTGCACTTCCATTAGAGAATGGAACATTTTGAAGACATGTTAGTTTATAAAGGGTATTTAAGTGATTTTCAGCAGGGAGGAAAAAAGCAAAAATCTTTCAGATGGCTTATTAAAGCATTTTTTATTCTTAAAAGCAGAGTGATGAGTATCTGGATGTAAAGATAAGGAATATCTAAATGTCACTTTAAAAGGTCAGTGTAGTGCATAGGACAGTACAAGCTTTATTGAACAGTTGAGTTCCTCGTGCTTCAGAGAAGCTTGGTAAGTCTCCTGTGCAGTGCCAGTGTTTACAGGGCAATGAAACCAGAAAAAGAGATTATTTCTGCATGCCTGTGGTGAAAATCCTATGATATTTTTTTTTCCCAAGTCTTGCTTCTTAGAAATATGTGTAAGCAAGGAATTCTTGGTTTCCTTTAGAAACAAACTGATTTCCTTAGGCTTGCAAAGGAACATTTTAAATCTAGCATTGAAATGTTTAGAACACTTCAGGTTCCAGTCCCAGAAAAATAAGAAAACACAGCTTTCTCTTCTTTCTGTCCGCTTTTTCCTTTCCTATTATTTTGTGGATGTGTAGAATGACAGTTTGGGTACTGCATCTGTCCACTGTTCTTTAAATGTAGTAATTGTGGCGCACATTTTCCTGTATCCATTGTTATTACAGGTGCTGAGGATGTTGTGATGGCATTTTCCAGATCAGAGACAGAAGACAGAAGACAGTAACTACAGGGCACCTGAACAACACAGAACTGGAGAGGACACTGAGATTCCTGAAGATAAAGGAGGATGGCTGAGCATTAATAAGTTCCTTTGCCCACCCTAATTGTTCCTTGGTATTCCTTCTCCTTTGTAATTTTGTTTCCCTTTGCCCAACCTTCAGAATGCATCTCACAGCCATCTATTCCTGTAAGGTTTTCTTACTCAGCTGGGCTGTGTTAATTAAGGACAAACCTAAAGGGGTATTTTTGATTGGCTAAAGGAAGACAATTTTTCAAACTTGACCAATGAAAACCTCTATCTTACATTTTATTTTATATTTAAAGAAAGTCTCTTGACATCCTGCTTCTAAAGAAGCTTTTCATGCTGTGGTGCTTATTTAGGTCAAACTTGTGAATTTGAAGAGGGTTTGATTGGGCTGTATAGAACTGGAAGCAACTTGTGACTGGCTGACAATGCAGATGCTTTCTCTTCAGTTGGCTTGCAGGTATTTTGCTGACTTTGACTTTTTCGTGACAGCTGATGTTTTGGTGCATTGGTTATTTCTTTATACTTACTGACTTGGGGGAAAAAGACAAATGTGCTTTGCAATATTTATTACATCTACACACATATAAATGCTTGCTTTTTGGGGTTTGTTTTGTTTTTTTGATTGGCTTTGAGATCATGTTTTTGATTTCCTATTGGCTGCAGTGTTTCTGATGCAATCAGTTTTTCCATACTCATCTGCTCTGTGGCCTCAAGCTCTTTTGGGAACATGTATGGAAAGCATATTTAGTTCAATAAGTCTACCTGTTTAAGCTGGAACGTGGAGACCACCAGCCGTTCTGGGCTACTGTGTGGGCTGTACTACAAACTCCTGGTAGACCTGGCTGTTCAGGTGGCTTCTCTCTTTGCTTCTGACAGAGGAGCTGTAGATATTTTGCAGGAATTGCAAGAATGAGATCTATGGCCGTGACATGAAGTTGCCAAATTTGTATAGAGAATATGTGAACTTGTTTGAAATACTACGTATAGTTCCACTTTAACCCTTTAATTGCTGCACAAGACTTGCTCTCACATAAGGAAAAATTAATGTTCATTAACTTAAATCCAACTTGCACTGAGCTTTAATAAACTAGATTTCTAGTCACTTGAAAAATTGTATGTGGCTTGGCTTCTTGCAACTGTTTGGTGATATGGAAATTATCTGGATCCTAAGAGTACCATTTTCTTTAGGCACTGTTCCAAGAGGCAGTAGTGCTGCATTAAGCTGTCCAATAGTGAGTGTACAGGTGACACTCTCAGGTCTACACCCTTAGTAGTTGCAGGGCCTTAAAACAACACACGCGCATTTACAGACTGAAAAACCTGCAGTGAAATTCCTGAAGTGCACTGACTGTCAGGAATCTGCACATAAAATTTCTAGCACTGCTGCCTAAAACCTAGGACTTCATTTTCTCTCATATGTGCAGGTCTTTTTACAATACTTCTGGATTTTCCTGTGGGTTGCACTGACTTTAAGATGTTTCATAATCTATTAAAGCAGAACTCCATTCACTTGTTCCTGGTTCCTTTCATATGGTTGTTAATTATTTGAAGTAACAATTCCAGAATCTGACTGTGACAACATGACCATTTTCATGGCAAGAAATTATGATGACAAGATGCTGTTATGGTCTCAAAATGAGGAAAAAGCTGGAGAGAAACCATGGAATGTATGAAAAAGGAAGAACGGACTTGTGAGCACAAGGAGGGAAATTATCTTGAGCAAATAAATACTGTGTAATGAGAACAACTGTACATCTATTTTTGAAAAAGATCTTCTTGATTCAGGTGCAGCTTTGTAAAGTTCAATGTGAAGGTAAATCTTTTACCCCTGTTTGTTGGGGCCAGATAAGAAATTTCTTTATTAAAATAAACCAGGAATGAGCCCAAAAGATTCTTTAAATTTTGTCCTGGTTGCCTAAGAGGCACTCTAATTTTAATTTTGGTGCAAAGGGAGGCAGCCCTTAAAGGGTTAATTTAAAGGGATACTGTGTTTCTGGCTGCTGGCTGGAATGAGTGGGCTGGGTTGTGGTGGCCTGTCGTTGTCAAGCTAACATGCATCCTCCGTGTGTATCTATGGCATTTCTGAGCTGTTAAATCTTTTCAAGGAGAAAAGTGAAGTGTTTATGTGGTTTAATCTTTTCACTGAAAATGTAACTGTTGGAGGGGAAAAATACAGTTTTTAATAGCTACTCTTGTTTCTTCTTGATTTATTATACTGTTAAACCACCAAATGGAAAATACTTCCTTCACCGTTGTGGATGACTTACATGTAGACTCCAGACTTGGAGTCTTGAGTAATAGGTTGAGAAGGATATGTTGAGAAAAGGCAATGTGTCGTATAACAACATGATTTGGGATTCAGAAACTGGAGAAACTGAGAATATTTGTGCTTGCTTTGTTACCTGTGTGCTCTCCCCCTCCCCACTGGTGACTTCCTAACTTTAAACCAGGGCTAGAAGATTTATAATAAAGAATTTGTATATAAATTGGGAAGAAAGTAGTGGAAAAGAGGGCTTTCTAATATTCCCCTTGAACTATACTTCTAAGTATTTATCATCTTACTATGAGAACTAAATTTTTGTTACCACTGTGGAGCCTGGATTAATTGGGAGGCAGAGAAAACTGTATGGTTGACTTGTATATTGTATGTACAAATTTCTCTAGCTTTACCTTTGTGCTTTTGCCTGCTTAGGCAAACCATTTCTGATAAAAATAAGAAATCAAATGTTTTAGAGGTTGGAGAAAGATGTAGAGCTGACTCAGGTACTCCTCTCATCTCTCTCCAGATGGGTAGCAACTGCTGTAATTGTCGGTAGGTCAATTGTGTCTGTGAGCTTTGCCCATTGTAAATGAAAATGAGACTCCACCATTCTCATAGGCCTGTAGATTGATTCTGCCAGGTCCTAGAATAAACCCTGGAGTAACAGAACATGTGAGCTGCTGGCACAGCAACACTTTGGGAGGAGCTATTGCCTGAAAGAAGCTGGACCACTAATAAAAAAAAAAAAATAAGCTCTTCAGTTTCTTTGTTCCTATTCCTAGCTAAGGTAAGTAGTTACTGTAAGTTGTGTCCTTCTGTTGGCCATTCAGTGTCCTGTGTGAAAGTTTCTAATGCTTTACGATTAAATCTGTTTCAGTTCCATAAAGTCTCTGTTTCTAATTCACCAGCAGCCTAAATAGTTCTGGTGAAGGCTAAAGATTAAGTGGCCCATGAAATTCAAAGACCCCTGTCACGTCTAGAAAAGATCATCCTAGATAAGACTTCAGGGTCATATGTGGGATAAATTTGTATAGCTATTGATAATCTGTTACAAGAATAGAGCAGTGCCATGTCTAAAGTTATCAATGTTTTATAATGCAGGAGGGAAAAAAATAAAGGCCAGAAGTTGAAAGCTTTGAATCAAATATGTATAATGTGTGTTAGAAATTATGTTATTAAAGACATACTGAGTGCCTGGGCAACGAGGGGAATATATGATTTGGATTACCTTAAGATCAGTCCTTCAGCTTTGTTTTTGGTCTCTTGCCTCCTAAAGGACTGTGTGGCAGAGCTGACAGCAAAAAAGGCTGCAGGGCACTGGGACCAGCAGAAACCAACAGTGCAGTAAGAACAATTTCTGGAGGTTTAAGAAAGCTTCAGTAGTATTCAGTCTCTACAACAGAAAGAGTCCTTAGTGAGTAAGCATCTCTTCCTCATTGTTATTCACCAGTAACAACATGTTCCAAAGCTTACTTGTTAATAAAGAGCTTTTAAGAAGCTTTGTCAAAACTGCAGAATAGTTGTTTCAGGTGTAAGAGTAACAGGAGCACTAAAGTGTTGCACAGTTGCTGCCTTGGTGGTGTATTTGCGGAATGCAGCTGATTTTTAGATGGCCTCACAGCAATATGGTATATTTCTAGCCTCAGCATCAATCTGTTCAACGCTGGCGTGAAACTGGACCTATTTGTTACTCAGCGCTGCAGTCAGAGGTATGTGTTGTATGCAGGGCAAACCCTTCCCTGTTCACAGCATCAACAGGAAATAAAAACTATTTTTAAATTTCTTTTAGGTGAAATGTTTTCACTGGTTTTATTTCACCTTCTGCCGCAGAGTAGTGTTAAGGATCCTGTCAGGTAGGTAGGCCCGAATGAATTATTTCAATAAACTTAAGCAATGTGAATGGCCTTGTGCAAATCTAGGTTTTAAAGGTGTTAAAATATGTCAGATTTTGGTAGTCATGAGCCAGGCGTAGCACTGGTGGGCGTTTGGCAGTCAGACTGTTTTGTTGCAGCCTCAGGTTCATGATCAGTGTGCTCTAGTGCTTGCATCCTGCAGATTTTGTGTCCTGTGTGCCTGTGTATCATCGTCAGAGCTGCACTAAATAGGTCACTGGATTGCCGTGGTTCTTCCTCCAGATCTGCCTTAGATTTGCTGTGTAAATACAGCAAGTCTTTACTGACACTTTGTGCTACAGTTTCCCTTAAACCTCCTCATTACTGATGCTTTTCACACCTTTACAAATACAAAAGTGCTGTGTAACAGGGAGGAGCATTGTTATTACTTACCAAGGTAAGAGAGGAGCTCGGATCTATTCCACGTCAGCCTGTAGTAGGTTTCCATACAGAGACAGAAATCACCTACTGTCTTCTGAGCTCTGCTTTCATTTCTTTGCAGCTGATTTGCCCTAAGCAGAATTCCTGCAGTGTGTTATAAACAACCTGGCTAGTTTCCTTTGTAGCATGAAGCACTTCAATTTTGGGGATTATTTATTTTGGAAAAGAGAAAAAAATTTTTTTGAAGCTTTATAGCCTGGCCTGCTTACAAGCCTCTTGTATCAGCTTGAAATAGTTACATGTACAGAGCTTTTTCCTGTCTTTACATTTTCCAGGTTCACTCTCCTTGCTACTAAATGCTAATCTGTGACCAGAGGGCTGTGAAACTTGGAAAATAATCTTTTAGCCTTTGTTTAACAATTAAAGTACTGAGTCCAAGGCAGGTCTGGGCTGATGCATCTATACTTTTCTTTAGTTTTTCACCACAGGTGATTATTGCTGCCCTTTCCTGCTGCAGTTCCAGGTGCAGCAATCCCTGCAGGGTCAGAAGATGATCCCGTCTGTCCCCTCAATGGGAGCAGCTGGCGACACTCGATGCATAGCAAGCATGCTCTCCTGGTGCGTTGTGCACATCAAGTGCTACACAGCACCTGAGCTCTTTGGAACCCCCCAGGGAAAAAGGCCCTTTACCCACTCTGTGAGTAACACAGGTGGTTAATAACTAATTTTTTTTCTGGTTAACCTTGCTACTTTAAGTTGGTTGAGCTCAATCCTAAAGTTACATCTGCATTGGGAGTTGAGACTCTTAGAATATTAGGGACCCATTTAGTGAGATCTGTGTTTGAATAGCTATTGAATACTGTTCTTGGCTTAACTGTTATAGTCTTAGCCCCAAGAAAAAAGTTAGTTTCCTGTATTTTGTTTGCACTGCACACCACTTTTATATAGCTAATTTCAAATTTCTGAAGACACAAATCATAATGAAGTTATTCAAGCATGCAGAGTTTGCTGTTCACACCGTAGTCCACACGTCACGTAAAACACATTCCTATTTTGCAATAAGGTGAAAGTAATTTTACTGCTTTGCTCAGATAAAGCCTATGGCTGTAACTCAGTATTCTCCTGATGCTTGCACTGTTCCAACAGGTGTAAGAAACGAGGACAATTGTTCTGAAAATATCTTTCCCCAAATCAGGGGAATTTTGTGAGATAAGCGTGGATAATAGAAGTTCAGATCAAGGTTTAATGTAGAGATACACCAGAATAAGAATGTGGCTCCAAAACCTTGCTTTGTAGCTGTTCTACCTGTGGGGTTTTCAGCTGCCACAAGAGCCCAACAGTTGCTTTTGTTTCCTGCCCTTAGTCTGTTCCTTCAAAGAAGCTGAATGCATAATTGTGGTCTGCAGCTTGTGCCTGGAACTGAAGCATGGCTTAGCCAAGTCTAGTTGGTAAACAGGAGCCCTGTGTTCAACTGTAGTAGCAAGGGAGTATGGCCCTGGAACTTGTCGTCTTTGTAGTGTAGAGTAAGACTGTGATGGTCTCACTGCTTTCTCACTGATGGTTTTAAGGTTTGGTTTTGGGTTTTTTAACTGTGAGAGGGCATGGAGAGTTCCCATGATCTCAGAGGAAGGATGCTGCTTTGGAAGAGAGCTGCTTTGGATGTTATTTGTTATGTTCAAGGCCAGGTTGGACAGGGCTTTGAGCAACCTGGTCTGGTGGAATGTGTCCCTGCCCATGGCAGGGGTTTGGAACAAGATGATCTTTAAGGTCCCTTCCAACACAAACCATTCTATGATTCTCTGATGTACATGCATTTGTCCCATGAAGCAGGAGAAGCTTGTGTTGCTGCTGACTGTGCACTGTAATCCATTTGCAGCTTTACTTGTGACCCCCTAATCAGAGGGCACAGTATAAATTGCATTGGATGTGATTGGAATAGACAGTGGTAGCCAAGCATTTTCCTTCAGTCTTTTGTCATGTATTTCAAGCGCCTGCTGCAGACAGACATTAACTATGTGTCGCCTGATCCATGTCTGAGTTAATGCCTGAAGTGTGTGCCAGATGCCTGGTCACAGCTAGGCATGGAGTTTTCTTATTAAAGTACAAGAGTTCACAATGTAGTCTGTACTCTGTGGTTTATTTTTTAATGGCTAGATTCTGCTAATCTCTGGCGTGTGTGAGGAGGAAGACAGGGGCAGGTCAGGAATGGGTGAACTTCTGTAGGTGGAAGCATAAGAGGAGGGTTCTACCTCACTGTTGTATTCTCCTAACCTTCTTTGAACCTGGAGAAAGATGGTGATAAAACTAGATAGAATCTTAAGCTTTTGACTCGCCTTGCCAGCAGCACCAGACTTCACAGTGTCCCTCTAAAAGGAACTGTGCTGCATGCTGGTTCTGTAGCATGCTTAGTGCTTGTACCATATAGGCATACAGTAGAGCCTTTTGTTTTAGTCTGGCCTTGACCCTGAGGTCACAGTCTTCTGAAACTAAATGGGACATTTGGACCTACCCTGGCGATATGGTGATTTTTACTGGGGTGTTTTTTTTTTTCTCCTCTCTCTAAACGTAGCAAAGTCTAGATGTCAGATGATTGGAGCAGTGCAGGGAATTAAATTAAACCTTTTCCCTTTCAGTGCCATTGTCAGAAGGAGGCGGCAAGACTTGGATAACTGAGAAATGTTTAGATTAACTACAGACCAGTAACAAACGGGCAGGGCTTTCTAAGAGTTTTGCAGAAACCAAAACCAGCAGAGCTCAGATGTGTACCTGCTCCAGTAAATAGTAGATGAGCATGGTAACACTGCTATGTATGCAAAGATTGACAGCTCATATCCTTCTATAGAGAACATCCTTTCCTCTGTCCTTAGAGGTTGGAGAATTTGTCATAAAAAGCACCATGGCTTAAGTACTGGTGAGATGGATCGCAGATAATGAGACATTTGACATAGTAAGATCCTAGACCTGGTAGTGCTTACAGCTTAAAGTCAACACCTTCAATTCAGCTCGGACAGAGGGAACATGCAATTCAGCTGTGTCAGGCTGCTGTAGAGCAAAGCCACAAAAGAGCTCTGAAACACAAGTACTTTTGGATCTCTCTTAGGGATCATAAGCAACATTAAATCTGTGGGATTGGGTAGCGATTTATTTGAGCTTCAGCCACAATTAAATTGGTTCTGTAATTCTAAAAGGACACATAGTGACGTCTTTGCAGGAGAGGCCACGCTGCTTTTGTGATCTGATGGGCTGGTGTGTTCTGCCGCCTGGGTAGAAAGAAGAGATTGTGTGTTGTTCCTGTAGTCTCCTGTCTTGATGAGTGCAGAGAGTTGGTTCCTGCCTGGACCTGAATAAATCTTTATGAAGGTTGTTAGCACCGTTCTTGCCTAGAGCTACTAAAAAGAGAGGGGGAGCAGTAAGGGGGAAAAGAGAGAGATTAAAGGGGAAAACCCATTAGGTTATAAATGCATTTTGCACTGTGCTAGAGGGTAAATAATGCTTTATACATGTGACAGAGATACTGTGATTAAGGAGCTGTCAGGCAGGAGAGCTGGGCAGCAAAGGGAGCAGAGATGCTTTAGGGAAAAGAGTATGAAGATGTTCTAATGCTGCACTCTTTTGTGCATATCTAGTATATGATGTGTGGCTTTGTGTGCCTTTCAGTGAAAATACCTGGTATTTTTGCAGGTATTTAGGGTTTTTTTAACTTTCATTGCTCAAGTATCTTTTCTGTCTGGGATATCTCACTGGTTACTATTGACGTTACTTTAGAAAATGGTCAAAAATTCTAATCTACGCTTCTACTTCTGGGTCTAGGATTAGGACTGTAGGATGTCGTATGATAATCTTGTACATAAAGCGTGGCTTCAACAAAGAGAAAAGACTAGCTCCTGTGCATCTTGCTCAGTTTGAGGACTCCTCAGTCATTGCGGAGCCTCTGGAATTTCAGCTGCCATTATACACCTCCTGTTCAAGTCGGCTAAAACTGGGCACTCACATTCATTTTTAGATCAGGTCAATAAATACTTGACCTATCCTGAGTTGTATTCTAATGTAACGTTGCACAGACACCAGTCATTCCCAGAGGCTCTTCCTTGCCTGTATGAAGCTGCCTGTGTAAGCTGAGCTTCAGACAGGATGATATGCCTGTCTCATCTCATAAGCTTTTTATTTCCACTCAATGGGCAATGTATCGTTGAAGCAGCAGTAAACACAGAGAAACGTGTGCTGTTAGAATGCAGTGCAAAGCACTGCACTTCAGTCATTTAACGCAACATGGGATTTACAGCCCCCTTGTTTCCTTTGCAGAAGACAGTGTGTCATTCACCTTACTCAGCTGGTCCACTTTTGACAGACACAGAAGAACAGTGGATAGACCAGAAGGAGAAAAGGTTAAGAAGTCTTACGTCAGGGGCTCATTGTCCATATTGAAAACAAGAGAAAACCTGAAATGTTTAAAGGTACAGGTGGAATGGAAATTCATGGCTGCCGAATGTTTGTCTAGGTAGTAGGATGGTCCTTGAGGTCTTGTAGGGTCCAGCAGAAGTTGATCCCACAGAAGAAGTGGGCGCATAACCTCTACGAAAGAACTCATTAGAAATGTTCTATCTTCTAGATATCTAACTAGAGGAAAACATGGAGTTAACAAACTAATGGATATATTAAAGCAGCGCATGTTGGGATGGGGTAATTCTTGTAAATCACTCGGATTCACTTACATGTATTAGGATGGGGGGGAGGGGCATCCTTCGTGCCGAGTACAAATCATGGTGATGTTGGTTCTGCCGGGTACATGAGCCTTAGCTCTGAGTGTGTATTTGTTTCCTGCTTTGTGAAGACAATAAAGCTCTTTGCTAGCTAAGGTTAATATGTTCATAACACCTATTCAGCCTGCACAAAAGCCACTGAATAGAATTCCGCTGTTTCCCTGGTCAGTGGCGAAGTCAGTGATAGAAACAAGCCTCTATTTGTCTTCAGTGCGTTCCCAGAACAGTATTCCACTTCTTTAACACAACCTTCCCAGCCCAGGACAGTTTGCCATCAGCTTTTAACCTCCTTTCTGCTGCAGAGTAGCAATGGAAAGCAGCATCTAGCTTTAAAAACAGAAGACAGCCGTGTCCTTGTAGGGAGACTGTCTGCCTTGGAGCTCCCCACGGGGCGGCAATCGGTCCCTGCTGTTGGCAAGGAGCTCTCGCTCACTCGGCAGCATTAATCAGGGCTGACTGTTCCTCTTAATCCTCTGATCCCTTCCATACGGATGAGAACACAAGCGCTGCATTTGCGTGTTACGCTCTTCTTCACTGAAAATACGGCCAGCTCGGTGGCTTGCAGCAGGCAGCGATTAGATGGGTGGGTGATCAAAACATGATTAGTAAATCTGCAATTAGAGTGAAGGTCAGGAGGGCAGTGGCTTACTCTGCAAGGAAGGGTCACAATGGGTATCTGTCAGAATAGAAATAAATATGAGACATGACAAAGGATTTAGCTGCACTCTTGTCTGATGAGATTGTAACTTAAATAGCCAAGGCACTGCTAGGAAGAAGCTAGGAGCACTGGAATTTTAGAGGGGGGGGGGAAACCAAGACATGAAAGGGGGCTTTCCTCCTGGATCAGATAATTTTGAAGGGGCTTTTTAAAGCACCAGAGATAGTTTAAGTAGCTAAAAAACAGCCTCAGAAATCGGGACGTCTGCATCAATTCCAAATTTTGTCCCAGATGCTTTTTGTGACTGACATACAGAACTTCATCATTTTCTTCAGCAGCTAGACAGTAAAGGTATTGACCATGCCTTGCAGAGGTTTGTGAAGCTTTTTATATATCAATGTGTGAAATGCTTCAAGACGATGTCGAACATGTCTAGCAAAGCTGCAGTCTGTTATTGCCAGATGTGATGAATTTGAGCAGGCCGGGAGTGGCGAGGCGTTCACATCAGATACCACAAGTAGAACAACAACAACGGTTTGCTTGAAGCCAGTTGGAAGACAAACAGTGGCCTGGTTTTAGCTTATTTTTGTTGTCTCCACATGCTTTCTGTATTGGCAGTTAATGAACAAAGTGACCTTTATTTTTATTATTAGAAGATAAGAGGTGGGAAATGTTTATAAATGCCCTATTTTTCAAAAGGCTGAGTTCTGGAGAGAATTTGGGCAATGTGGGGTGAAGAAGAAAAATGACTTCTGACCTTCAGTCTTTTGAGTCATCTGGTTTTTGAGTCAGCTGCTGCAGGACAGTTTTATTTCATTTACCTATGAACAGCCCACAATTAACCCGAAGAGGCTCCTTTCCTGTGTCTTTCATAAAGTAGTTTCTATGCTGACCTTTCTTCCACTGTCCGTCACAAGAACATTAGTAGAATGAGTTTTGACAATGAGAAGACCAGTGCTGATCGTCTGTCCTAGAGCGGTGTTGAGCCTGCTGTTATTGTTGTTATTTGATTTGGTCTGCTAATAGCACTCAGAGGAAAAGAGGAGATGCAACTTTTCTTTTCTCAGGTGAATGTTGTAGCACGGTAGCACAACTTCAGTTTCCTAGACTGGTTACAGGGACTGGAAAGGAGTAGTAGCAAATAAAGAATCAAATATTGAATAATCTGTTTTTCTGGCATTCCACTGTTCCCAGTCCTCCATGCCCTACATAGGTTCTAAAACTACTTCCAGCACAAGTCTGAAGACTAAACATTTGATGCAAATAAGTGATTGCTCTGAGAAGTGTTGCACATTTTCAGGAAAAAATAAATCTGCGTTTAGGCCGGAAAGACAAAAGCAGCTTTGCAGTCTGTATCTGTGTGGTTTTTTTAAATATAATTTAATAATGAGGCGATGAATACCAGAAAAAGAAAAGTTGAACATGATAGCTTTCTTCTAGGCTGTAGTGGTAAGAGTTTACAATCTTTGCTCAAAATGTGTTCTCAAGAAAATCTGGACATTGACTGAAAGTGAATGAACTGTCAAGTAGGGATCCCGATAACGTGTTTGTGTTTGTGTGTAATATTCTTGGTTCTGATTATTTCTTATTGCGTAGTGCATTTAAAATAGTATCAGACTTCATGCTTCTCAAGATTTGTTTGGAAATTGGGACTGGCTGTTTATGATATATATGGTCATTTAATAGCAGGGAATTTATAAAAGTTGTCTTTTTCATGAAAGTAATAATACTCTGAATTTCTGGAGAGGCTTTTGTCCTAGGATCTTCATGTACTTTACAAACAGTTAATGAAGTCATACTACCTCCTTGTGGAACAGGCAAGTTGCATTAAATTGAGAGGATAAATGAGGCGGAGAGAGATTAAGGGACTTGTCCGTGGGTAGGTCAGTGGTGTCCTCAGGAAGAGAACGTAGCAGCCCTGTCCTGTCCCAAAATCTTACCTTTGCAAACGCTTAGGACAAGAGCTCTGTGCTCACTGAATAGGGTCAGTGCAATTGGGTTCTCAGATCAGTTTTGGGGGTTTTTTGTGGTTTTTGGACTGTATAGGCAATAGTAAAAAAACCTGTCTTCAGAGAGCCCTTAGATAATTTTGGTCTACTAGTCAACCATTCAAAATAAAAAATATTCCAGATGGTGTTTTCAGGAAAGGCAGAGCCAGCTTTTTCAACAGTAATATTTGCCTGCTGAGGTTTTATTTCTTTTCTTCCCCAAGGGACTCGAAGGCAGTGCAAGTACCATTGAGGGGGGCAAAATTCCCAAGTAATGGAGGCAGGCACAGTTAAAGGCAATTTGCCATCATCAGCAAGCCTCAGGTTTCCTTACTGGTAAAACTTGGACCAGAGAGCAGTAAGCAATGAATGTCCACTGCTGTCCGCAGGAAGGAGCGGGTGGCATTTGGTTTGTGGGGTGACAGCCCTGTTTCCTGCACCCACCGCTGCACTGCAGCCAGACCCCTGCAGAGCTGCACAGGTGGGGTTTGAGGGACGGAGTGCCAAACAGCCTTCTACTGGTTTCCACGCTGTTGCAGGAAGGCATCGTATTTTGCTCCTTTTCTTCCTCCTTTCCCAGCCGACCACTTACAGAAGGAAACCGTTAGGTATCTTTCATTCCACAGCGGGGCTTTTTTGTCTGTAGCAGCATATGAGACGCAGTGGAGATTCAAATATGCTTTTAGAGAAGACTATAGAAAAAACCAGCAACTTGTTTTCACAGGAATGATAATTTGTCCTAGAGGAGGAGAAAAAAAAAATCTTTGCGGTGTTGTAGAGTGCACCTCTACCTACTTAATTTAGTCATATCTATCCACCTTACTGTCTTACAGCAGTGAGAGTGCTTTTTTTGGTTTGTTTTGTTCCTTAATATTTCTTTGGAATATCTGATAAGTGTTCTTTTGTGGATGATCTGTGCAATTGTAAACCATCTTGGTTGACCCTTTGTCACTTCTTTTGCTAAATATCATTGAGTTTCATGGATGTCAGAGGGAGATTAAAGATCTTGGTAACAGTGAGCCTTAGCACAGCAGTGATGACGGTGCTGGAAGAGCTATGTGTGGCAGTACTAGCGTAGTCCTTATGGCCCTGCTGCTTCAGCCAGCGATTATAATGCTGGGGACACAACCGGAGGCTTGTAATTTGGTTTCCTTTTCGAAGTCTCTGAGATAGACTGCAGTCCAACAGGAGAGCATCTGCTTTTCTTTTTGCTGAAGAACACTTCTGGAACTTCTCTGTATAAGCTTACTTAAAAACCCATTGCTTGATTTTATTAATATGTAATAATTTGGCTCCTTTTACCTACAAAAAGTTATTTATCTGAATAAAATGCAAGAATATTATCTAACGAAAGGGGAAAATAAAGAGTATAATTGTGTTAATTATGAGAATACCAGACATGTAATTAATACGCCACAGGAACAAAGAGCAAATGTACTAATAGCACATAATTGGACTTAAACTACACCCTTGGTAGAAGTCTCTGCAATGGAACTGTTGCGTTTGCGCTCCTTTTCAAATTCGCAATAAGGAATAAATTAACATCCATTTTCTTGCCCATACAAAGACGGAATCATATTGTGGGATAGGGTAATGAATTCAGAGAATGCCTTTACATTCCCATATGGCTCTTTGGGAGGGGAATACTCATGCACATGGCTCTTCTCTCCTGCCTTGCAGGAGGCAGGCAGAGAGAAGAGGAAAACCCCATTGTATGACCAGATGTTCGCTGAATACTGTGATCCTAAAGAATACAAAAAATCTGTAAGCTGAGTAATTTAAACATTGTCACCAGTACCTGGTTGCAAATATTTAAGTCAGTTTATCCGTCCATCCTTTTATATATGGTATGTTACTGCATTATGGTGTCAGACAAGGAAATAGGTAGGGTAGGGACATCTGTGGTAGAACTGGAAAGAAAACCCGTAGTTCTTGACTCTTTCTTCACCCCCCAGCGTAAATCACTAGTTTGGTTTTCTATATAAATTGGGGAGTTAAAGCAGTTGTTAATGTGGGCATGGCTAGCTCTGCTGCTCTTCAGAACAGATTAGCATGGTACATGAAGAAATAATGTAGAACCATTGGAGTCCTTGTTTTTTGTGGACACACACTGTAGAAAGGCTCATCCAGAGCACCTGACTGTAATTCTTATTTTATTGAGTTAGAGAATGATTAGTAAAATAACATATTCCTGCTGCTGTTTCACTTTCTGTACTCTCTCCCTCATTCTCTTTAGTGGTGTCTTACTAAGCTTTATAAATAATTTATTTCATGCTCTTCAAAGGCCACAGTGGTTTCAGGGACTTAGGAGATCTCAGTACCCCTTTGAGTAAGGAAATAAATTTTTAAGAAATGGGTCCAGTTTCATTCAGACTCCATGTTTATTTATATAACACAGCTTAAAATAGCCATTGTGTTATTAGATGCAAAGACTTACATTAATAAAGCCTAAATTTTATTGAGTTCCTTAAGTCAAGCATTGCTTTTTAGCTAAGTGCTTGAAAGCCAGTCTGTTCAAGGTATTTCAAGGTATTACAGTATTTCTTAATTCAAGATATTTCAAGGTATTGCAGTAGTTCTTAGTTTTACCTACACTCTTTGTGCCCTGCTTTCCTAAAGATGCAGATGAAAAGCCTAGAAATTCTGTCTTATTCCATTGTAATGCACCTGTCATCACAATATCTAGACACCTGCCTTTCTTCTTCATAGAAGTATTGTGAGAGTGCATTAATTAACGCTTGTAAAATGCTAGGAGATCCTAGGATGGAAGGTGCTAATGAGTTGTAAAATATTATAATGATGTTGCAGAATATTCAGTGTCTCTGTAAGAAAGGACTTGCATCTTTCCTTCATTCTTTCATGTTTCTAGATGCATATTTTGCAGTAGAAGGTAAGTCTGAGCAGGAAAAAAAGGATTAAACAAGGTAGAAAGATTGCTAATGCTGCTAGTTTTCATGTGAGGAAGCTGGTTGTCTTTATGTACTTCTTTGCTTATTGAATTTTCTTTTTGTCTCTCTGATGATCCCATACTTCAATGGCTTGTTGAGAATTCTCTGAACATTCGGGGGAAATGTCAGGGGAGAAGATTTTCTTCTTCAGATTGCCAAGTCCTTCATTTGCATTGCCTAAATCAATTCTCACGCGTGATCAAAGCAGTTCTGGAAATTTTCAAGTGTGGGGAAAACCAGTCCTCTAATTCTTTTTCCTATAATATATACAGTCAGGTTCCAAAGCATTAAACAAAAAAACCCACTTCATCGACCCCATCTAAAACCACATGAATTTTATGCCTCTTCATGTTCAGCGGATTGCAACAGTGTATATTAAAGGTAGCAAGGCTAGAAAAGATGTAACAGAGCATGTAGTATGTTTTCTCTTCAAGCTGGTAGGGGCATTGCTCTAGCGTTTTGTTGCAGAGTTTTGTTTTGAATGGCCCAAAGGATGCTGCTTCTGCCTGTTGCCTGAGAAGAGTACTCTGTGATTTCATAGATCTTGTTGTGAAGAATTATTTTTTTATAGTCAGCTTGAATTATCTTTTTCTTAGTGTCATTATCATTCATTCTTCCTGCCTGGTTTAGACTGATAAAGCCGTACCAGCACCAAAAAATACTAGATTTCAAATTTCCAAAACACTTTGGGATTCTCCTGTTGCTTTCTCTAGCAGGAACAGGAGAAGCTGGGGTGTAAGACAGCTTCTCAGAAACTGGTCTGTTGTTGCCTTCATCTAATACTTTGCTTGGCTGTGCGTGCAACTCTTTCATGAGCTTAATTATGTTACTGCATAGTCTCTATGGCAGTTGGTCCCCTTTCAGAAGTGGTTGCAGGGCAGCTGTGATAAACCACATGCTCAATAGAGGAGAGAAAGCTAGGTTTCGAATTCTAACTTCCCATTAAAAGCAATCATAATCTGGAAACAAACTAGTATGCAGACATTAATTGTACTGAGATGAAAAGGAGCCCCCACCCAGTTCTAGCCTCTTTATTTAAAGACTAGACCGTTTTCTGAACCCAACTGTAGACTGTTTCAAGTCTGGACCCTTTCCCCATACCTCCCCTTTTGAACAAGTCTAATATCTAGAAGTAACGGTGCATATTCCACATGTATTCAGAATCACTTATGAGCCTGAGCTCCAACAATCAGATCCAGATCTGCTCTTGACTTAACTGAGCATGTCTCGCTTCTCTCTGTATTTATGGTACGTGCTGGCTTCCTTTACGTAGCAAGCAAAGGCATTCATTTTTACCTGTCACTGTATCTTTTAATTTCTGGCTGCTCAGCTCCATTCTGACAAGTGCAATAAATGTGTCCTCCTGGGTCCTTGCAAGCTGGGCATTAGTCACACTGTGCATTTCAAGGACATCAATCCGATAGTTTTTCAGCTGTAACAGAAAACATGTTCTGCTAGGAGCCATTTGTTCCAGTTTTGTTGCTTACTAATAAAATAAAAATCAATGCTTTTGTGGAGCTTGAGAAGCAGGTCAGAGAGTAGGAGGGAGATAGGTGGTGAAAATGAAGGTGCTGAAGTTGGTTCTCTGAGTTTTTCTCTGAAATAATGGCATGTGGCATTTCGGATAAAGTGAGAATCGCTGTCAACTTGTGAAATGCAGTTACCTCTGGCAAGCAGTACAGCTGTTGTTTAGCAGCGAATAGGACTGGTGCATAGCAGGTCTCACACTGGGCAATTTACATCAGGTTTAGTTTTGTGAATCAAAAGGTATTTGAGAGGGTGTTGTATTTGCCATACTTTTAGAGTAAGTGCTGATGGAACATCAGTGGTGATATGGATCAGAATTTCATCTTGCTGTCTCCACCGCAGGTGGACTACCCATACTAGCTGTATCCTCAACCATTAAACTGCCAGTTCAAACCACTTAGTCATCAAACTAAACAAAATCATCTAACTGATCTTAAAATACAGACTAAAGAATTATTTGCTTTGCTGAATCAGTGCCTTAGTCACACCTGACTCGGAGGGGTTTTGCTTAGAGAGTGAAATGCAATCAATGTCTTCTCCTGCCTTGGAAATTTCCCAGTTTCATCGTGACTGATTCAGCTGATTAATTAACCTGAGCTGGTAGTGTCATTGTGCAAGAAATAAGGTTTACCTGGACATAGCATTTCTTGTTTTAAAAATGCCTCCTCTTCCGGAATCAGATTCATTTAAACGAATCCTGATGGTAACACTGAAGTCCCCTTCTTACCGTGGTCGATGGTAGTGTGCTTTCCCCCCGTTATAATGCATGATGTAGCCCAAGTGGACTGCAGAGCAAATGTTGCTCTTTAAACTGTCTTTTCTGCCACACCTATGAACTGAGATTGCTCTCCAGTTTAAAGGTAATAATTTATTTTTGCAGAAAATATTTTAGACTATGTGTGTATATTTGTATGCCAGCTGGCCACTGACTTATAAGCCCTCTTCAGATACTTTTTATATTGACATTCAAGCTCTGTACATGGTTATATTGCTAATCAAAATCCACTATTTGGGCAAATAGATTTGTGTTATATCATGAATTCATCAATGGGCAATCATCTTTTAGCTGATGATATCTTGGCTTGCAAATCTTTACTGATGGGGTGGTTCTTACTCATGCATTAAGTTAGTGAGAGTAGTTTGAGAGTCATGCTGAGCTGGACAGTCCTTCTGCTCTCCATACAAAAGAAAAATACATAATGTAGCATACTGTCGGCTGAAGCTGCGTTGGCAGAATGTAAAGACTCAGCTATCTGGCAGCAGATGGGCTACAGGCTTCTTCTGATATGATCTGCCATCCAGCATATGGTAGACAGGCTGAGAAATCAAGGGGTTTTAGACTGAGGCTTTAGCTTTATTTAAAAAAAAAGAGGTGTCTTAGCTCTTGATAGAGCAGGTGGCCTACAGCACCCAGTCAGTGAAATAAATGTGGGCTACCTTGGTTGCTCGGTTAAGGGATAGCTCCGTAGCACAGGATAGTAACTGGGGTATTGTTCGTTGTGTTGGACCACAGTGTATTTCCCTTCAAATTCCATTTTTGCTCTGCACATGCTCATATTAGCAAATATGCTTAAGATACAGCATGTAAAGATGGTTGGGTTTGAGGATGGAAGAAGCCGTTGGGCGGGCATAACAGCTTGCCTCTGGATATCCAAATGGACTGGCTTGCTGCAGGTCAGATTCTGTCAACTTGCTGAGACCTCTGGATGATCAAGGGCAGTGAATAAATTGGTTTCTCGCCTTTCGTCCCCCCACCTTGAGTTTGGAGTAAACAGGTAGTCAGCAGGGAAGGCAACAGTCTGCCTTGGGAGGGAGGGGGAGGTTTCTTCAGAACAGATCAATCTTGGTATTTAAATTTTGGAGTGTTTTAAAATAAAGAAACATCACATCTCTAGGATTTTGAACATGCTGGACTTTATTTTTATTTCACTGTGGGAGTGAAATGGCTAATAGGTACAAAGCATGAGTAGTCATATCTAATTATAAAATAAGTTGGTTGGATTTTAGTTGTCAAAACTCTAATCACGGTAAGGTATTTCTTCTTCTGTTGAAGGATTTTCTAATTGGGATTTTTGACCAAAGAGCAAATAGCTTTCGTACTACAGGACAGGTTGTGTGTGACTTAGTTATTCCTATGAAACTTCTTGATTTAGGTATTGCTTGTGAATTTTTCCAAACAAAACTAACAGGCTTTTGCCTTGCTAAAAGCCAGTGACATTACACAGAAAAAGGTTTCTCTCTATGCAGAGGATTTGTCCAAAGTGTGAGCGCTGCCGTACCTCCGTTTGGGCAGGGTTAATGCCACGCCACAGGACGGCCCTCCTCTGCCGCACACGTACCTGGGGATGAGCACCGAGGAAACCCTCTGTCTGCGAGCATCAACTCGCAGAGGGTGACAGCGCTCCGGGGTGGGTGTATGTTCGGAGCGGACACATTTCCGCAGGATTGCTGTTTCTGAGTTCTGAACACACCCCGAGAAAGCGTGCCCTTGTTTCGTGGTGCTTGTTGGAGGCAGGTGTTGGCAGTTTGTCCGTTCCTGGGTGGTTCAGGGCCCCGCAGAGGACCCGGGTCTGTGCATCTAGCTCCCAGTGCCTTACTGGGCTGGGCTTGCTGCTGCTGGCCTTGCCGTCTTTGGCATCGGTGTTGAGTTAGGTAAAAAACCAGCTTTTTTGCCTTTCTGCTGAAAAGGCCTGTGAACGTTAAGGTGAAGGAGTTAAAGGGCTACAAGGGCGGTGAGGGGACTTGAGCATCTCTCCTACAAGGAGAGGCTGAGGGAGCTGGGCTTGTTCAGCCTGGAGAAGAGAAGGCTGCGAGGGGACCTAATATATACTTACAAATATCTGCAGGGTGGATGTCAGGAGGATGGGGCCAGACTCTGTTCAGTGGTGCCCAGCGACAGGACAAGGGGCAATGGGCACAAACTGAAGCAGAGGAAGTTCCAGCTGAACATGAGGAAGAACTTCTTCCCTCTGAGGGTGACG